>Ga0114933_10005175_pt1 | contig 11921 bp, 9 predicted proteins | sample 4SBtaG_FD_89691 | JGI IMG/M metagenome (GOLD analysis project Ga0114933, IMG submission 89691) | Deep subsurface microbial communities from Kolumbo volcano to uncover new lineages of life (NeLLi) - 4SBTROV12_W25 metaG | ecosystem: Environmental > Aquatic > Marine > Volcanic | place: Kolumbo...
CCCCCGGTGCGGTGGTTACCAAGGCTGGCGGCAGCAGATCTCAGTACAACTATCTCGGCGTGCGCGCTGGGGTCGGTGTCGCCCACTGTACGATTGCCGCCGGTGGCGACCACCCGGCCATCCACCACCAGCAGGGCGCCCACCGGCACCTCGCCGGCGAGCGCAGCCGATCGTGCCTCGCCCAGGGCCGATTGCATGTACGCCGCGTCTGCCGTTTCAGCGGAAGTGTTCACTTGCCCGCAGGACGGGGGGGCACCATTATCCGGGCCTTGGTGGTATCGCGCGACGGTAGCTTTGGAGGCAAGGCCGGGCGCGCAGTCTTGGGCGGCGGCACAACCCTCCTGGGCCTGGCCGACGGATCTGCCTTCCGGGGTGCGCGCCGGTCAGGTCTTGCAGCAGGCTTGACCTCGAGCGCAGCCGGGGCCAGCTGCTCGTAGGTTTCAGGCAAGGGGTACAGCAGCGCGCCCACGGCAGCCACCATGGCTACTAAAACAAAAATATATCCCCAGGCGCGTGGCATAGATTTCGATCCCTGCGCACCAGCTTAGCGAAAGCCGGGCGCGCGCGCACCCCCAGGGGTAGAAACGCGCCGGCGGTGGGCCGCTAAATGCAGGTCAGGGTCACCGGCTGGCCAACCGACTTCTGCAGCAGCCGCAGGGCGTCGCTGGCAGTCACGCTGCCGCCCGCATCAACGTCGCACACGCTCAGGGCACAGGCCTGGCTGCCCACGGCCGCCTGCAGCGCGAACAGCGCGTCGGATGCGGTAACCGTGCCGTCGTCGTTGGGGTCACCGCAGATAACCACCGCCAGGCAGTTAACGCCGCAGGCCTCGCCCATCGCCCAGGTGGCATTGCCGTCATCGCAGGCCTCGCCGGGATCAACCGTGCCGTCACCGCAGGCCGAGCAGGTTCCGTTGTCAGTGCCCTGGCACACGCCCAGCACGCAGGCGTCGCCGCTCGTGCAGATGTCACCGTCGTCACAGAAACCGGGCGCGTTCGTAAAGGTGCAACCGAACGGTACGTTGCAGGTCTCGTTGGTGCACACGTTGCCGTCATCGCAGTTACCGCTGTTCGCCGTGTTCAGGCAGGTGTTGGTGCCAAGGTCACAGATGTCGTCGGTGCAGGCTATGCCGTCGTCGCAGCTGGTTGTATGCAGGCAATTTCCACTGGATTGATCGCAAACGTCCACGGTGCAGCCGTTGCCGTCGTCACAGATGGGCACCCCGGGATAACCCGGGGTCTGGGCTATGCAGGTCTCCAGCTGGCAGTCTGCCGCGCAACCATCACCGTCAAGCAGGTTGCCGTCGTCGCAGCTCTCGCTGAAATCGATTTCGTTGTTACCACACACCGGGCAACCGATCAGGGCTTCGTTGAGCGACAGTACAACCGCGGGAGTAGCCGTTGCGGCCAGCGCGGGCACCTTGGCCGGGTCGCGATAAATGACCTCGTTCTTTCCGCCGACGCCACCAGCCTGCAGCTTGCTGCCGGCGGCGAAGCCACCGCTCTCGCGCAGGGTGATCGAGTTGACGCCGTAATCACCGTTGGTGTTGAGGTCGGACGTAGAGGTGGCGTTCAAACGGCACAGGTCAAGCGTGATCGATCCGTTGGCGATACCAAGGGCCGTGCCGGTGGATTTCACCGTGCCTGACAAGGTCGTGTCACCAGTCGTGGCAGACAGGTCCACCGAGCCTCCCTCGCCACCCGTTCCCGAAGCATCTATGGAGCCCGCCACGACGAGAGCGCCATCGGGGTCCATGGCCACGGTTCCACCAAAGCCGCCGCCCACGTCTATTTCCGAACTGGCCCCCAGTGTCACGTCGGTGCCCGAAAACTCGGCTATGGACACATCGCCTCCGGTACCCTCGGAACCCTTGGCGTTAGCCCTTAGCTGTCCATCGACCGTGATGGTGCCGCCGGCAGACAGGTCCATGGCTCCGCCATCGCCGTCGGGCAAAGCGCCCGCAGCGCTCAGGCGCACAAATTCTCCCAGCACGATGTTGCCCAGTCCGTCCAGGTCAAAGTCTCCGCCCCAACCGCCGAAGCCCTCGACCGGCCCCTGCCCGTCGGAACTCAAGATCACGCGGTTGGCGTTGCTCCCACCGTTCAAGATGATGTCACCGCCCGAGTAGATGCTTATCGAGCCACCATCCTCGGCGTCCATGGTCGCGTTGACCGACATGTCTTCGGATACCGTTACCACCGTGTCACCGTCCAGGGTGATATCTCCGCCGCCTCCGCCGCCCTTGGCGGTCAACTCGGCGGTGGTGCTGACACTCGCAGCCTGCGACTGGATTTCTATGGTACCGCCGAAGCCAAAGCTCTTGCCGTTAGCGTCGATTTTTCCGTTGATGACGACGTCGCCCCTGGCGGTGACCATAAACTCGCCACCGTCAGAATCTTCAATCGCCGAAGTACCGAAAACGTTGTTGCTACCGTTCAGGGTAACGTCGCCGCCCGCGATAAGAGTGATCGCCCCTGGAAAAATGGCGTTGCCCTGGAAGTTCGAAGCTATGGTCATGTTGCCAGTGCTACCGGCCGAGCAGGTGCCGCCCGGACCGCCCAGCAGGGTGCAGATACCATCGCTCGTGCAAGGTGTGCTGCCGTCTCCCGAGCAGGCACGACGGGTAGCGATAGTGGCCGTGGCTCCTTCAAAATCTCCGAAAGCGTCCTTGCCTCGCATCTTCAACGCGTTGCCCGTGGCCGTTGCGTTAAACTCACCGCAGAGAAACTGCGTGCCGGCGCCGTTGCTGAAGTCGAGCTTGCCTCCGGTTACCAGGTTCACCGTTCTCAGGCCGAAGTCGATAGTCGCCGCGCTGTCAATCACCACCGTGGAGCTTATTACGCAGGGGTCGTCTGTGGCCAGGCAGATCTCGTCGGCGGTTGTGACCGCGGCTGCCGGAAGTGCAGCTGTCAAAGTGAAAGCGAGAGCCGAGACCAGCGAGAGGACAACACGGCCAAGCGAGCTGTGGCTGTAATATTTCATCGCGCCACCTCCCCGTTGCTATCGTCGTTCTCAACGCCACTCAGGTCGTTGCCACTTGCCCTGAGGCGTGACCGCTCACCGTTGCCGGCAAGGTCGGCCTGCACGCTGTTGCCCGTTCCGGCCAGCCGCGCACCGCTTTTCAGGTTGCCCGTGGAGCTCACACCGCGAAGTACGCCGTTGTTGCCACCCAGGTCGAGACCATGGCGACCGTTAGCGTTGCTGCTCACGTTTACCAGTTCTACCCCGTCGCCCCGGGCCACGAGGCCGTCGCGGCTATTAGCGCGCAGTCCCAGGTCTTCTACCCTCGCCAGGCCCGAGCGGCCTCCGGCGCGCAAGCCGTAGGTAAATCCAACTATTTCGGAACCAGAGCCGCCTACTACCACCGCGCCCCCGGCACCGCCCGACATGACGTTAACGCCAGTGCCCAGGCCCGACCCCAACAGCGAGTTGCCGCCCAGGTCGAGGGTAACGGTCCGGGCACCCCGCGGCGCACGAATTGTCAGGCCGTTGTGTGAACAGGGCACGTCGGCCACGACCGGATCGTCGCCTCGCAGTGTTGCGCTGGACACCAGCACGTCGCCGCAAGCGCAAGCCACCCGCTGCCCTTCGACATCGTCGCCGCAGGCCGCGGCAAGAGCGGAGCCCGGAACGAGCAGGCTGAGCGACAGCGCCGTTGCCAGCGCTACCGCCGTAACCCCGGCCGCATAAAAGAAATGCCGGCGAACCGGCAGTTGGATATTACTTTGCATAGTCGTATTTGCCCCTGCCTTGATACTTCTTCGATTGTACCACCACCCGCCGTGCAAAGTCAGTTAAAAATGCTGCCACCCCCTATGCTTCACGCTATGCGTTCTGCAATGCGTCAAGATTCGTTCCTCGCTCGCAGCAACCCTCGCGCCCGGTTAATACTGCACCCGGTGGGGACTGCTTAAAACAGCAGTTGATATCAACACTGACAGGACGCCGCCCCCCCCAGGTGGGAGGAGCAACAATGAGCGTAAGAATAGAAACCGACCAACAGGTCTGCACCGTGATCATCGACAGGCACGAGAGACGCAACGCCGTCGACCGGGAAACGGCCGGGCAACTGGCGCAAGCCTTCGCTGATTTTGAGCAGAACCCCACCCTGGCAGTGGCCGTACTCTGGGGCGCTGGCGGAACGTTCTGCGCAGGTGCCGATCTCAAGGCTGCGGCCGAGGGCCACGGCAATCGCGTGACTGCCGACGGTGACGGCCCCATGGGCCCCACCCGCATGCAGCTGTCCAAACCCGTGCTGGCCGCCGTAGAAGGCCACGCCGTGGCAGGTGGACTGGAGCTGGCGCTGTGGTGCGACATGAGAGTAGCTGCGCGCTCGGCGGTGTTCGGTGTTTTCTGCCGCCGCTGGGGCGTCCCCCTGGTCGATGGTGGCACGGTGCGCCTTCCGCGAGTGGTGGGCGCAGGCCGCGCCATGGACATGATACTCACCGGCCGGCCGGTGGCAGCCGAAGAAGCCCTGGCCATGGGACTCGCCGACCGCGTGGTCGACGACGGTTTCGCCCGCCGCGAAGCAGAGAGCCTGGCGGCACAGATCGCGTCGTTTCCGCCCGAATGCATGCGTGCCGACCGGGCCTCGGCGCAGCAACAGTGGAGCCTGGACGAAACCGCCGCACTGGCCAACGAGTACCGCCACGGCATGAAAGCCCTCAACGCGGGCGAAGCCCTCGAAGGGGCTGCTCGCTTCAGCCGCGGTGCGGGCAGGCACGGCAGCTTCGAGGGCTCCAGCTGAGCGCTGTTTTTCTGTGCGACAGCAGCGGTGGCGGCAGGAGGGGGCGGTGGCGCAGGAAGGGGGCAACGGTAAATCGCTAAAAAATACCGCGGTTCCATGAAAACCCCTTGACAGCCTCGGCCAGAATTGACTAGCCTCATACTGGTCGGGCCCGCCGCCGGGCCCAGACGGTCCCCGTATGGTGACTGCAGGAAAAACTCTGGCGCAGATGGGGGGGCACGCGACAGCCGTAGCGCTGTTGGCGCTTTCCCTCGCCCTGCCCACGCCTCAGGCAAACGCGGGGTGCGACTACAGCTCGTCGCAGATCACCCTGCTGCGGACGGGCGGTAACCGTCCCGGCTGGCGCTTCAACACGTCTATTGTTTACGCCGAGAAGGTCGGCGACCAATTCCAGGTGCACTCCATAGAGCCTGACGGAACCGGCGTCACCTGCTTGACCTGCGGCAGTCCGAGGAACAACGACAGCCCGGAATAGTCCCCCGACGGCAACTACATCCTGTTTCTTTCCGACCGCGACCACCCCGCTTCTTTCGGCGGTGGCGGCGGCGGCGCCGGACAGGAACTCTACGTGATGAACCCCGATGGCAGTGGCCAGGTGCGCATAACCGTCAGCCCGGCCCACGCGACCAACTACCACGCCCATTTTTCCAATGACGGCACGCGAGTACTCTGGACCTCGACGGCCACCTTTACCTGGGACATGATGATCGCCGATTTCCTGACCGACGGTACCGGGCCCCGCCTTGAGAACGTGCAGAGGCTAACCCACGACACCAGCTGGTACGAGGCCCACGACTGGAGTTCGGACGACAGCACTATCCTCTTCACCGACACACGCGATCGCGCTCTCGACGGCGAGATTTACACCATGGATCTGGCCGACGGGACGGTCACCCGACTGACCGACTCCCCCAGCTGGGACGAACACGCCCACTATTCGCCCGACGGCACCACCATCGCGTGGATGTCTTCGCGGCACAGATCCTTCGCGCTTGATCGCTTTGCCTCGGACGCCAGGCCACCGTTGCTCGATTTCCTGATGGTGGTACCGGGGGCGATGTCAGGTTTCCTCAATCCCCCGGTAGGAAGAGAGGCAGAGCTGTTCCTGATGGATGCCGACGGTAGCAACGTTCGCCAGGTCACGAGCCACGCCGGCGTAGTGGCCGATCTTTCCTGGAGCCCTGACGGCCACAGCATAGTGTACCGGCTCATAGCCGTTCCCGCGGTACAGGACAACGGGGACATCATGAAAATCACCTTTGACTGTCAGCCATGAAGAAAATGCCTAAAAACAATCTACACAGGCGGGTGGCTGTAGCCACTGCGCTGTTGTGCGTCGCTGTGACAGCCTGGTACGGCATCCCCGCTGATCGAACCGCATCGGCCAGGGTATTCACCGTTGGCTACGGCATGAAGCAAATGAAGGCCGGCAACGTCGAGTTCGCCGAAAGCGTTTTCGAGGGGGCGCTGTCTCGCAACCCCGATAACTGCAGGGCACGTTACGGGCTGCTGCTGAGCAGGACGCGCCACCTCGGACGGTTGCTCAATATATTCTTTCGCACCAACGTGGCGCCGCCGAACCAGGAAGAAACAACTTTTATACTGACTTTCCCGAACACCGCGGCCGACATCGACGAGGCCGTGGACCTGGTCGAGGAACTCAACTGCTCTATGCGGGTGCGCAAGCTGCAGATGGCTATCCTGCCCGAGGCGCCTTACATCGCCGGCGAACTACGCGGCCGGCTGCGAGTTTCGGAAGCGCTGCTTATCGGAATGGTCACCGACTCGATGCAGTACTTTACCAGCATTATCCCCTGCACGATTTTCCAGAACTGCCCACCTCCTGACGAGGGAGACCCACCTCCACTGCCCCCGGAGAAACAGAGCGAATTCGAGCGCGGCCAGAGGATGATGGCCGCCTTGCTCACCTCGCGACGCAACCGCCGGGGAATCATCAGCTGGCGGGATTCCAACCGCGACGGGACCCCGAGCAACGGTGACGAACTCAGGATAAACCTGTTCGTACCGGGGACCAGGGAGCGGGTGATAGACTTGGCGGGGGTCGAACTGTTCTTCCCCCCGTCTCCCTGATAGCCCGGCGGGGCGTGCCCGTGCCCTTACTCGCCTGTCCTGTATCCTGCTCTATCCCCGCGCCGAGGTCGTGAGCGCGGCTACCGAGCAGGGCGCGAGCTCAAGGAGACCCGGCCAGTCAAGGGTGCGCGAGATGGTTTCTACCTCGGCCGGGGCGCCCGGCAGGTTGCAGGCACGGTGGCCGGGCCCGCTGACCACTTCGAGCAGGGCTTCGCCGCCGGCTCGAACACCGTTGATCTCCAACTCCACCTGCACGCTCTCGCTGGGGTGGCGGTTGACCAGGAACAGCGCGACCCCGTCCACCCCGGTGCTGAGGCTGGCGTCGAGAAAAGCTACTTCGCCGCGTGCCGGCAGCAATCCCACTGCCCCGGAGTCGTAGGCTGGCGAGGAGATCTCGAGCGGGGCTATCCCGTCCAGCGAACGCCGCGAGTAAAGCCTGAGCACGTGGTAGACTGGGGTCCTGGCCAGCTCGTCGCGATCGGTCAGTATGGGCGGAGCGGCGCCATTCACGGCGGCAAACTGGTCGGCTATCTTGACCGTCGCGGCCAGGCGGTGCAGGGCGTTCAGTATCCCGGCCACGGCCACGGCTTCTCGCAGGGTCGCCACCGGCAGGACGAACTCGGAAACCGACCCGAGAAGATTCCACTCGTCGAAACTTATGGGAAGCGCCTTGCCCAGTACCTGCTGCATGTGTGCTATGCAGGCCTGCAGGTTCTGCTCAATGCAGGGTCCGGCAGTGGCCGCCGCCAGGTAATCGCCCTCGCTGTCGGACAACCCCGACAACTCGTGCACGAAAAACGGCACGTAGGAGTGAACCGAAAAATAGTCGGCCTCCGTTCCTATGCCCTCCAGCAGGACTCGATTCCAATCGTGGTAGAGGGATTCGTCGCCGCCCGACGCCACGCAACTGATACCGGGATTCTCACGGCGCATGGCCTCGGCCCAGAGATGGAAACGCTCGACGTAGCGCCCGGGTTTTTCGTAGCAACCGTTATGCTCCCACTGGTTGAATTGCTCGTTGCCTATGCCCCAGACAGGCACCGCTTCGGGGCCGAAGTTGTCGCGCACCCAGGCCACCCACTCGGCCGCCTGTTGGGGTCCCTCGCCGCCCATGCTCGCGGTAAGCGACGCCTCGGCGCCACAGGCCCGGCACAGATCGAGGAACTCGGCGGTTCCGAAGCGGTGGTCGACATCCGGGCCGATTTCCACCGGACCGGCTCCCGGCGGCAGCATCAGCTCGCCGAACTGCGGATCACCCCACATGGCGTTGGGCTGGAGCCTGCGCGCGTCGCCGACGCCCTCGCGCCAATCGTACACGTCGGCGTAGCAGCCGCCCGGCCAGCGCAGGTGCGTGACGCCCAGGTCGATCAGCGCCCCGCGCACGTCGGCGCGCAGGTCGCCTTCCAGCCGGGTAGCCCGGCTGCCGCTCTCAGCCTGCATGCCTCCCGCGAACTGTCGCCCCATGAACTCCAGGTTCTGACCGTAGATACGGCGATCGAGAGGGACCGCTCCGCCGCCCGCGTCGCCGCGCAAGCGGGCCTTCAACGTGCCGCTTCCCATGCCACGGATATTAGAGCACGCGCCTGCCCTGCACCAGCGCTTCCTGCTCCTCTTGTTGCAACGGCGGGTGAGCGGCTGTATTGAGGGGTGCTGCGGATAGGGTTCGATCGCCCCCAGCTGCGGCTGAAACGGGCCGGGATCACAGTTCTTCACCCACCCGAAAAAGGACAAAGCGACAGTATATTCCCATGTCAGGCACACCCCTGCGCATCGCCATGTTTACTTATAGAGGCAACCCGAGATCGGGGGGCCAAGGCATATACATGCGCCTGCTCAGCCGCGAGCTGGTCGACATGGGCCACAAGGTTGACGTCTGGAGCGGCCAACCCTACCCCGAGCTGGTGGAAGGCGTCGGGCTGGAAGAAATACCCAGCATGGACCTGTGGACACGCAAGAAGCGAGGCTTTCGCCTGCCCACGCGAGAGGAGTGGCGCGACCCCATCAACCGTACCGAGTACTACAAAACGGTTACCGGCGGTTTTCCCGAGATGCTGACCTTCTCGCAGCGTGTAGCGCGTCGTTTTCACTCCAACGGGGTGAAAGACAACTATGACATCATCCATGACAACCAGAGCCTGGGCCCAGGCCTGCTCGAGCTCAAGCGCTACGCACCGGTGATCGCCACCATCCACCACCCCATCACCCGCGACCTGGACATAGCTCTGAAATCCACCTGGTCCCCCGTGAAGCGCCTGGGCATGCACCGCTGGTACAGTTTTCTTCCCATGCAGATGGAAGTCGCGCGCGGCATGGATCGCATCCTCACGATCTCGGACGCAGCCTCCGAAGACATCGCCCACGACTTCAAGCTTGACCCCTCGCTTATGCGCAACGTGGGCAACGGCATCAACCTGGCAACCTTTCGCCCCTTGAACGGCCCGCCAGCCGACGAAAACCGAATTATGACCACCCTGTCGGCCGACTCGCCGCTGAAAGGGTTTTCGTACCTCCTGCACGCCATGGCCGAGCTCAAGCGCAGGCGGCCGGCATTGCGGCTCACAGTGATCGGCGCGCCGGGCGAACATACCAACACCGCGAGATTGGTACGCGGCCTCGATCTCGAAGACAGCGTTCACTTCACTGGCAAGGTAGAGGCCGAGGACATCGTCCAGCACTACTCCCGCTCCGCCCTGGCTGTTGTTCCGTCGCTGTACGAGGGCTTCGGATTCCCCGCGGGCGAGGCCATGGCCTGCCGAGTTCCTGTCATATCTACGACCGCCGGGGCACTGCCGGAGGTGGTGGGAACCGACGGGACCACGGGCATGCTCATCAAGCCGGGCTGCTCCAAAAGCCTGGTCGAAGCCATCGATGGCCTCCTGGCCGATCCCGGCAGAAGGCGAAGCCTGGCCGAGGCCGGGCGGACCCGCGTGCTCGATCTTTTCTCATGGCGGCGGGCTGCCGAGCGCACGGTCGACGTGTACCGCGAGGTCCTGGACGAAAGAAAGGCCGCCTCGTGCTGACCGTCGAATTTGACAGGCTGCCGCTGGAGCCGGGTGCGCGCATACTCGACCTGGGATGCGGCGACGGCCGTCACGCGCGCGAGACCCGTCGGCTGCCGGGCGTGTCCACCTACGCCATGGACATAGGCGAAGGCGAGACCAGCCGCACCACCGACACGCTCGAAGAGATGGACAAGACCCCCGAGGCCATGGGCGGCGTAGCTCCCGACGCAGGCCCCTGGACGGTGGTGCGCGGCAGCGCCTACGAATTGCCCTTTGCCGACGCGAGCCTTGACTGCGTGATTTTTTCCGAGGTACTCGAGCACTTGCACGAAGACCGCGCCGCCCTGGCCGAGGTGCACCGGGTGCTCAAGCCCGGCGGGACCCTCGCTCTTTCGGTCCCCCGCGAGGGCCCCGAGGCCGTGTGCTGGGCGCTGTCCAACGAGTACCGCAACTCGCCGGGCGGGCACGTAAGAATCTACCGCCGCAATAAGCTCCGGAAACTTCTCCAGGACAGCGGCTACGAGGTCATCGCCAGCCACTTTGCCCACGCGCTGCACTCGCCCTACTGGTGGCTCAAGTGCCTGGTGGGCCCTTCGCGCGAGGGCATATGGCCCATTGACCTCTACCACCGGTTACTCGTGTGGGACCTGATGAAAAAACCCTTGGTCACGCAGGTGATGGAGAACGCGCTCAGCCCCTTCATAGGCAAGAGCGTGGTCTTCTACGCGGTGAGGGCATGAAACCGATGAACGATAACAGCAGGCTGCTCACCCCGGAACAGGCTACGCAGACCGGCCTCTGGCTGGTCGATGCCCAGGAGTCGAAGGGCGAACTGCCGTGGCTGCCGGGCGGCAAGTTTGACCCTTGGAACCACGTGCACGGGGCCATGGGCCTGGCCGTCGCCGGCCATTTTGAGCAGGCGAGAAAAGCCTACCACTACCTGGCCGCCACCCAGGAAGCCGACGGCGCCTGGCCGCGCTGGCGGGTGGCCGAACGCATAACCGACGCCGCCCACGAGACCAACCAGGCGGCCTACGTAGCCTCGGGCCTGTGGCACCTTTACCTGGCCACCGAAGACGATGAATTCCTGGCCGAGACCTGGCCCATGGTCGAACGCGCTCTCGACTTCGTGGTCGCGCTGCAGTTCAACGACGGCTCGATAGCCTGGGCCCGCAAGAAAAACGGTCGCCCCGCGCGTTACCCTCTGCTCACCTGCAACAGTTCAACGCACGGCAGCCTGGTGTGCGGGCTGCGCATCGCCGAGTTGCTGGGCCACGACAAGCCCGGGTGGCGGCGCTCGCTGCTGGCGCTCGGTGACATACTGCGCGACGACCTGCAGCGCTACTACCGGGAAACCCTGGCGCCGGATCCACCGGGAAGATTTTCGATGGACTGGTACTACCCTGTCCTCGGTGGGGCCGTGCGCGGCGTGGCCGGACGCCAGCTGCTGCTCGACGACAAGCAGGTAGCCCGCTTCCTCGAAGAAGGAAACGGCCTGCGCTGCGTGGCCGAAAACCGCTGGTTCACGGTGGCCGAGACCCTCGAGTATGCCATGGCTCTCGACGCGCTTGGCCTTGATAAACGCGCACGCGAAGTCGCCCGCTGGGTGCTCGAACACCGCACCGAGCACGGGGCCTACCAGATGGGCATCGTGCTGCCCCAGCGTGTCTACTTTCCGGCCGACGAATTTTCGCCATGGAACGCGGCCACCGTGTTGCTGGCCGACGACGTGCTTGCCCAGCAGGGTGCAACCGCCGAGTTCTTTCGCTCTCTCGATGGCGACGACCTCCTGGGCGAGGACATCAAGTCCACCGGCACCGGCGACTCGCTGCCGGTCACGGCCTGAGCGTCAGCGCCCCCTGCTGCCGCGGCGGCGGTCAGTCTTTACGCGTCGGCGTCAGGACTTCCATCGGGTAATCGGGCTTGCCCTCTTCGGCAAGGGCAAAAAACTCCGGCCCGAAGGGATCCTTGCCGCGAATGGGCATGGAGCCACGTCGTATCGTCCAATCGTTCGGCGCCAGCTCGTCGGCGCGAACAAAGTGGCGCTCGGCCGCTTCTCCTCTTTGCTGCCCGTGCAGCCA
>Ga0114933_10005177_pt1 | contig 11916 bp, 6 predicted proteins | sample 4SBtaG_FD_89691 | JGI IMG/M metagenome (GOLD analysis project Ga0114933, IMG submission 89691) | Deep subsurface microbial communities from Kolumbo volcano to uncover new lineages of life (NeLLi) - 4SBTROV12_W25 metaG | ecosystem: Environmental > Aquatic > Marine > Volcanic | place: Kolumbo...
CCGTGGCGCCGCGGCCCGTGAAGCCCGCCGCCGCCTCCGCGACGCCATGGAGCGCAGCCGCGTCGGCCTGGCCGAGCTCGAGACCACCACCGCCGAGGTTCGGAGGAAGCAGGTCCTCGAGGCGGCCTGTCGCGCAGCGATGATGCTCCGCGATCCGAGGAAGGCCCAGCAGGTGCTCGTGCACACCGACACCGCGTGGGTCGAGCGCGATCCCACCGGCGCCCACGGCTTCTGGGGTCGGGGCCGGCTCTCCGCGTAGTCCTGCCGCGAAGCGGTTCGCGACACACCGGATACGCTTCGGTCCATGGCTGCGACTCGGCACACCATCGTGCTCGGCGATCTCCACCTCTGCGAGGCGGAGGCACCCGACCCCGATCGCCCGTTGTGGAAGCGGTTCAAGCACACCGACCTCTTCTCCGACGAAGCCTTCGCCCGGATGCTCGCGGCGCTCCAGGCGGAGGTGGGCCAGGGCGCCGAGCTGATCTTGAACGGCGACGTGTTCGACTTCGACGGCGTGTGCGGCCTCCCGGAGTCCGCCGCCTTCTCGATCTCCTGGCTGGAGCGCCTGAGGGGGCTCGACGCCGAGGAGGAAAAGAGCGCCTGGAAGATGGCCCGCATCGTCCGGGATCACCCGGTGTGGTTCGATGCGCTCCAGGGCTGGCTGGCCGCTGGACACGAGGTGGTCGTGGTGATCGGCAACCACGACCTGGAGCTGCACTGGCCGATGGCGCAGGAGGTGCTCACCGAGCGCGTGGGCGAGCTGCGCTTCTGCGAGGTGCTCGCCGTGAGCGGGGGAGACACCCTGGTGATGCACGGCAACCAGATGGACCCGTACTGCCTGTGCATGAACCCGGTGGAGCCGCTGATCCGGGTGGGCAAGCGCGTGCGGGTTCGGCTGCCCTTCGGCAACCTGGCCGGGCGCACGATGCTCAACCGGATGGGGCTCTTCAACCCCCACGTCGAAGCCAGCTTCATCAAGCCCGCGGCCGAGTACCTGCGCTTCTTCGTGCGCGAGGTCGCACGGGTTCAGCCGCTCCTGGGGTGGACGTGGCTCTGGACCGCGGTGACCACCCTGGCGTCGACCCTGCGCGAGGGCTTCCGGCCGGCGCTCAAGCGTCCGCTCGAGCGGGAAGCGCGGGTGGACGACATGGCCTCGAGGGCGCGGTGCACACCCGGTGTGCTGCGCACGGTCCTCGCCCTGTCGGTGCACCCGGCGGTGCTCAATCCCTGGAAGATCGCCCGGGAGCTCTGGCTCGACCGCGCGCTCCTGCTGGCGCTGGCGGTCTGGGCGGCGCTGCACGTGTCCGTGGCGCTGGATTGGTTGATCGACATCCCGCCCTGGTGGGGTGCGCTGGCCTTCTGCGCGCTCTTGCCGCCGTACCTGATCTATGCGTGGACGGTGCGGAGCGACGTCGATGAGGTCGAGCGGAACATCGATCGCCGGGTTCCGCAGGCCGCCCTGGCAGCCGGCGTGAAGCGGGTGGTGCTGGGGCACACGCACCACGAGCGGCACGAAGACGTGAACGGGGTGGAGATCCTGAACCCCGGCACGTGGTCCGCTGCCTACGAGGACGTGGCCTGCACACGCCGTCTGGGCCGTCGCTGCTTCGTGTGGCTCCGACCGGGCGACGACGGTCGAGACGCACGGGTGGTGGCCTGGCAGGACCCCGGCTTCGACGTGTTGCCCAGGACCGAGACCCGGCGCCGCGGCATCCTCGCCCACATTCCCCGTCCGGTGGGATCGCTGTTCGATTGAGCCTCGAGCTGGAGAACGGGCCTGGATCCTTGACTGCCCGCGACGGGATGGACCTGAATGGCCTCCCAGAGCCAATCGATGCGTCAAGAGAGTGTTCCGGGTCCGGGATCCGACTTTTTCAATGATATGAGTATTTGCACTTTGGAGTGCAGATGCTCGTGTGGATGTTCGCTTGTGCCGTCGATCCGAACCATGAGGTCGTCGCCTTCCAGCAGGACACCGCTGCACCCGTCAGCGAGCCGGCCCAGGTGCTCGCTCCCGCAACAGGCTGTTCCGTCGACGACAGCGCCTTCGGATCCATCGATCTCTGGGTGTCCGGAACGGTCGAGACCGTGGTCGAGGCGGTCTGGACGGACGAGAGCCCCGGCGACACCTACCTCGTCTTCGCCGCAGACGGGGAGGCCCTCCGGTACGCCGATGCGGAGGCCGGTCCGCAGGAGGGCATGCGGGCGATGCTCTTCGGGCTCAAGGCCGACACCGACTACGACGTTCAGATCGTGCGGGAGCACCAGGGCTCGTCGTGGTGCAGCGAGCCGCGGAGCGTCCGCACGGGCTCGCTGCCAGCGGACCTTCCGGCGCTCGACATCGAGACCTTCCACGAGGACGTCGACGGCTACCTCATCGCCCCCGTGCACACCTGGTCGGGCGGTGGCTGGATCCTGATCCTCGACGGCGATGGCGACGTGGTCTGGTACAGGAATGGCGGCCACCTCCGCGCCCGCCTTTCACGCGACGGGCGCGCGGTGATCACGAACGACTTCGCCAACGACGCGGAGCAGCACGGCACGATCCAGCGCACCGAGCTCGACGGCTCCGGCACGTCCACGGTCGAGGTCCTGGGGGCGCACATGGACGTCGTCGAGCTCGAGACCGGCCGCTACGCCACCTTCGGCTGGGAGACCGAGGTCGAGGCGGACGGCACCCTCACCGTGCTCGGCGAGACCCTGCTGGAGGTCGACGCGGACGGCGAGGTCACGGAGGTCTGGCGCGCGAGCGACGAGCTGGTTCCGGACGCCAACGTGCAGGACCCGTCCGGCAACGTCGACGACGCGATGTGGGCTCACCTGAACCACCTCGAGTACGACCGGTCCGAGGACGCCTACTATGTGGTGTCCCGCTCCCTGCGCGCGGTGTACCGGATCCCGCGCCACCTGGGAACGATCGACTGGACGCTCGCGGCCTCCAAGGGTGACTTCCAGCCCGCCGACAACCTCGGCCAGCTGGAGTTCAACCCCCACAGCGCTGTGCCGACCGACGACGGTGTGCTCATCTTCGACACGGGCAGCACGCGAAGCGACTTCTGCTCGGCCGCCATCGAGTACACCCTCGATGACGAGGCGATGACCGCGCGGCAGACCTGGACCTACGCCACCGACGCCTGCCTGGTCACCGACTACCTCGGCAACGCCGTGCACCTGTCCGACGGCCACCGCCTGCTCGTGCTGGCGATGAGCGGGCTGGTCGACGAGGTGGACGAGGAGGGCACGCTGCTCCAGCGGGTGCAGGTGCCCGACGGCGGGTGGGTCAGCTACGCGACGAAGGTGCCCAGCCTCGGTGGGTAGCTTCGGCTACGCGAGCACGCGGAGCCGGGTGGCGGGACTGAGCTTCAGCAGGTCGCCCACCGCAAGGCTGGCATCGCCCGGCGCGAGCGCGGTCCACACCTTGTCGCGACGCACCTGACCACCGTTGCGGAGGAACACCCGGCCGTCCTTGCCCCAGATCAGGGACTCCCGGGACACCGCGCGGTCGGTCAGGCGGCAGCCCTCGTAGAGCCCATGCTGCGCGCGCGCGCCCTTTCCGTGGCGGCCCACGACCTCGCCCGCCTGTGGCTCGAGCACGCGTCCGTCCTCGGGCCCCCCCAGGACCTCGAGCAGGCGGGGCAGGCGGGCATCCACGCCGGACGGGGCTGGGGGGCCGTGGCCCAGCAGATCGGCCAGCGCAGGCTCCGCCAGGAGCGCCGTGGCGAGCTCTTCCGCGCTGAAGCCCGGCTTGAGCTCGCTGGCGAGGAAGCGCAGCCGCGGTGTGCCCGAGAAGTCCGGCGCGTGGCTCGACGCGTGCAGGGTGGAGAGCACGCCCCAGGCGTCGCCTCCGCAGCCCCCCACCAGGCCCCGCAGGTGCTTGGCGCGCTCCCCGAAGCGCAGCTCGGCCTGCTCGAAGCCGGTGAGCACCTGCTCCACCCCGACGTACCCGACAGCCTCCCCCTCGTCGCGGGCGATGCGCAGGATCTCGACGACGTCCGAGCCGGGCTGCGGCCAGTCCCGAGGGAGCCACTGACCGATGACCAACGGGCCCGCGACCGCCGGGCGCATCCCGCCCACCGCGATGCGCCAGGACCACCAGGGCCCGTTCTGCTTGCGGATGGACCGCCGGGCCGCTGCGAGGGCCCCGAGCAGCGGGGCGCCGTTGGCGAGCGTGGCCACGAGGGTCTCGAGGAACGCGACCTCCAACAGCGCCGGGAAGGAGCGGGTGGGGCCCGTGGCGACGGCGACTCCCTGACGGCAGAGCGCCTCGGGCCCGCCCTCGCGCACCACGGCGAGCCGCGTGTGGTCCACCACCCGTTGCCAGAGCACCTCCTGGGGGAGCCCGTCGAGCAACAGCAGGACCAGCGCCTCGTCGGCGGGTGTCTCGCCGAGCCGCATCGTGCGGGGGCCTGGCACGCCGGCGTCGGCGCAGGCGCGAAGCAAGGGGGCGTCGTAGGCCTTGTCACCAGCAGGGAGCGGCGGGTGTCGGATGCGGAGCCGACGGGCCGCCCGGTCCAGCGGTTGGGTGCCGTTGGGCTCCAGCCTCACCACCACCGCGTCGCCGCGAACCTCCAGCGGCAGCTTCCGTGGGCTGTCGGTCAGCAGCTCCCAGGGCACCTCTGCCGCGCTCCCGCTGGCCTGGATGCAAAGGATCGCCAGGTGGTTGTTGCGCACCACCGCCCGGAGGGTGCTCGCCAGCTCCCGCCAGGGCTCGGCCGCCAGCTCCATGGTGGCCTGGAGCGCTTGCACCACGTCCTGGCTGCGCCCCTCGGAGAAGGCGGACCGGGCGGTGTCCTGGAACGACCGGACCCGACCGGCCGGGATGCACGCGCGCGCCGGTTCGTTGGGCGGGCGAGGCACGACCACGGTCCAGCTGCCGTCTGGCTCCGTGGTGACCGTGAGCGGGACCGGAATCGGCATGTGTGCATGGTGGCACACCGTTAGCGGAGGACATGAACACACTCGTCACCGGGGCGACCGGACTGGTCGGAGGCAACCTCGCGGTCGCCTTGATGGAGGCCGGGCACAGCGTGCGCTGCACGAAGCGCTCGACCAGCAGGACGGCGCACCTGGACGCCTGGGGCTTCGACTGGCACGAGGCCACCCTGGGCGATCAAGCGTCGCTCGAGCGAGCCTTCCAGGACACCGAGGTGGTGTTCCACTGCGCGGCCGCCGTCAGCATCCAGAAGACCGCGCCGGACTGGGTGGTCGATGCCAACGTGCGCGGCACCGAGCGGGTGATCGCCGCGTGCCGTGCGGCCGGGGTGGACCGGCTCGTGCACTGCAGCTCCACGGTGGCCGTGGGCATGAACGACGACGCGTCGCCGGCCAACGAGAAGAACGCCTGGAACTTCGACGTGTACGGCCTCGCCGACGGCTACAGCACCACGAAGCGCGACGCCGAGCTGGCCGTGATGGCCGAGGTGGCCGACGGGCTGGACGCGGTGGTGGTGAACCCCGGCTACATGTTCGGTCCGCTCGACATCCGGCCGTCCAGCGGCAAGCTCCTGCTCGAGGTCGAGCGCCGGGCGGTGCCGGGCGCCTCCGGAGGCAGCAACTGCTTCGTCGATGTGCGCGACGTGGCCGCCGGCATGATCCTGGCTGCCGAACGCGGCAAGACCGGGGAGCGCTACATCCTCGGCGGCGAGAACCTGAGCTACGGCGAGGTGTTCCAGCGCATCGCCGCGGTGGCCGGCTCCAAGCCCATCACCGCGCTGGTTCCGCGTTGGCTGGCCAACTTCGCGGGTTGGTTCGGCGACGCCCAGCAGGCGCTCACCGGCCGGGAGCCGCTGGTGAACTCGAACACCATCGCCTGGGGCTACGAGCCCCGGTTCCGGTTCAGCTCGGACAAGGCACGTCGGGAGCTCGGCTACACCACGCGGCCGCTCGAGGAAGGCATCCAGGCGGCGCTCGAGTGGTTCTCCGCGCACGGGATGCGCTGACTACCAGCTCGCGTCGCCCACGATCTTCGCGCCGGCCCAGCTGCCCTGGGTGGCGAGCTCGTAGAGGTCGTCCTCGGACCACCCGTCGGCGGAGCCCCAGTAGAGGTAGCTGTAGGGCGTGGTGGACCAGCTGCCCGCGTAGTAGCCGCTGAACACCAGGTCCACGTAGCCGTCCTGGTCCACGTCGCCCGCGGCGCACCGGCCCGTGCCCAGCGTGGGGAGCTCGGTGCGGCTCGCGTCGCTCGTGCCGCTCGACGAACCCCAGTACACGAAGCTGTTCGCGTCGTAGCTCGACCCGTCGTAGTAGGTCGGGAAGACGATGTCGTCGTAGCCGTCGCTGTCGAGATCGGCGACCGTGGCCCTGCGTGCGCCGTGGGTGGAGAGCTCGCTGTAGCTGGTGCCGTCCGGACCGCTGGCCGAGCCGTAGTAGACCCGGCTGGTGGGGCTGTAGGTGCCGTCGTAGTAGGCGGACAGGACCACGTCGAGGTAGCCGTCGCCGTCGATGTCCCCGGTCTGGGCATGCAGCGCGCCGTCGGACTCGAGCTCGGTGACGTCGCTGTCGCTGTAGCCGCTGGCCGAGCCCCAGAAGATCTGCGACGGCCCGTCGTAGCCGCCGCTGCTGCTGTAGTTGGCGAAGATCAGCTCGGGGTAGCCGTCCTCGTCGAGGTCCTCGGCTTCCACCCACAGCGGCCCGTAGGTGGTGAGCGAGGTGCGATCCGCGGAGCTGTAGCCACTCGCCGAGCCCCAGTAGACGTAGCTGTCGGGCTCGCTGTCGGACTCGTAGTACTGGTTCGCGAAGGCGAGGTCGGTGTAGCCGTTGCCATCGAAGTCGCCCGCCGCTGCGGCGCGCGCTCCGAAGGTCGGCAGCTCGGTCATCGACCCGGAGCTGTAGCCGCTCGACGAGCCCCACCACACCTGGCTGTTGGTGCTGTAGGAGGAGCCGGTGTAGTAGCTCGAGAGGACCAGCTCGGCGTAGCCGTCGTCGTCGAGGTCCTCGATCAACACGTCGAGCACGCCGGCGGTCGACAGGCTCGTAGCGCTGCCGTAGCCGCTCGACGAGCCCCAGTACACGTAGCTGGAGCCGGCGTAGCTCGAGCCCGTGTAGTAGCTGGGCATGACCAGGTCCTGGTAGCCATCGCCGTCGAGATCCGCGACGCCGGCGTCCCACACGCCGTAGCCGTTGACGCTGTCGCGGGCGGCCTCCTCGTAGTCGTCGGAGGACTGGTAGAGGAAGCTCGACGCGCTGTAGCCGGAGCCCGAGTAGTAGGTCGGGAAGAACAGGTCGGGCACCCCGTCGCAGTCGAGGTCCTCGCAGCCGTCGTTGCCGTCGCAGTCCTGATCGACGCCGTCACCGGGGGTCTCGGTGCTGCTGGAGCCCGGGAAGGCCGTGCTGTCGTCGTCGTGGCAGTCGGTGGCGTCGGCCAGGTAGCCGCTGGGCTGGTCGCAGCTCACGCTGGTGCTGCCCGCGTCGCCGTAGCCGTCGCCGTCGGCGTCGGCGTACCAGGTGGCGGCGTCGGCCGGAGGGCCTTCGTCGGTGGCGCCGTCGCAGTCGTCGTCGGTCTCGTTGCACGACTCGTCGGCGCCGGTGTAGACGCTGGCGTCCACGTCGTCGCAGTCGCTGGCGTCGGCGACGTAGCCGCTGGGCTGCTCGCAGCTGGCGGTCGTGTAGCCGGCCCCGCCCTGGCCATCGCCGTCGGCGTCCGCGTACCAGATGGTGTCGGGGGACAGGCGCGCGTCGCCGTCGTCGCAGTCCTCGTCGTTGGCCACGGTGCCGCTGGGCGGATCGCACGCCTCGGTGGTGTCCTCAGCGTCTCCGTAGCCGTCGCCGTCTGCATCCGCGTACCAGGTCGCCGCATCGGTCGCGTCGTCGTCCGCGGTGCCGTCGCAGTCCTCGTCGACCCCGTCGCAGGTCTCGTCGGCGCCGGGGTGGATGGTGCCGTTGGTGTCGTCGCAGTCGGTGGCGTCGGTGGTGTGCCCGCTCGGTGTGTCGCACGCGTCCGTGCTGCTGCCCGCGTCGCCGAACCCGTCGTCGTCGTCGTCGGCGTAGAAGGTGCTGGCGTCGGTGGCGTCCTCGTCGGTGGCGTCGTCGCAGTCGTCGTCGGTGCCGTTGCAGGACTCGCTCGCGCCGGGGTGGACCGTGTCGTTGCCGTCGTTGCAGTCGCTGGCGTCGGCGACGTGGTCTTCGGGCTGCTCGCAGGCCGCCGTGGTGTCGTCGAGGTCGCCGAAGCCGTCGCCGTCGCCGTCGCTGTACCAGACGGTGTCGGGGGACACGCTCGCGTCGCCGTCGTCGCAGTCTTCGGCGTTGTCCACGGTGCCGGTGGGCGCCTCGCAGGCGGCCGTGGCGGTGTCGGGGTCGCCGAAGCCGTCGCCGTCGCCGTCGGTGTACCAGGTGCCCGCGTCGCTGGCGTCTTCGTCGGTCGCCCCGTCGCAGTCTTCGTCCACGCCGTCGCAGGTCTCCTCCGCGCCGGGGTGGAGCGTGCCGTTGGTGTCGTCGCAGTCGGTGGCGTCGGTGGTGTGGCCGCTCGGCATGTCGCAGGCGGCCGTGGGTGCGTCCGGGTCGCCGAAGCCGTCGTCGTCGTCGTCGGCGTACCAGGTGGTTGCGTCGGCGGCGTCGTCGTCGACCGTGCCGTCGCAGTCGTCGTCGAGGCCGTTGCAGGTCTCCTCGGCGCCGGGGTGGATGGCGGAGTTGGCGTCGTCGCAGTCCGACGCGTCGTCCACCAGCCCGCCGCTGCCGTCGCAGGCCACCGTGCTCGCGTCGACGTCGCCGTAGCCATCCGCGTCGGCGTCGGCGTACCAGACGCCGTCGAGGTTGTCGTCGGTCTCGCCATCGCAGTCGTTGTCCACGGCGTCGCAGATCTCGACCGCACCGGGGTAGGTCGTGGCCTCGGAGTCGTCGCAGTCGGTGGCGTCGGCCACGTGGTCCTCGGGCGTGTCGCAGCCGATGGTCGCGGTGCCGGGGTCGCCGAAGCCGTCGCCGTCGGTGTCGGCGTAGGACGTTCCGGCGTCCGCTGCGCCGAGGTCGACCGTGCCGTCGCAGTCGTTGTCGATCCCGTCGCAGACCTCGGTGGCGTCGGGGTTCACGCCGGGGTCGTTGTCGTCGCAGTCCTGCTCGGCGGGCACGCCGTCGGCGTCCGCGTCGACCGGGGCGCCGGTGTCCTCGAGGCCCGCGGTGTCGGCCACCAGAGCGGTGTCGACGGCTTTCAGGCCGTCGGTGCGGCAGGCTGAGGCGAAGAGGACGGCGAGGGTGGTGACGCGCATCGTGACTCCCTGGAGGGATGCAGGATACGCGCTCCCGGCGCTGCGGCCGCGATCGGATCTACTCCAGCTCGCCTTCGACGGTGACCCAGCTGTCGTCGTCGCCGTCGAGGTAGAGGTCGTCGGCGGTGAGCGTGAAGTCCCCGAGGTCGGGCACACCGAGGGTCATGTCGGGGAAGAGCTCGCCGCCGAAGCTCGACGCCACCGCACCGAGCAGGGCCTGCAGCGTCTCGCTGTCGGCGACCTCGTAGGGATCGTCGACCAGGATGTCGACCGTCACGTCGGCGGTGCCGAAGGCCAGCGACAGCTCCTCGGAGGCGGAGAGGGAGAGCTCGGCGGGAACGGCGACGTGCATCGTGCCGGTGCCCAGGTAGGTGTAGCCGCCGTCGACGTCGCCCCAGAAGTCCACGAACAGCTCGCCCATGTGCAGGTAGAGGTCGCCCGCCTTGTCGGCCGCGAGCACCGGGGGCTGCTGGGGGTCGAGCGACAGGTCGAGGCTGGTGGCACCAGGGAAGATCAGCCCGATCATCGACTTGTCCAGCCCGAGGGAACCGTCGGACACGTCGAGGTGGAAGGCGCCGCCCGCCCAGGCGCTGTGGAAGACCGAGGTGAGGGTGTCGAGCTCGATGGACAGGAAGAGGCCGGGGCTCGCGGCGAAGTCCGGCTCCGCGCCGTCTTCGATCCAGTAGCCGGGCGCGGTCGCCAGGCCGGCGACCGTGCTGTCGACGGAGACCTGGGTGGGCAGGGTCAGGGTCATGCCATCGGCGTCGAGGTCGAGGTCGCCGAGCTGCGAGGCCAGGGTGCTGCGCGCGCCCTCGATCTCGAAGGTCTCCTCGATCTCGATGGACTCCAGCGCAGCCTCCAAAGCACCCGGCAGGTCGTCGGCGATGGTGGCTTCCAGCTCGTCGGCCAGCAAGGTCTCGGCGTCGATGAGGTCCTCGACGCCCAGGCCGTAGCTGGAGAGCGTGGACTCCAGCGAGCCCAGGTCGATGTCGAGGTCGGTGAAGGTGACCTCGTTCTGCGTGATGGTCACCTCGACATCCCCAGGCGCGACGACCTCGATCTCGGTGACCACGTCGATGGTGATCTCGGAGTCGGTGATCTCACCGGCGGCCGTGGAGCTCAGCCCGCAGTCCAGCTCGATGTCGAGGTCCAGGTCGAGGTTGCTGATCACGATCTCGATGCCCAGCTCGCCCGCGGCGGGGATGAGGTCCGGCTCGGCCACGTCCATGTCGAAGGCGGTGGCGTCGACCGTGACGGAGCAGGTGAAGAAGCCGAGGTCGACCTCTTCGTACGCCAGGGGGTTGTCGGCCTTGATGTCGGCCTCGATCACCGCCGGGTCCAGCTCGTCGGCGAGCGGCGCGGCCATCGCGTCGAGCGCGTCGTCGTTGAGTCGGACCAGCAGGCCGTTGTCGTTGTCGTCGTCGACGTCCTGGAAGGCGCCCGCGAGCACCGCGAAGATGAGGTCGGCGGTGTTGCCGTCGTTGTCGGTGGCTTCCAGGGTCAGGGTGTTGGCTCCCGCCTCCAGCGAGGTGCTCGTGGAGAACGATCCGTCGGCGTTGACGGTGACCGCCGTGCCGTCCAGGGTGAGCGAGGCCACGCCCGTCGTCGGGTCTTCGACCGTTCCGCTGACGGTCGTGGACGCCCCCTCGACGAAGGCGCCTCGGCCGGGCACGTCGAGCAGGATGAGCGGGCCGTTCGAGTCCACGGTGACGGGGCCTTCCGTGTCGTTGACATCGGCCTTGGCCCCGGTGGTCGCCGTGAAGGTGTAGCTGCCCTCCTCGGTGAACGCGATCTCGTCGCCGTCGAGGCTCCAGCCGCTGGTGCTGTCGGACGTGATGGTCACCGTGTCTTCGGTCTCGTTGCCCCACTGGTCGGTGACCGTGGCTTCCCACTCCAGCCCTTCGCCGATCTCGCCCTGGTCGGACTCGAGCACGAGATCGACCGCGTAGGCCGGGCCGACCGCGACCGTCAGCGTGAGCGCGTCGGTCCAGCTCTGGTCGACGAGCGCGGCGGTGAGCAGCACCTCGTGGTCACCGCTGGCGGTCGGCGTGATGTCCAGGCCGCCCTGGGCGGTGCCGTCGTAGGAGAGGGTGAGGGTGGCGTCGCCCGTGCGGTCGCCGCCGTCGGCGTCGAGCAGGGTGCCCGTGTAGGTCACGGTCTCGTTCGGGGCCGCGGTCGTGGGGCCTTCGAGGGCGAGCGTCCAGCCGTCGTAGCTCACCTCGGTGTCGTCGCCGGGCGCGTCGGTGTCGACCGAGGAGGAGCCTGTGTCGTCCTGGGCGACGGAGCCGGTGTCGTCTTCTTGCACGGGCTTGTCGTCGCAGCCGACGAGGAGGAGCGTGGAGCTCGCGACGAGGGCGAGGAAGGGCGCGTTCTTCATGGTGTCTCCGGTCGCGGGGGAACGTACTCGCATGGCCCGTGGTGCTGCAACCGTGCTGCTATCGATCGCGCAGCTTCAAGCTGCGAACCTGAAGAAGTCCGAGGGTTCTGCCGGGGCCGGCGGACGGGGGCTCCGAACCCCAACACCATCCGAGACATCCGAGACCGATCCTGTGCAACCACTCGGTGCTCTCGTTCGTCGGCTCCGGCTTCTTCCCATGGCGGCTCTTGCCGCCATGGGAAGCCCTCTCCCCTGGCCCTTCGGGCGGTGAGAGGGACAGTTTCCTTCTCGGAAGGGGGCCCCTCACTGGGCCCCCTACGCACGCGTTCCGCGTGCTGACCC
>Ga0114933_10005178_pt1 | contig 11915 bp, 8 predicted proteins | sample 4SBtaG_FD_89691 | JGI IMG/M metagenome (GOLD analysis project Ga0114933, IMG submission 89691) | Deep subsurface microbial communities from Kolumbo volcano to uncover new lineages of life (NeLLi) - 4SBTROV12_W25 metaG | ecosystem: Environmental > Aquatic > Marine > Volcanic | place: Kolumbo...
AAGGAATGAATTTAATGTGAACGGTCACATCCTTACTGCACCTCAAGGTTCAAATAGTTTTTATTACAAAACTAAAAATTCTGATATCAAAGAAGATCTCAAATACATCAAAATGCTCAATATTCCAGATGAATTCACATACGGAAGCATGCCAAACAACAAAGACAATCTAGTTTTTGCTCAAGAACATTATGATGTTCAAATGTGGGGAGAAGAGCTCATATCAAAGGGCTATTTCGTTGATAAGCAATCGCATGGTGTTGACGCACAGTGGGTTAAAGACATATGGAACGACAAACTAAAAAGATATCCTGTATCAAATAAAGTGAGACAAGACTTACTTACATGGAAATATGCGAAAGATATGCCACAAGATAATGAGGAAACAAATGCATGGTTAGATAGCATGACTTATAAGGATTACATTGAAAATATAATGGGTCTTGATGAAGAGGTAACGAAATTTGCCGATCCTGTTCTTGCGAGTGCCGGTGGAATGGGTTGTGATGTTATGTCTGCTTATATAGCAAAACTCCTAGGTATGTATGGTCTTTACCCAGATGCTCCTGTAAATCCACTAAATCGACATAGTTTTCCCGGAGGCAATGATGGCTTTGCAAGACATTTCGTTAAACTATTAATACCTAACTCAATAAATGGCGGAAATAATTTTGAAGATATAATGAACGGTTCGATTAACTTTGGAAATCTTGATCGTCAAGGTAACCCTGTAAGACTTCGTGTTAGCAGTAATGTCATTAATGTTGCACACTCCTCTAATTCGAGAACATTGGATTCGGTCTATGTAACTTACTACAAAGATAAAAAACTAAACAAAATCAAATCAAAAGCGGTTGTTATGGCGTCAGGCGGTTGGATTAATAAGTACATTGTTGAAGACCTCCCTGTTGAACATAAGGAGGCATACGATCAATTCAATCATGCTCCAATGTTAGTAGCAAATGTTGCGTTAACCAATTGGAGATTCCTGGAAAAACTTGGAATCACAGCATATCAATGGAAAGGTGGATTTGGCTTTCATACAAACATTAGAAAACCCATGCATGTGGGTAAATATCAACCAGATCTAGATCCCAATAAACCAATTACATTAACTTTTTACGTTTCATTTGAAAAAACAAATCAAGGTTTGTCAGCACAACAGCAATCAAGGATAGGGCAATATGAAATGCTAGGAAAAACTTATATGCAATATGAAAGAGAAATACGACAACAAATGGTTAAATTATTTGGTGGATCTGGGTTTGACCCGAAAAATGATATAGCAGGGATTATTCTCAATAGGTGGGGTCATGCCTACGTTACGCCAACTCCTGGATTCTTTTACTCTCCAGATGGTGGCCCAGGATATTCACAAATTATAAAAAATCAACCATTTGGTAGAATTTCGTTTGGTCATTCAGAATTACGGGGATATCAACATTGGGGTCCTGCTGCAGAAGAGGGCAGCAGAGCTGTAGATCAGCTTGTAGATTTTATATAGGTATCATATGAGATATTTATTGATAGCTTTTCTTCTCATACCAATTTCTACTTTTCCACAAATAAAAAATACACAAGGAGCTCATATACTTATAGAACAATATAAAAGTAATTACTCCAATAAAAATCTCAATTTATTAAGAAATGTATATAAAAAACACCTAAAATCTGCCAATTTTTCAATTGGAAAGGTTAAGCGTAATATTCCCTTTGGAGAGCATCCACTGCAAAAGCTGGATATTCATTACGATCAGTCTTTCAAAGAAAAATCTCCAGTAATTATATTTATCCATGGCGGTGCATTTGTTAGGGGTGATAAAAGTGATTACGAAATATTTGATAATGTGCTGAATTATTTTGCTAGAAATGGTTTTACTGGTATTAATGCAAACTATAGATTAGCTCCTGAATATAAATGGCCAAGTGGTGCCGAAGATATTGCAAACATAATTCAATGGATAAAAACCCATCATGAAGCACATAATCTTGATAGCAATAATATCTTCTTGATGGGTCATTCAGCAGGGGCGGCACATGTTGCAACGTATTCATTTAGCGAAGAGATTCAGGTTAACTCTGGTGATGACGGTCTCAATGGAGCAATATTACTGTCTGGTGTTTATAAAAATAGTAGTGAAGAGTCAAAGAAAAACTACTATGGTTATAGTCAAAATAATATGCCAATCGAAAACATTGATGGTCGAAAAATACCGATATTTGTTATTGACGCAGAATACGATAAATTAAATACACAATTAGAATCAATTATATTGATAAAAGAGATATGCAGGATTCATAATAAATGCCCTCATCACAAACAAATTCCTCTTCATAACCATTATTCAATGATGTATCACTTTAATACACTTGATAATTCAATTGCGAAGGATATTCTAGTCTTTATGCGAAATAACACAAAGTAACTCATTATTATGAAGACCACTTTACATCGAGAACATTATGTTGATAGGGCATGGTTCGATGAAGAATCAAAAAATATCTTTCATAACGATTGGTTCTGTATAGGCAGACTTGAAGATTTTCATGTTGCTGGTGATTACAAATTGATTGATATTGCAGGGCAATCACTAATTATCTTAAGAGGAAGTGATGATAATGTCCGAGGATTTTATAATTTTTGCCGTCATCGTGGATGTGAGCTTGTCGACACTAAAAATTTAATAAAGGAGGGTAATTTTAAACGCAGTATCAGATGCCCTTACCACTCTTGGACGTACGATTTAAATGGTAAACTTTTAAATGCCCCTCATCTCAATATTGATAAAGAAGATAATGAATTTCAATTAAAACAAATATACCTGGAAGATTGGGGAGGGTTTTTATTTATTAAAGTTGGAAAACAGGGTGATTCTTTTACAACACACCTTCATGAAATCCCAAAACTATTAGAAAGATACCCCCTTTGTGATTTAAAGTCAGATATCAAAGAGACTTATGAGGTTAATTGCAACTGGAAGGTAATTCTCGAAAATTATAACGAATGTTATCACTGTGCAGGAGTGCATCCTGAGCTTTGTGAGATCGTCCCATCTTTTAGAAAAAATGGTGGATCTGATTTAGATTGGGATAAAGGTGTGCCTCATAAAAAGGGAGCCAATACTTTTACAATGTCAGGTACAACAAATAGAAAACCATTTCCAGGGTTGAATAAATATGAAAAAGAAAGGCACTTCGGTCAAGCGATATATCCTAATCTTTTGATTAGTCTTGCTATGGATCATGTCGCAATATTTATAATAAAGCCGGCTTCTGAAACAAAAACAGAAATAGAATTTAGAATCCTGTTTCATTGTGATGAAATGTCCAATGAAGATTTTGATCCTTCAGATACCTTTGAGTTATGGGATATTACAAATAAACAAGATTGGGATATTTGTGAAAAAGTTCAAAGAGGGATGAATTCAAAAGGTTTCAAACAAGGTTTTTATGCAGAAATGGAAGATGAAAATCTGAATGTTAAAAATTATATAAAAGAAAAGCTTAATTTAAACATATGATAAAGGTATTAAATTATGAAAAGAAGAAGTTTTAATAAGATCTTAGGATTAACTGCATTGACATCAGCTTTTTCTAATCAGTATATTAATGCTAAATCGACGTGGGAGCTAGAAGCAGATATTGCAGAAAGCTGTGGTTGCAATATTCCATGTCCTTGTAACTTTGGAAAACCGACAGAAAAAAAATGTTATGGAAATCGCCTTATCCAAATTAGAAAAGGTTATATAGACGATAATGATATCTCTGGAATAAATTTTGTTGTGACTTTTGAAATGGGAAAATGGTCAAGAATCTTCATAGATGATCAAATCAAAAATAGTAAATTAGATGTCGTTAATAAATTGTTAAAAGCTGCTTTCACAGGTTTCTATAATCAAGCAGAAATAATAATTCACGAAACACTAGTTATTAAAAAAACAAAAGAATTTTTAGAATTTTCAACTTCAGAGTCCTATGTAAAGATGAAACCTATGCTTGGCATAAATGGCAAGCAAATCAGAATCGATGGTTTACCTTACAATGCTTTTTATAATTATATTCAATATGAATCTATTCATCACAGTCACACTGGCCCAAATAATAAATGGAATTTAAATGAAACTAACGGCTTTACATCATTGATGTTAGCAAATGGATAATTAATGATAAGTGAATTAATTTTATTAATAGTGCAAGTAATTGCAGCATTAGGTGTTATCGTTTCTGTAATTTATTTAGGTGTTCAAATAAAACAACAAAATGAAATTACAAAAGCGGAGTTTGGCCATTCTTTGACGAATAGAATGTATGAAAGATACTTTAATACTTCAAAGGACAATGAATTCAGCGCCTTCTTATCAAAGGATTGGTCAGATACTAAAAAATTAACCGATACCGAAAGATGGAGAATAGCTCTATATGTAAATATGGTTCTGGTCGATATATTTGATACTTATGATAAGGTAGAAAGAGATTTTGTTGATAAGTCACAACTTGATATGCGTATGCACATGTTGAAACTTGGAACAATGAAGACAGATATAGCTAAAGTAACGTGGAATTACTGGAAAAAAACAAGAAGTCAGAATTTCATAGACTGGTTTGAAAAAGAAATTTATGACGAAGCCGTATCAGAAGAAGGCTTTGATAAAAATATATTTAGTAATCTCAGAAGAAATTAATAGGAGTCACAATGAAGATATTAAAAAAACTGTTATTCGTAATTTATTTACTCGGAACAAGCTTGCTTTATGCTCAAGAGTTCCAAGCTGGTGCGCCAATAAGCGCTATTGATGAATCAGGCGATAGAGTATTTACAACTGATAATGTGAAAGTTTATGGAAGTTTTTATTTTTCTGAAAGCTGCACATTCGATAGCGAAAGAAATCTAATACTCGCTATGAATTCAGGAAAATTCAGAGCTGATGGTCCAGATGATGCCTATGTTTCATTGCTTAATCCAGATGGAAGCGTTCATACTCCTAAATGGATTGGGGCTACACGTGATGGGTTAGATTTAAATGATCCTCTTGGAAGTGCTATTTCCAAAGGCAAGTTATATACAGTTGATATTGATTATCTAAGAATATTCGATTTAAGCTCTGGAAAACCATTATCATCAATTAAGGTTGATGGTGCGACAGGCATGAATGGTATTGGGGTTAGTAGTGATGGAACTGTTTATGCCTCAAATACTAGAAATCCGGAAGTTGTTTTTCAGATAAATCCTGACGGATCCTCAGCAGTCTTTTCTGATCATGAATCACTTGCATTGCCAAATGGTGTTGCAATTGATAACGACGGAAATATTGTAGTTGTGAATATGGGTGACAATAAAGTGATCACATTTGATCAAAATGGAAATATCAAAAAAACAGAGTATGCTGCAGAGTCTGGCGGTGATGGCATTGTTATCATGGAAGATGGAACAAAGTACGTCACAAGTGTAAGACATGGAAGTGTCTCTAAATTCTCTAATGATGGTGATGTTTCTGTTATAGCTAGAGGTATCCCAAATGCTGCATCTATGTGTTACGACTCAATACAAAACCAATTGGTAATACCCATGAATTCAAATTACGCAATGGGTTTTATTCAGCTGTAACTATTAAATTTTAAGGGTTAATTAATGGCAAATAGAAAGAAGGTTCTATTCGGTCTTATCATTATTGCATTTGCTGCTGTTGCAGCATACTTTGCGATTGATTATGTAGCAAAGAAAGAAATTAAATTAGCAGTCGATAAATACCAATCTGATTATATGCCAGATTATCTAAATGATTATATCAAAATCAATTACGATGCAGGGGTTTCAGGACTTTTTGTTCCTACAATCAAAAACCTCAAGGTTAATATAGTCTACGAAAATTTACCTAAAGATGTTTTATCAATAAATATTGATGAGATAAAACTCTACTCCTATGACATAAAAGACTACAATGTTGCGTTAATTAATTTGCATATTCTTTATGATAAAGCAACACTTCAACAATATCTCTTAGAAGAATTAGATTTAAGTATGAACGAGACTGGATACTTATCGAGTCTCGATTATATGAAAAATATTGATCTTTATGTTGATGGCACATGCTCTTCAACAAGATGTGAAGCAGGGACTAAAATTCTAGTTAAATCACTATTCCTTCTTGATCAAAATTTTAAGATCGATGGTTCAGAAGATCTCATTGCGTTTTATTTAAATAATTTAGTTAATCCTATGGATCCGTCCAAAATTGAAGAGAACCCATTTATAATTTTTGAGGCATTAGGATTGCTTAGTGAGCTGAATGAAATATCTTTTGACATAAATTATAAGGATTATGGTTTATTTAATACAACTGGCTTAAAAAAATACATCCAAGAAACATATGAAATCGACAATTTTCAAATTAATGAGGGTGCCTTTGGTATAAGTTATCTAGATAGCGATCTCATAGTTAATTCAGAAATTGATACCTCGTTATTTAAAAATACCTCATCAATGGATTATGTTTTTGATAGCTCAAGATTAATGGTAGAACCAGATCAAGCAGTTAAATTGGCTAATGTAAAATTTTCTTTAGATAATAGCGGTTTGGATGATGTATTGTGGCAACTTAATCCTTTTTACTCCAAAGATGAAATTCTCTCTCAGGTGGATATTATTATTGATGAAATGAATCAAGATACTGCACTAAAGGATGAATTCATGGAGTCAGAGGAAGGATACATAATCACTCAACTCACAGGTGAAAATGATCCACTAAAATCACTCATTATGGTTAGAAACTTTATTGATAATCCAAATTCTATTGATATTGAATATGAGCCTAGAAGACCTATGGATTTGATGGAAATCGAAGAGATGATGAATTCACCTGAATGGCCGGCTGGCATGAATATTGCAATCAAATAATGCAATCTAATCAGTATTCTCGAGAATCGAATTTCTATATTATTTTATTTCTATCTTTTTTATTACTTCTCAATGCAAATGCCTATTCTCAATATCCTGAGAAATTTGACTCGCTTGGATCTACGGTTCAATCATTAAGTAATAATAATAAAATAATATATTTCATTGATGACGGAAAAGTCACGGATAAGCCCGTTGTTTTCATAGGTGGTCTTGGAACTTCAGTAAGGGCCAGTCGATTGTTGGACTTTCTGAGATCTTATAGAGAAGAATTAGGATTACGCTTAATATCAATAGAAAGAAATGGTTTTGGTCAAACCCCTTTTAACCCTAACTTCAATATGAATACATATACCCAGGATGTGATCGATATCGTAAATCATTTAGATGTTGAAAATTTTTCTTTATTTGGTATTTCTGGAGGAGGACCATACGCTTCAAAAATTGCAAGCATTATTCCAGAAAGAGTAGATTCAATTCATATGGCAGCTACTATACCAGTTCTTGGAACTAAGGAACGCTGTATTGAAGGAAAAATTAATAATATTTACAAAGACATCATTAAATATCCTATGAAATATTTTACTTTTTCTGGTGACAGCCCAATACATCAGATCGATGGTTTTCAGGATACAGCCTATGATGAAGCGACACGAACATTTTATATGAATGGGCAAATGGCAAATATAGAGCCACTCGATCATGAATTAACTTTGTATTGCAACGAAGGGGTTATAAATACTAAAAGTTTTAGTGGGTCTCTTTATGTATATGCGGGTACGGCAGATCCATTAATAGGAGATAGAGATATTGAAAATTGGGAAAAATATTACCCAAACGCAGATATTATAAAGAGAATCTATCCGGGAGAAGGGCACGATGTTCAATATCGGCATCTTGATCAGATATTAATTGATATAAAATATAAGAAAAATGAGTTATTGGTCTGTGAGAATGGAAAAAACTTACTTTTAAACTCAGATCAATTAGATCATTTAGATGAATATCAATTTGGATTATGTGTTTGGCAAGATTCGGAAATTTAAAAACGTGATTTTAAAATTTAGAGGAACCTGTAATGAAAAATTTTTTAATTTTAGGAATTTTCTTAATGTCTAATGTTTCGGCAGATAAATTAGGTTTCGATCGTTTGACAGGCCAACCATTTGCTTCAAGATCTGAAGTTATCGCAAAAAATGGTATGGCAGCAACCAGTCATCCATTAGCTACACAAGCTGCGATTACTATTCTCCAATCGGGGGGCTCTGCTGTCGATGCAGCAATTGCTGCAAATGCTGTCCTGGGTCTTGTAGAACCAACTGGGTGCGGTATAGGAGGAGATCTTTTTGCAATAATATGGGACTCAGATAACAAGGAAATCACTGGTCTTAATGCTTCTGGAAAATCTCCTCAAAATCTCACTTTAGATCACTTCAGAGATAACAAAATGACTGAAATTCCATATTTAGGACCTCTGCCTATAACAGTTCCAGGTGCTGTTGATGGTTGGTTTGAGATGCATGATAAATATGGAAAATTAACCATGATGGAGATATTACAACCTGCTATAACATATGCAGAAGAGGGCTTCCCTGTATCTGAAACAGTTGCTTGGCTATGGAATGAAAATTCTCAATCAAGAACAGATTTTCCTGGGTTTATGAAGGTATTCATGCCAAATGGGAAAGCACCAAAAAAAGGTGAAATATTCAAAAATCCTGCTCTAGCCTCTACTTATGAGAAAATTGCAAAAAAAGGGCGTGATGTATTTTATAAAGGTGAAATAGCAGAAGAAATTGATCAATTTATGAGTGAAAACAATGGGTATCTTAGTTATGAGGATATGGCAAATCATAAATCTGATTGGGTTGAACCGATGTCTACAAATTATAGGGGTTATGAAGTTTATCAGTTGCCGCCAAATACTCAGGGGTTGGCAGTACTGCAACTCTTAAATATTCTTGAAGCATACAACATAAGAGATATGGGTTTTGCCAGTTCAGAATACATTCATACATTTGTTGAAGCAAAGAAGTTAGTTTACGAGGATAGGGCACGTTACTATGCTGATCCAGATTTTTCTAAAATACCAATTGATTATTTGAACTCAAGCCAATATGCAGATGAAAGAAGGCAACTAATTGATCCTGATTCGGCTGCCAGATCTGTCACAGCAGGCGATCTTCCTCTTGAAAATGGCGATACAATTTATCTTACAGTTGCTGATAAAGATGGCAATATGGTTTCTTTAATTCAAAGCAATTATGGTGATATGGGCGCAGGATTGACTCCACATAATCTTGGTTTTAGCTTTCAAAATAGAGGCCAATTATTTAGTTTGAAGGACAATCATCCCAATATTTATGCACCAAATAAAAGACCATTTCATACAATAATTCCAGCATTTGTAACAAAGAACGAGGTTCCATGGTTATCATTCGGCCTAATGGGTGGATCGATGCAGCCTCAAGGACATGCTCAAATAATAATTAACTTAGTTGATTTTGGAATGAATGTTCAGGAGGCAGGGGACGCAGCAAGAATAAGACATGCAGGTTCATCTCAGCCCACAGATCATAGAATGCATGATGGTGGAGAATTATATCTAGAGTCATCTATTAAAAGCGACATAAGGGATGAGTTAAAAGCAAAAGGCCACAATGTAGCAACTGAGAGACATGTTTACGGGGGTTATCAAGCAATAATGTTCGATAGTAAAAACAAGACTTATTTAGGTGGGTCAGACCCAAGAAAAGATGGTCAGGCTTCAGGCTACTGATGCTTAATTTAAAGACCAGAGAACCAATTTTCTACAATTGTTAATGTTATTTCTTTGTTATATATATCAATGCTATTTCCATATATATCGGAAAGCTCAGTTTCGGGGGCAGAAATTACGACAAATCTTTTATTATTTTGATCATAATCCCAAGCTGGAAATGTTAAATGATTGAATACAATATTTTGATCAAACAAATATTCAGGTTGATTTAAGTTAAAAAATTCACCATTTGGAGTTTGTATAATATCGTATTTGACTTTGTAGAATTTTTCACCAGTGTGAAAATATATTTCATTTTTATCTCTATCCCAAATTGGACTGTATCCTTCAGCAGAGCTTACTTGCCATTTTCCTTCATTAATTTTTGGGTAAGGCCTTATATAGATTTGATTTACACCTGATTCGTTGCTCACATATGTTAACCATTTATTATCATCAGATAGACTTGCTTTAGACCACCAAGTCTGATTTGCAAGTGGAGATAATACTAATTCTTTTGTTTTCGGGTCAGTATACTTTTCATCTGAAAAAGAAAGACTGTATATCTCATTATTAACACCAGTGCCTGTTGCTGAGCTAGTAGAAAAAAATATCTCTTTCCCATTAGGAGATACAGACTGAAGTAGGTAGTTTCTGAATTTTGAGTCATCAGAATAAATTTCTTGATTAATTCCAGCTCCATCTGAGCTTACAATCCTTATACTGCTTGTTATGACACTATCAGGATTTTGATCTGCAGCTACTGAGGCATTACCGATAGTAAAGTTATTTGCATAAATTAATTTTTTTCCATCAGGATGCCATCGCGACCGATTAGACTTACCATTAAACGTTCTTCGGCCTGATATATTATTATTAAAATCATAGACCCATACATCTGCATTTGGCCCATCATAATTGGTATAACTCAAATAATCACCATTAGGTGAAAAAGACACTTGCCCAAATCTTCCCTCCATAGGGAGAGTTTCTAAGATTTCCCCATTAACTGACAATACCTTCATAGTAAGATTAGATGAGGCAACAGCAACGTCACTGCCTTTTAAGTATATAAGTCGACCATTATTAGAAACTGAATATGCAGCGCTTCCAAGAATTCCATTTGTTTGTATATTTTGAATGTGTTGTTTTTCTTCTCCTGAAGTTATTAATTTATTTTCATCAAAATTAACACTCCATAATGAAGAGTCTCTCACAAAAATAATTTTTCCTGTTGATGAGATATATCTAGCATTGTATGCATTTGATATTAATGTTTTGTAATCGCCTGATTGCGAGTTATATATAAGGATATCAGAGTCATCATTTGCTGCTACTAGAGAAGAGGAGGAGACAATGATATTAATATTATCAGGAAGATATTCTGGCCATCGATAAACTCTTCCAGGGAGTTTATCAAAATTATAAACCATTGACTCTTCACCTGATTTAAAATCTTTAGTCCACAACAAATCACCAGGACCTGTATAAAGAACTTTATTTTCTTTTACATCATAGCCACTTGTGCGTCCTAGATTAGTTTCTAGAATAGTTTGAGGGCTTCCACCAGTTATTCTTACTTTCTTTAAAATTCCAGAATCAAAGTAAGAAACCCATTCATCATCTTCTGTGAACTCAAGGACACCATGAACATCAGTTCCCCAAGAATAATTTGTTAGGTGAATTAACGTATCAGCGGTACCTAGGTCTCTTAAGAATATATCGCTTGATGAGTCATTATTTATAGTAAAAGCAACATATCGGCCATTATTAGAAATTGCAATCTCTGTTGATAAACCCCATTCATTTGGTGATGATTGCTTTAGGTTTAAATCAAAATTATACGAAATTTTAGCAATATTAGATGAGTCTTGAGCTGTATTATTAGAATAAGATCTTTTTGGGTCATAATCGAATATAAAAGGTGAAGAATAGAAAGCAAATAATGCAATTATTATGAATGAGAGAATACCAATATATATATAATTTCTTTGTCTACCTTTATTACTTGTGTGCAACGAATCATTAGTTTGCATGGAAAGTGAGTTAGTATTTATTTCAGATGCCCATGCTATTAGTACAGCAATTGGAAAACCGATTAAAATTATAAATAGTATTATTTGAGCAACCCAAATAGGCGCACCAATAGTAGGTAAGACTGCGTCTTGCACTTGTAATAAGATCCAGCAAACAACACCATAGGCTGTAGCAACTTTTACTACATTACTATTTTTTATTTTATCCCAAAAACTATTCATT
>Ga0114933_10005179_pt1 | contig 11912 bp, 7 predicted proteins | sample 4SBtaG_FD_89691 | JGI IMG/M metagenome (GOLD analysis project Ga0114933, IMG submission 89691) | Deep subsurface microbial communities from Kolumbo volcano to uncover new lineages of life (NeLLi) - 4SBTROV12_W25 metaG | ecosystem: Environmental > Aquatic > Marine > Volcanic | place: Kolumbo...
GAACTCCTGCAGCCCGCGCACATCCTCGTCCAACTCCGGCGTCCAAGCCGACGCCTGAGTGATCTCCGTCAGCACCCAATCAAACTCCCCACTGCGAGCCCGACACCCACACGAGCCGCACTTAGCAAACTGATTCAACCGCAGCGGCGCCCCACAATTGGGACAGTGCCCCTCCATCAACCCCGGCCCGTTCACGGTCTTGGCGCCCCGCCGACGCACAAAGGTCCAGCACTCGACGAAGTAGTCCTTCTCAATCCGCGAGCCGGGGATCGCTTCCTGCGTTTCAAGTGAGCGCCTGCCGATCTGTGCTCGGAAGGGTACGCGTACCGTAATCGTGTCGAAGGGCGAGCCGCTTTGGACGTGGAGGAACGACAGCCTGTCCAGGTGCACGGAGTCCATGGTCTGCTGCCAGCCTTCTTGTTGCTGTTCCTCGATCTGGACTGAGAAGCGCTCGAAGGCCCCGTCGGAGACGAAGGGGACCAGTTCGCCGAGGTCCTGAGCGCACCAGCCGTCTTGGGCTTTGTGAAAGGCAACGCGGATCCGTTTCAGGAACGCGTCGCGTGCGAAGCCTGGGTCCCGAGCCTCGAACTCGTCCCAGATGACGTCGCGTTCGTGGTTCTTCAAGACGCCGCGTGCCTTGCGGATCAGTTGGCGTTCCTGAAGTTCCTTGGCCTTCTTCGCGCTGCGGAACATGACGATCACGACTACGGTCGAGACGGGGACCCCGATCAGGGGGGCTTCGATCGTGAGGCGAATCAGGTAGTAGACGAGGTAGCCGATCCCGTCGCCTGAGCCGCCACCGCCGCCGGATCCGCCGCCGCCACCGAAGTCCCCGCCGCCGCCGATTTGGCCGAGGGTTAGGAGGGGCAGGATGTTGGCGAGGAGGAGGTGCATGAGGTCCTATCGATCTTGCGCCCCGGACAGGTTCTCAGGTTCCGGGCCCCAATTCAGCAACACAGCAGGGCAATAGGTGCACCGGCCAACCTGGGGATTGCCACAATAGCCCAAGACTTGCATAGGATCTGACCTCCAGCTCGTAGCTCGCCAAACAAATGTCCGAATATCCTGAATGCGTCGCAGGCGTCGATGGCTGCTCAGGCGGTTGGGTGGTCGTCTACCGGGATCCTACGCACTACTCAATCAAGGTGCAGATCATTCACCGGATCGAGGAACTACTCCGAGATCAGCGATCGGCCATGATCGGCATCGACATCCCAATCGGCCTGCCCGACCATTATTCCGAAGGCGGCCGCGAGTGCGACAGATTGGCGCGCAAGCTACTGGGACCCAAGCGTGGCTCAAGTGTCTTCCCCTGCCCTGCACGTCCAACGCTTGCGGCGACCTCCCATGAAGAAGCTTCAAGGCTGAATCGAGAGTCGAGCGCTGCATCTGCCGGAATCAGCAAGCAGTGTTTCGAAATCCTCCCCAAGATCCGCGAGGTGGACGAAGTGCTGACACCCGAACTGCAGAGTCAAGTTATCGAGGTCCATCCAGAACTCTGCTTCTATGAACTGAATGGGCAGCAGCCCCTGTTGGCGCCCAAGAAGTCCCGCGAGGGTCGATCGCTGCGGATCTTTCTACTGGAACGCGCGTGGAATCAACCCCTTGCCGAGATTGTCGAGCAAGCGTGCGGCCCAAACTGCGCCCGTGACGACGTCATCGACGCGATGGCCGCGTGCTGGACGGCCGAGAGAATTATGAGAGGCGAAGCGATCTCTACGCCATCGTCCCCCGATGTCGACTCACGCGGGATCCGTATGGAGATTGTGCGGTAGATCCGGGAGTAACGGAGCAATGTGTCGCACCACATGATGGCACGCTGGGCAGGACCTGATCCTGCGACCCCCAGTTTGCGAAACGAACCTGGGGATCGGCGCGGCCTGGCTGTTCTTGCTGATGGCTTCACGGAATATCCGGAAACGGCAAGTATCGCAGGGTCAGTCAACGTCCACCATCAATACCATTCTCCACCATCACAGGCGTGCTCTGGGCTGAGTAGCGTGTACAGAACACCTTTGTATCGCAGAGCGCTCAGGGAATGCTGGAGGTTGCCTCGTCGCTCCATGCGATTTCGACCGTCGGCCCGGCTGGCCAACGCTGCCAGAAGCAGACCTGGAACGCGAGGTCCCAATCCAGCACGGGCTTCCATTCCTCTTCCCTGCGGGTCGACGCCTTGACCTCCCACAGGAACCAACCCTTGTCGCGGGGCTCAAGGATGTCTGTCACGGCGAAGAGATCGTTGGCTTGCAGGTGGGCTTTGAACAGGGGGCGGTACCGCCCAGGGCATCTCTCGTGGCCCTCAGGCAATCATCCCAGTCCGGGGGCGGAGTGTCCTCGTCGTCGACGGGCGGAGAAAGGCGAATGCCTCCAGAAAAAGGCGCTCGGCGTAACTCTCAACATGCACGCCTTCGCGGATTCGTTCTTCCCAGACTTCGTCGGGCTCGATCTCAGGTTCGGGGAGGCCACTGGTCGCGAGCCACTGGCGCTTAAGGCACTGGCGGCCCTTCAGATAGTTGGATTTAGTGATCATGGCGAGGCTGGCAAGCGGGTCTGCGCGAATTCACAGCGAGGCAAGCGCCACCATCATGACAACGCGCGCCTGCGGTGGCTATCAGTTCTCAGTCAAGCACGTTTGCTGTCTGGGAATGCCGCCTCAGGCATATCCCACGACGCGCGAGTATCGATATGCGCCCCGGACCCCTCTCACCAACTTACGAGAGGTCGTGGGGGAGGTGTGCAGGCCAGCATGCCGGCGGGAGGAGCATGAGCCCTCGGCGCCCCCCCCACCTTCGAAGCATCGAAGCCCGTCCAAGGGCCGGCTCAGCCCCCCTTGACCGGAGGCGACTGAACGATCTCCAGCCCGTGGCAATCCACCTGCCTTCCCTAGAGGCTCCAAGTTGAGAGCTGCCTAGCCCCGTTGTAGTGTTTGCCTATGTTCGGAGGGTGAGAAGCGAGCAACGACATGAACACCATCGACTACATGCTCACCTCGAGGGCAGCCAACTTCTCGGGTGTCAACCCTGAAACGGTCCGTAAGTGGGCGGGCAGCGCAGGTTGAATGAAGGCTCCATCCGCTGAAGACCTTCTCGGCGGTCGCCGTGACAGCCGGCCTTGGCTGATGCGACCGCTGTCGGCGGCATGTTCCCTTGGTCGCGCCGTATACAGGGGGATCATCTACGCTACATCCTGCTTGGGAATCAGTGGCTTCATACTTCGCCGATCAAGCCTCGCGTGGGCACTACTTCGCGCCGCGCGCAAGACCCGCCTCTGGTTTAGCCATCGGCAGTACAAGACAGAGAATCAACTTGCCTCCGCCCGCATTGGAGGGCTTGCTTCCATCGGCATCGTTCGACTGTCCACTGGGCCGCTCCTGCTGGCTGTCGCAGTTGCTTTCACCCTGACTCTTCCGCAACCTTGGCTGAACGAGCAGCTCGCCCGCGTAGCCATCCACAGTGCCTGGGAAGACAAGCCGACAGACGGCACCTACGAGTCCGCCCTGACAACAGTCGCAGCGGCGGCGGCGGGGCTTCTCGCTCTCTTCTTTGCCACAGTCGGTGTGATCGTGAGCACCTCGTACGTCCGGGCCACTACGGACGTGCGGCTACTCATCTTCAATGAGGTGCTCAATCGCCGGTACTTAAGACTCAACGCCCACCTTGCAACCGTCGCGACGCTAGGCCTCGTCCTCTACGAGTTCCAAGGTGTCGCCTCCACAGCGCTCCTTGTCTACGTCGGGATCGTCGCCACGATCTGCCTCGTTGGCTTCTTCCCTGTTGGGATCCGGGTATTTGGGCTGTTTGACCCGTCAAAGCTCATCCGTGAGCCAATTGGCCGGATCGCGCGCGAGATTTCCCGAGTCAGGGCTGGGCACCGACGATCGGGAGACCCCTCGTTTCAGAACCACGCCCGCTCGACCGCTGTCCGCCAGCTCAGAGTCATACATGATCTCGCTCGCCTGGCCCTTGACGAGGAACGGACGACGAATTCGTCTGTTCTCTCTCTCGGCGGAGCCATCCATCGACTTGCTCGCAGGTACGCGAGCCTGCAACAGGCAATCCCTAGTGAGAGTCGATGGTTCCCTCGAAGGCCGCACTACGCAAACTGGCAGGCCTCCGACAGCTCCCAGACGCAGGTAGCCCTTGCTACCGGCACGATGCAGCAGCCAGCATCGAAACCCTATCGAGGGTTCATACACGACGACCTCCGCCGAATCACTTCCGACACGCTTGAGGCCCTTCTCAAGGGTGGTGATGCGCCGGATGCCGCTACGTTGTTGCTGGAGGTCTCGAGGACAGCTACGACCCTGGCATCAGCTCAAGATCAGGCCGAGGCACTGGCCCTGACCCAAGCCACGCAAGATGTAGTGGTCGAGTGGCTCCTCAACTCTGAGCTAACGAACCTGCCTACCGAGGCCGCTGTATCAGTTGTAGATGTGCAGTGTGTCGCCTCCCTCGCACCGATCCTCGACTGCAGCAAGTCGCTTTGTGCCGTCGAGCCTCAAGCTTGGGTTGCTGTGGAGCATCAACTTCGCGATCCAACGGGCGTTCGGCTCTACGAAGCTGGTCATCCAAGGGAAGTCCTCATCGCGCTTGAACGCGTTCACTCGCAGCTTCGGTTCGATGAGACAAGCGACCCCCTTGCCCGCGCGGAGACCTGGTACCTTCGCCATGTCGCTCTACTGGCCTACACTGCCCACCTGCGTTGCACTGTCGAGGGAGTTATTCGTGCGGTTGATGCGAACTTTGTAGTTCCGGCACGTCTCCTCGTCGAAGCTGAAGCCTGGCTCCCCGCGGCATTCTGGCTGCTCAGGAGCATCGAAGCCTGCGCAAAGGCGGGTGACCAAGTGGACAAGCTCGAGGCGGCCCACTCAGGTCTCAAGCCGCTTTGCAGATTTGAGGTGGACTGGATTCAACTCGATGTCCCCCGGACGAGGCTGACCGAGGCGCGCGATTCCGTGCATGTCCTTCTGGGCTCTGTTGTAAATCACCTTTCGCCAAGTGATGCCGGAGAGGCCCTACCTGACATAACCGGCGACATCCGGGCCAAGATCGGCGAGCACATTGTGACGTCCTTGGCGGGCCCAGACCCACTCGACCTCGGGTCGTTCACCAAGCTCTACTTGGCGTACCACCAAGCGACGTTCGCTGTGGTCCTGAAACTTCTCCTCACTACACTGCCGCAGGGCGAAGCAGTGCTCGCGACGGATGCCCTCCGTGACCTTTTGGAACTGAGCGGTGTTGCATTGCTCTACTCGGAGCTCGACCAGACCGACTACGGACAGATTGTCAAGAACACCTGGGACGCTGACATTGCGAAGCTTTCGGATAAGACCGCATTCATCAAGCTGCTGTATGACACGATTGACTCTCGCCTCTCAGGGCCGATCTTCGGGGCCGGGCCGATGCAGCGACAGCATTGGATCCAGCTGTTCGTTGGGTCATTAGCCGAGAGGGGAGTCGATGTCCTCGCGTACGAGACCTTTCACTTCGGCGGCAAGACTCACACGACCCACAGCAGCGATGCTATTGAGTCGATCAGGACCTCTCATCAGCTCATGTTCACTGAGCCGAGCGACTACTTCGCCGCTCTCTACCTCACCGGCATTGAACCGGCAGAAGATCTCAATCCGCCGGCCACCGTTCAGGAGTGCATTGACTCCATGCGTCGCGCCGCTGAGCGGCGTCCGGAAGACGAGGAGGCCACCGATGCGTGACCACAACCTAAACTGGGACCGTCGAACGGCCTTCTGGCCAACTCCGGCGCCACCAGGGCCACCCGGGGGCGACTTACGCCTCTGGATGCTTGCGCAGGATGCGAGCACGCAGACGCGGTCGCATCTGCAAGGCGTCAATCATGGCCAAGGGGACGGCCGGAGGGTGCGCATCGATCACTGCTCTGAACAACTCGCCGCAGTACTCTCGGGGAGCTTGCCGAGCAAAGGTGGAGACAGAGAACTAGCGAGCGCACTGCCCGGGTTTGTTCAGCAGGTTGTCATGTCGATCATCCTGTCCGATGTGATCGATTACGAAGTCGAGCTTGGACTGGAGTCCACCCACAATGGCGAGCAGTTGCGCCAGGTCAAACTCGGCTTCATCCCCTCTGGCACGATGGCCTGCATATGGGGCTCGGCGTACCAGCTTGTCCCGCGTGACCAGGCTGGGGAGAAGGGGCCGGTGCGCCGTCTGGACCGCTGGCGCGTGGCTCGCTTTCGAGCACCTCGCAAATGGCGAGGGTACTTAGCACGTCTTCGACGACAGCTCCTACTCATCAGAAAGCGTGAAGAGCGCTGGCAAGAGGGGATCCTTGATCAGAAGAGCCGTGAAGATTTCTCAGAGGTACACCGGCAGCACGATCTTGCGGTCGCTAGGTGTACATCGCGGATCGGATGGCACGCTAGAGGGCAGCTCGACGAGCGGCTCACCAGTTACCACGCCATGCTTCGTGGCTTGCGCTGGCACGCGTTCTGTATCGAGCTTCGAGAGGAGATCCTGCGGTCTCTTGGGGGCGCATTCCAACGCATTGGCGCGGTCTACGGTGAAGAACCCAAACTCGTCCTCGACGGCCTTGTTGGGATCGGCGATGTGCGTGAGGCAGAGGCCGGTACTAAGGAGGGCTCAAAGCCGTTCAACGATCTCTTGGAGAAGTTCCATCGCCCGATCGAAGTAACCGTCGCGTGACGCCCACGCCGTGTAGCCCCGACCTGCCCCCGTCTCGCTAGCGTTCGCCCGATCATCAAGGGTGATAACGAGGCAAGACGGCCTGAGGAAGAGGCCCACGCCACGGACCTGATCTGGCAGGTGTCGCATGGAGCGTACCGAGGGTCCCCGTGGGGTGCATCCAGGTGGTCTGGCATGGTCAGTTCCCCCCCCTCACCATGCACCGATCTAGCATAACGGGGAGCACACCACATCATGACTCTCGATCTCCATAGGATGCGAATTTCTCTGCGGCCAGGGCCGCTTCTTCGGAGTCTCCGGTTTCAGTGCCAGATTCCGTAGCGCCCCCTGCCATGAAGGCGCCGGGCCAGCCGCCGTGGGCTTCGATTACCCCCTCGATCTCGGCCATGATGCGGATGGTCTCGCTGAGGGCGACGACGATCATCTGGTAGTGCTCGATGTCTTCGTCGGTCAGCACGTGACCGGGGCGGGGGTTCTTGCCGCCCTTGGCCTGACGGTCCTTGAGCCACTTCTCGCAGACCTGGTAGCCGCCGATGCGGAAATTCCACACTTCCTCGGGCACGCCCCTGAAGCCGCGCACCTTCGCCTTGTCAATCCAGACAGTATCGTCGGTGTAGGAGACCTTTTCGACCTGGAACGGGCAGGAGCCCGCGGTGATTGTGATGTGGTCGTCGAGTCTTGGCGATTCGACAAGATGCAGAGCAACGAGTTCGTCGCCGAAAGAGGAGATTCGGCGGAACAGGTCGGAGTTGGTGGGCAGCGGAATACGGGGGAACTCCGCCCTGAGCAATTCACTGTAGCGCTCACGATAGCCGGGGGAATGAAACACACCATACATGTAATGAAATACGTCTTCTGCTGATAGTTCGGACGCGCCCAGATCACTCTTGAATCCTCTAATGAGCTCATCTGTCATGTTTGGTGCGCTTTCCGGCATCAAATCCAATTCGCTCACGCCACGCTTCAGGTAGAGCGGGAAGACTGAGTTTGCGTCGTAGGCACCGAGCGATTTGTGACCAACCAGCATCCGCGTGCACTGAATATCCCAATTGTCTTTCGTTTGACGGGTTACCACCAGAGCGAGATTGTCGCCATCTAGCATGTGCTGCATGACCGGATGAGCTGCACTGAAGACAACCGCCTTGTGGTAGAAGATCCAACGCAAATCAAATGGGCGATAGAGGAAGCTACTTATGCATGGTGTCAGATCCTCAAGGGCCCTTAGGTCCTCCCTGGCCCTTGCAACGTTCCAACCCTTCTTCAAGGGTACGTTGAACCTGTCACAAGCAGTCTTGTCATCGAATCGCTCCTCTCGAAAGAGGTCGATGCGTTCTGCCAAACGACTTGAGTCAAAATCGAGCACCAATCCGTCGCGACTAGTCTTGATCCCCATCGAGTATAGAGGCATCAATTCGGTCAGTGCTGTGAAGGTATCGAATTCTGACCGAACCTCTCCGCCTGATGAGCGAAAGAGATACAAAGGCGCGGATGGAGACACGTCGGACCAGGGAGAGCTCATTACTGAGTGCTCAGCAAGCTGCTGGTACTTCGATGGCCTATTGCCCCACAAGTCGCCGATGTTCACATTGGGGTTGGAGAGTTCTGATCCCGACCTCACGAACAAGCTGACTGCAACGCCCTGCGATATGTCGAATACATTCTGATCCTTCGAGCCGTCTGGCGCGACCTCACGCTTGTTCGCATTCCCATGCAGATCACGGATGTGCAACGAAGAGTAGCTGTCCAATAGACTCCATCGCATTCCGCGGAAGGTTGCGCCGTCTAAAAATCCGTGGCTGGTTACATATCCGGTCACGCCAGCCCCAGAGGCCGCCACTGTAGTCTCGGCTAAACGGATGAACTTGACATAATCGTCCTGGATGTTCTTCTCGAATTGCAGAGCATTCCGCTCGACGATGCGTTCTCCGTCGACATACCTATAGCGCTCGACCCAAGCTCGAGCGGTATCCGTCAGATTCTGTGACTGAATCGAGTAGGGCGGATTCCCAATCACCACCGTAAACCGCTGATCCCGCTTGATTGCACCTACCGCTTCAGCTTCATGAGCCAACGCAGGGATCGCAAAGGCCAGAGTGCCTGAGAAATCCTGTGTCGGCTCCAATGCGTTGGTCAGGTAGACCCGCGCGCGCTCGTCGCTTTCGAAGCGGTAGCCAGTCTCGAAGAGCTTTAGCCCGATCTTCATGTGGGCGATGGCGTAAGGGGCCATCATTAACTCGTAACCGTGGAGCCGGGTTAGCAGGTGCTCGGGGACGTAGTCGTTCCAGAGCATCTCGATCTTCTTCTTGCCGTGGCCCTCGGACCGCCATTTCGCGATCTTCGTCTTGTTGATGAGGTCGATCACCTCCACCAGGAAGGTGCCGGTGCCAGCGGCGGGATCGAGGATCTGGACGAAGGCTTGGGAGGGGGTGGCGCCCTCTGGAATCTCGAGGTCGTCGATGCGACCTGCCATCTCACGCCAGGTAGTAATGTCGGCAAGGCCGTCCTCCAGGCCGAATTCGGCGCGCAGCAGCTCGTCGACCGACCGAACGATGAAGGAGACCACCGGCCGTGGGGTGTAGAAGACGCCTCGGTCCTTCTTTATCTTCTTGTCGTACTCCTGGAGGAAACCCTCGAAGAAGTGGATGACCGGGTCTTCTTGGGGATTCCTGTCGCCGAAGTCACGGAGGACGGCCTCCATGTTGGCGGCGTCGAGAAGGGCGATCACATCGTTAACGCCCAGTTCGTCGAAGTCGATTCCCGGACCCGTGCCCGCTTTGGCCCTGCGACCTCCAACATCGAGAAAGGTCGCCATCAGTTCCTTGAGGAAGGGGTTGGTGACCGGCATCGCCGTCGCGAGTGCGTCCGAGGTGCCACCCGAGGGGTTGGTAATCCGGGCCGAGAGCAGGCCGTAGGCGATGGTCTGGGCGTACATGTCCGCGAAGCCGTCCTCGTCGAGGTCATGAACCAGGGCCTCTTTGAACCCGGCCATCAGCTTTGATACCGGGCCGTTCTCGTTCTCGATGGAAAGGACCGTGTTGATGCTGTCGCGGATGTTGCGGGCCAACCCGGCAAGCTCCACGGAGAGCTCCTTTGAGGTAGTAATGACCTCGCGGTGGACCAGGGTGAAGGCGGAATGCCACTGCATGCGCCACTCATTCTCATTCTCCTCGTCGTTTGGCCAGGAGAGTCTGTTGGTCAGGAGTTCGGCAACGTGGTCGAGGTGAAGCGGTGTATTCAGGTTGTCCCAGCCCAGCACCTTGAGAATAGGCAGGTCCTGCTTCTCCTCGTTCTGAGAGAAGTGTGCGAAGCAGATCTGGCGGGTTTCGCCCTCGCCGTAGTTGGAGATGAACAACAGGTCGTCCGCGGACCAGACGGCTCGCTCAGCACTGTTGGCTGAGGAGCGCTTCTTCAGGGCGACCCGACTCAGAATGCGGCGCAGGGCTACCACTGGAAGGCGTTTGGGCTCGAACTTGACGAAGAAGATGCCCCAGGGCTGGTGGGTCGACAGCGGCCGCAGGCGTTTGATCTCCTGGATTTTGGCGGCGTTTTGCACGTCGATACCCAGCTCTTCCGGCGTGTACTCGTAGAAAAGCTCGTCGTCTTCATCGAAAGAGTCTTGCTTGATCGGCCAGCCCATTTCGTCACGCAGATAGGCGATGAGCTGAGGGAAGGCCCGGATCTTGGCAAGGGCGGTGCGATGGTCGGTGGGCATGACGTTATCCCTCGTTCAGCTCCATCCAGCACTTGAGCGCTGGTCTCACGCCTACTGGCGCATCCACACGTTTCAGATAGGAGTTCTTGATGTGCCTCTGCAGCTTCTTGCGGATGTCGAGCAGAGTCTTCTCCTCGGTGGTGCACTTGCGCGGTGTGGTGGGCTTGGAACGGATGGAGGTGACTATCTCGCCCGGGTCGTCGAGGATCTTGTCCGCGTCCAGATCATAGAGGTACCAGCGTGTGGTCCCGGCCTCTTCTGTGAACTCAGCGGTCTCCTTCTCCTTGTCGAGGGCTGGTAGCGCGTAACAGAAGAAAACGCCCCGGGCGGACCTGGAAGGACGTTTACGCCCGCTGAACACACTACCCGGCATGCCCCGAAGTCGCTGCTCCAGGCCAGGGTCTTCCTGAACAAGGGCCTGGTACTCGAGGTGCATGTCTTCGACGGCGGTCCTTGTTCCCTCGTAGGCGGCGTTCAAGTCCTGGAGCGCACGATAGTTGTCATCAGGAGTTAGCAACTTCCTGCCCTCTATACCGAGAGTGCTTGAGATCAGCAGGGTCTTCTGGGTGACCCGGGTGTAAAGCGTGAGAATCTGGTTGAGCTCATCAGGGGGGAGGAAGTTCCAGAAGCTGACCTTTCCCCGAGTAACTGCAGCCTCGGGATTATCGGCGACAAGTTGGGCCTCGATGTCCGGGTTCATCCGGCGGTCTACGCGTCCAATTCGCTGCATTAGGCGAACGGGGTTCCAGTGGATGTCGTAGTTGATCATCCGCGATGCGTCTTGGAGGTTCAGGCCTTCCGACAGCACGTCCGTGGAGATCAGGATTCGAATCTCCTCCCTTCCCCCTTCAGCAAGCTGAGAGGGCGTCGTGCCATTGTAGTAGGGGGCGAAGCACTCGATCACATCTGCCCGGTTACGCTTCTTGCCACTATCAACCTGCTCCACCCTATCGATGCCCGCGACCTCTAGTTGGGTCTTCAGATACCGAGCAGTATCCGCAAATTCTGTGAAGATCAGGACCTTCTCGCCTTGAAGCGGCTTGGACTTCAAGAGCCTGATCAGCTTCTTCAGCTTGTCGTCGTTCTCTGGCTTGAATTTCCGCACCTCCGCCAAGAACTGCACGATCCGGTCCAAGTCGCTGTATGACTCAGTGAGCATCGCATCAAGGTCGTAATCACCGGGATCGAGCGGGTCAACGGCATCAAGGAACTCCTGGGGAATGACGTCCTCATCTGCATCTTCGCCGGCCTCATCTCCCCAGAACTCGTGCTGGCGCGCTGCGACGTACTCTATGACTTCAGCGTTCTGGTGCTGCCATGCTCCGAAGGCGAGCTGTTTCTCCTTGCCTAAGCTGTGAACTTCGACGAACGCGAGGAGCTTCTTCATCAAGCGGTCGCAAGACATCTCGAAGGCGACCACCGAACTTTCGAAGCGCTTCAGGAAGTTGGTCCGAATGAGCCCGGCAATCTGTGACTGCCGCCCCTCTTCAAAGGCGTCGAACTCCTCGTCATCTCCCGTGTAC
>Ga0114933_10005181_pt1 | contig 11911 bp, 12 predicted proteins | sample 4SBtaG_FD_89691 | JGI IMG/M metagenome (GOLD analysis project Ga0114933, IMG submission 89691) | Deep subsurface microbial communities from Kolumbo volcano to uncover new lineages of life (NeLLi) - 4SBTROV12_W25 metaG | ecosystem: Environmental > Aquatic > Marine > Volcanic | place: Kolumbo...
CGCTGATCGTTGTCCAACGCTATGGCTGCTAATTCGTAGGTATCCCGATCAACTTTTTCTATTGGAGGAATTCCGGACTGGGCGACTAGCAATGCTTCAGTAACGCGATCTCGCATTTCTTGTGCAGCCTTCCGAGTAAACGTTACGGCCACAATCTCCTCAGGATGTTCCGCTAACCCCAGCAAACATAAAAATCGGCGTATTAGTACCGTGGTCTTACCTGAACCCGCTGGTGCTCTTACTAAGAATGACCGACTAGGGTCTAACGCAGTCTGACGAACAGCGAAGTCTTCCAAAATCATAGAATAGCCTTACTTTCTAAATCGTCCGTAGCAACTTCTATTAGGGAGGACGCACCTTGATCACAATAAGCACATACGTCTCCCTCACCTATTTCAGGAGTAGCGATACCACTTACTATTTCTTCTGCGAGAATTTTTATATCTTGTTCCCAATGATTAGTCCAGTCATTCCAATCCTCCGCTGGAGAATCACTAGCCGGAACCTCGATCCAACGAGGCTTCAGGATATTTACATGCGCGAATGCGATGCTAGTTGCAGAAAACAAAGGATGAAAAATTGTGTATATCGGTAACTGAGGTGCCGACAGTCGGGGCCCTACCCAGTCACTTCGAGAGCATACTCCTGTTTTATAGTCAACAATACGAATATCGCCACTTTCCAATTGATCAATTCGATCAGGTTTTATTTTAACTGGTACTCCAAAAATATTAACGGAAACTTTCTCCTCCTGCGATAGGACACGAAATGATTCTAAAGTTAACTCAAAATCAGTCCACGCTTGAATCAATTCAATCAACCTATCGATTTCTATCTTAAATAATTCAGTCTCTATAGATGTCGCGAAGCGATCCTTCTTAAGCTCTCCGTGTACTATCTGTTTTACGTACTCTAACTTTTCCTCTGAGGAAAATTTTTGCAGCGTGGATGAGGTTTTTAGTCCTCGCCAAAATGCGTTCATTACCTGATGGACTATCACCCCTTTTTCTCGGTAATTAATTCCCCGAATCGGCTCAAAAACTGGTATTGCACTTAAACGATGCACAGCAAAAGCCTTAAAAGGACACACGGCTTGATCGTAGAAAACAGACACGCCACCAACCAACGGTTGAGTAGAGTCAAGTGCTGGGCCAATAAAGTCAGAATACTCTTGAAGCTTGGCGGCGGGCTGATTCCAATCAGAGACAGTAAATCTCTGTATTTTTTCAGACTCAACGTCAGCAAGCCTTGGGAAAAATGGAGAAAAAGAAACTCGTTCATCTCCTTCGAACTTACTGTAACTAACGTGACGTTCTCTACCAAGCGCAGTAAGCATCGATATGATCGACTCTACATGCATTTTATCACTCGCCGGGTTCAGCCCAGGTATACCAATGAGTCTCTGACTGGCTATAGGTAGAAATGGTGTTCCCGCACGCTCAGAGACGAAGGATTTACTACTCGCATGCGCCACCCAAAGGTGAGTTGGATCTACAATAAAAGCATCATCTGCAGGCATAATAAAAATACCAGTGCTTTTCTCTCCAGCAAAAACTGTTGTTTGTTCTACATGTCTTTTCAAAATAGAAAGTGCTTCTCCGCGGGTAACAAATTCCATTACAGCATCCAATGATGTGACCTGATCGCAGACTCTACTCCAATGAACCTCCAAACTATTCCTCGAACTAGTTTTATCTCTTAAACCGATCACTCCTACCGCCCTTAGAATCTTGTTAAAATGAGAGATCCAGTACGACAAACTACTCACGCGAGGACTGGTTAACAAAGCAGCTTCTACTGAACGGAAAAATTCTAATAAATATAAGCAATCACCACTTTGTTCTAGGCGATTTATAATTAATGGTAAATCTAACTCGTAGCGGTTCTCATCCCGCAATCGCGCATCAAATACTGAGCGCTGATGTCTCTCTTCATCAAACCCTTTTAAAAGAGGGTGACGAATCAATTCGCTTACAGTGTCCCATTTACATCGCGACCTGATACCTAAGACTAAAAATGCGATTCGAATAGCTGGATAGCCACCTAGTATGTCCCGGTATTTGGAAAAATATGGCATCTCGGGACTATCCCAAATCTGACCAAAAACATCCGCGCCACAGCGATGTACTTCATCCATATGGCTCGAGAGCGAATCGATCCCAACCACCACACGGGAGTCTCTATCACGCTCCCAAACTCTCTTAGCCCAAAACATAGCCTCATGAAGCTCATCCTCAAAAGAGTCGTATACGTGTGGTACAAAATTTGAGGTATCCAATCGCTCATCTGCGGTGCAAAGAAACTTATCCTGATTCAGCCAGGATCTTAAAGTTGGCGAAGGACGACGAAAACCCTGGGCAGTAAAATCGGGATGTTTACTCATATGCTTCGAAAAAAATGTTGCGCGATCGATAGCGCCTATTTTTTTCAATGCCCGAGCAAAATCCTCACTCCAACGCAAAAACGCGTCAACATCCGGAGGACGTCTAGCAGTCTCGTCACTATTCCTAATCTGCCAAACGTTTTTTAGTTGCCAAGCGTGCTGCAACAGTTGAGCAATTATTTCGGGCGCACGTAAGTGTTCGGATCCATCACGAGACACAACACCAGCCCATACGGCTCGCTCTTGTTCTTTTGATAACAAAAAACAATCACGCAATTCACTCTTGGAATCCAACGAGTGTAAAGCGAAGCTGTAATCAATTACATTGTCAACAGTAACAATATCTGGCGCTCTCCAGGCCAAGGCGCCGCTGGATTTTCGACGCCAGTTAATAGCTGAACTTAATGCCTGCTGATGCGCTCGATTATCAACAACTATCGATTGTTTGGATCCTTGTAATTCGTCAAAAGAATGGTAGTACACTAATTATTTCACCACATAGGTAAACAGCACCTAACGCGCGTCTATTTTCGCCTTTATGAAATCACCATGCGTCAGATTAAGTAAATCACTGATTTTACGAATGTAATGTTCTTCATATTTATCGACCCGACCATCAGCGTACGCCACCTTCCAAAGAAGTTGCACTAGCTCGCACTTTTTTTCACGGGAGAATTTTTCATTCACCTCAGACGTGAAATCATATAACGATATAGACTCGTCCACCGACTCATTGACTTCGTCAATGAACTCTCTAACATCTGCCACTTTTAGATTAGTCGCATTTACAACAGCATCACAAATAGTCGTCATCTCTGCGTCATCTACCTCTTTATCTGATCTTGCGATTTCTAACAACAAGGCAGTCGAGGCAAAGACCAGATCTTTCGTCGATTCGTCTTCGTCTTTTTGAACTTCCCCATTCTCCGTACTAAAAATTTTTTTTAATTTGCCAAGCATAATTAATCTTCTACTCTGATTGTTTACAAAAAATAAAACTTGATTTGATGTATTCCTATCTTAATGATTTTATAACGCTCTGAATACAGCATTTAACTAAAGGCGTTTAGTGTAAACTTAAACATATGATAAGAATTCATACCACATCTAATCTTCCCGTAGGGACAAATATTTTGCTCGACAAAAACGCGAGCCATCATCTAAGGAACGTTTTAAAGACGCCGCTACATAGTCAAATTCAATTATTCAATGATGTAGGACAGGTTTGCGAGGGAATGATCATCGAATTATCTCGCTCAATAGTGGCCGTAAAATTGATACAAGCCATTGATATAAATACAGAATCTCCACTAGATGTAACATTAGTACAGAGTGTGTCTCGGGGTGACAGGATGGATTATACATTACAAAAATGTGTTGAATTAGGAGTAAACAAAATAATTCCTATTATTAGCTCAAGGACGGTTGTACGTTTGGATGAAAGAAAAAAAACGAGTAGGCTGAGGCACTGGGCTGGCATAGTTAAACATGCAACTGAACAAAGTGGCCGCGTAAAACTCGCGACGTTAGAAAAAATAGAATCGTTGGAAAATTGGGCAAATATATCAACAGCGGGTGAAATAATGATCTTAGACCCTCTAGCTGGAACTTCTTTGGCTAAACATACTCTTAAGTCAGCATCCGTTACGATAGTAGCGGGCCCCGAAGGCGGTTTTGCTAAAGAGGAATTGGAACTTATAAAAAGGAAAAAGTTATCGACGCCAGTATCACTGGGACCTAGAACTCTCAGAAGCGAGACTGCTGCGGTTTGCGCGATGTCAATCTTGCAAGCCTTATGGGGTGATTTAGCGTAACTTAACTGGGAAGAAAATTGCACTATCCAATACAAATGTGAAAAAGGATAAAGATCATGCCTGTAGCAATGTTAGACGACTTAAGTATTCATTACGAGCACAATAAAACTGGGGCTAACTCAAAAACTAAAAAGGTGTTGTACATCCATGGAACCGGGTGCAATAGCAGTGTATTCATGTCTCACATGGAGCTAATGCAAGCATCAAGAGAAACGATCGCAATAGATCTTCCGGGTCACGGTCGTTCTTCAGGAAAAGGATTCAGAGGAGTAGCCGATCATGCACATATTTGTAGCGAACTAATTAGGACAATAGGCTGGACAGACTGTGTAGTGGCAGGACATTCTCTAGGCGGAGGAGTCGCATTGGCTCTAGCGTTAATCAATCCCGAACAGGTGAGCGAACTAATTATGATAGACAGTGGAGCACGACTACGAGTCAATCCAACAACAATTAATTTAGCAAAACTGCAGGCCGCAGGACAAATTACTGCTGACCCCAATAATCGGACAGGATTTGCTAAGGTTGCCAGCCCCAGTCTCGTCATCCGAACAAACCAATTGATGGCAGATTGTGACCCTAGAGTCACACTGCGTGATTGGGTGGCGGACGATACATGCGACTTCATGGCCCGAGTAAAAGACGTTTGTATCCCCGCCTTGGCTATTTGCGGGCGAGAAGATGAACTTACACCGATCAAGTATTCGGAGTACCTTACAAAAACAATGCCAAACTGCACGCTAAAAATTATCGAAGATGCCGGTCACTGGACATTTCTAGAACAACCTGATGTTTTCTTCGACTATGTGAATGGGTGGCTCTCGCAAATTGAGCGGAATTAACACCTTTAAAAATAAGGTAATAAAGTCAAGTTCTATCTGATATATACTAAACTAAGCACGAACCTAAAATAATTGGGTGATTCAAATATGACCGAAAGGAATAAAAATACAAAGCCCTGGGGTGGAAGATTTAACTCACCCACGAACCTGTTCGTAGAAGAATTCACTGCATCTGTAGAATTTGATCAACGCCTCGCCCTATACGATATTGAAGGTTCAATAGCCCATGCCAAAATGCTCTCTGCGACGAAAATCATCTCGTCTAGAGAAGAAGATTTAATCTTAGCGGGTCTGCAGGACATACGGCAAAATATTGTAGATAAAACTTTCAGCTGGACAGTCGGACTTGAGGACGTCCATATGAATATTGAGCACGCCCTGATTTCAAGTATCGGAGACACTGGCAAAAAACTACACACTGGAAGATCTAGAAACGATCAAGTCGCAACCGATATTAGACTATATCTTAGGGCAGAAGTTGATCTGCTCATAAGCCAACTGAAATCACTTCTCGAAGTACTGATAGACTTAGCCGAGCGTGAAGCCGATACTTTAATGCCTGGATATACTCACCTACAGGTGGCTCAACCTATTACTTTTGGGCATCATATGCTCGCATGGCACGAAATGATCGTGCGAGATTTAACTAGACTCGAAGATTGTAGAAAACGAATTAATATTTTGCCTTTGGGCTCCGGCGCGCTCGCTGGAACAACCTTCTCTATAGATAGGAAACTTGTTGCCAAGCTCTTGGATTTTGAAGGAATTTCCGAGAACTCGCTCGACGCTGTCAGTGACAGAGATTTTGTTATCGAGTTTTTATCGACTGCCTCACTAATGATGATGCACTATTCTAGGATCTGCGAAGAATTAGTACTTTGGAACTCGCAAGCCTACAGTTTTATATTAATTGACGATGCCTTTTGTACTGGCTCTTCTATGATGCCTCAGAAAAAAAATCCCGATGTGCCGGAACTAATTAGAGGAAAAACAGGGCGAGTGTATGGCAGTCTCATAAGTCTCTTAACCCTAATGAAGTCACAGCCGCTTGCGTATAATAAGGACAACCAAGAAGATAAAGAACCGCTGTTCGATGCTGTTGATACATTAAGTAACTGTACACGCGCGTTGCTAGAGCTTATCCCTTCTCTGACAATAAACAAAAATAAAATGCGATCGGCGGCTGCACAAGGATTCATAACAGCAACAGATCTGGCGGATTACCTCGTCAAAAAAGACATTCCGTTTCGTGATGCCCATGAAATCGTTGGGAGAGTTGTAGCTCGGGCTGTCGAGAAGAACTGCGAACTAGATCAACTCGACGAGTCCGATTTTCAAAATATTAGTTCCGCTTTGAGTCATGATATTTATGATGTGCTCAATATGGATAACGCTCTCACGGCCAGAGGACACTATGGGGGGACGGCTCCGAGTGCTGTACTAGATGCATGCAAACGTGCACGCAAGCGATTAAAAAATAATTGACTTTAATCAGATTTAGTCTGGTCCTAGATGCGTAAACTGTTTAAAAAAATTCTCTTGACGATATTCTGGACCTCGCTTTTGTGCATTAGTGCGATTGTATTAGTATTTTCAACTATTAATCCAAATCACTTCCGATCGCTCATCTCAGATCGCATTGCCGTAAGTAGCGAATATAATGTAATTATAGACGGCGATCTGTCCTGGCAATTTTGGCCGATGCTTTCACTACAGGCAAACAACGTTCGGGTTGAAAAAAAAATCATGCATGGCTCGTTTCCACTACTAGACCTGGAAGCCGTTTCCGCGTCTGCCAGTGGTAATAAACTTTTACGCGGAGATTTGAAAGAAGTCGCGCTAAAAATCAGTAATGGCGCTATTAAGGGTTTGGATGTAAATGAGATCATACTTGTAATAAAAAAGATGGCTAAATGCCTGTGCTTAGTCTCAGCGCCAAGCGGGGGCGAAACGAACTTTACAGAACTGACTGCTAATATCATCTATTCTGAAAACATTTTGAAAAACGATGATCTGCTCCTAAAAGGCGATGAGTTCTCGGTAACAGGTTCAGGTACTATCGCTAATTTTAATACTGAACTCACCGACTATAATCTTTTTCTCCGTTTCGAGAGCTCGAATCACCAGCCGGAAAGCCGCTTAAAGCTCTTAACTAATACACCGATACCAATACATTGTACAGGTCTGATAGAGGCTCCCGTATGCGTGCCAAAATTAGACCAAATTCTTAGAAAAATAGTCGAGTACGAGTCTAAAAATCAAATTAAGAAACTAGAGATTGCGACGGAAAAAAAATTAAAAACAAAAATTGATAAAGCTCTCAAAAATGCGAAAAAAGAGCTCGAAGGTATAATGGACGAATCAATTGATGCAGATCAGATCCTAAAACAGATCTTTAAATTCTAGTCGTAACTCTGCCTCAAAGGACTAAGTCTTAAAAATTAGACCAAAATGACTAAATATGTTCAAAAAATAATATTCCTAACAATCTTACTTCCTTGTGCAACACAGAGTGATGTCCTAGTGAATACAGAGTTTGATTATTCTGACGGCACCTACACATATGAATATTCTAGACAAATAAATGGTTCTAGCGAGAAAATTTTTATTATTCTTACCGACTATGAAAAATACACAAAGCTAAATTCAAATGTACAAGAGAGTCGGGTAATCAGTGCTCCTGGGCAGCAAATAAGAAGACTATTAAAAATCAGACAATGTATATTTTTCTTCTGTTTTAACCTACAAATGGTTGAGAAAGTCGTCCAATCTAAATTTTTCATTGAAAGTTCTATTATAAGAGATGAAAGTAATTTCTTATCAGGTTTAGCTTCTTGGGAATTAGTGAAAATTAGTGGTAATAAAACTTTAGTCCGTCTGAGAGCTTCCCAGACGCCTGCCTTTTGGATACCTCCATTCATAGGTCCAACCCTGATAAAATCTGTGCTTTTCAAAGAACTAGAAGAGACCTTTACCAATTTGGAGATCTTAGCGTCGAGCTAAGAATTACCCGTGACACCTGATAATGAATATAGCAAATTCACGAAAGCACTCCTGCGGTGGCACTCCATGGGGGGCCGACATAACCTCCCTTGGCAGAAAAAACAAACTGCTTACCGGGTCTGGCTATCCGAAATCATGTTGCAACAAACTCAGGTCATTACCGTTATCCCGTATTTTAATAAATTCACAAAAAAATATCAGACGATTAGTGATCTGGCTAACGCAGATATCGACGAGATTCTAAAGCTCTGGGAAGGGCTAGGCTATTACAGCAGAGCTCGGAATTTGCATAAAACAGCCTTAATTGTGTCGTCAGATCTCGCTGGTAGATTTCCCAAAACTGTCAATGGATTAATGGCTCTCCCAGGGATCGGCCGCTCCACAGCTGGAGCAATATTATCGTTAGCATTCCAAATACCAACACCCATACTAGACGGAAATGTCAAACGTGTCCTAACTAGGTATCACGCCATAACGGGTTGGCCCGGAGATACCAAAACCGAGAAAAAACTATGGGCATTTGCCGAAAAATATACTCCGTCCGTACAAATCAGAAACTACACACAAGCTATCATGGACCTAGGCGCTACGCTTTGTAAAAGATCGACCCCATCTTGCTCGAAATGTCCCCTAAGTTCTTGTTGTGTTGCTTATAATGAAGCGATCGTCTCGAAATTTCCTGAAAAAAAAGTAAAAAAAGTAAAGCAACAAGATCTGTATTTGTGTGTCATAAAGAATAATGAAAATGAAGTAGTACTCGCGAAGCGAGAGGCTAAAGGGATATGGGGAGGGCTCTGGTGCTTCCCTGAGAAAGCCGATGATGTCAGCGTCAGAACACTGTTGAATTCCATCGGGATCGGAAAAGCTCAAAAAATTAAAGAGCTGGCCCCTTTTAATCACAAACTCACGCACATCAACTTCAGGATTTTTCCCATATTGGTTGTCGTAACGAATCGCATAAAAATTGGCCCGTCTTTTATTTGGCAGCCATTAAGCAAAAATTGGGACGTTGGAGTTCCAAAGCCTGTAACTAAAATAGTAGATATACTGGTAGCTAGTAAACCTAAGCTGTTACAATAATTGCTATGGCTAATCTTATTATGTGCAACAAATTACAAAAAGAAGGAGAGGCCCTCGATCGCGCGCCTTATCCCGGTGAGTTGGGAGACAGGATACTTTCGAGTATCTGTAAAGAAGCGTGGCAGTTGTGGTTGCAGCACCAAACAATGCTTATCAACGAGTATCGGCTTACTCCAATCGAGGCGAAAGATCGCCAATTTTTAGTGGACGAGATGGAAAAATTCTTTTTCGGAGAGGGCTCTGATGCTCCAAAAGAATTTGTGGCCCCTGAGTAAGCATAAGAAATACGACGGAATTTGATCAAATACGAACAGTTACAGCAAAATGTAGTTCTTGGTAAGTAGGAGACCAAAAAATGACTCGCAAGGCTTGGTGTTACGTCGATAAACTACGAGCGACTTTAATAATCATTTCTTTAAGCTTATTAGTGGGACAAAGTACTCAAGCTCGTGAATTTACGGCAAGTCCCGCCTGCGGCGGGGCAATCACTGGTGGTGCTGGAGCGTTCTGTCAAGTCACACCCGAGGCCTATTACTCGACGCTATATGAAATAGCGGTATGCACTAGCGACCCAATGGCAAGTAGTACCTTAGATCTTACTACATGCTCCGTGGTTTGGGAAAACTCAGCCGGGGTAGAAGTTAATCCCGTGGCCTTAATGAGCGGATCTGAAACACTAGCCGGAACTGTAAATAGACCGCCCGATGGGACATATGGCTATATGGTGGCAATAGTCGACCCGGCATTGGGAACAAAATTCTCTATCACAATAGAAGGCTCTGCAGGGACCGACGGAACCTATTACAGTACAGCCACTCTTTATAGGAACGCGCCACTAATGACAACCAATGCCGCTGACTACGCTAAATCAACTGATGTGATGAAGAATTTCTCAGCCACCGGCGGAACATGCGATCCCCAATTAGATGCTGATGTAGGCGAAGGAGGCACAATGTCAGCCTATCTAGTAAATGACGCCTACCAAATAACCTCAACCTCGAAAAGAATAGACTATGAAGAGGGTGGCGGAGACCCGAGTCAATATCCCTTTTATTCTATAACCTGCGACGGCGCGACGAAGATAGTTTCCGTTCAAAAAATGCTGAACGATGGCATCACCATATCACATAAAACATCCTCCCTTAACCTCGCGCTGAAAGTAACAGGCAGTGCCGGCCTCGCCCTAGACCAAGATGGCGATGGCGATCCTGATCATTCTTTCCCAGGACCCTGGATGGGCGTTCTTTCAACCACTGAAGTGCAGTAAAGACAGAAAAAATATTAGGCTAAATAAAAAATACCAACCAAAATTAATGCCGTAGCTGGTAGGAATCTCGAAATAGATTGAGAGGGTATGAGCCGCTCAGCTAATAAGAACGTGCTTAATGCTGCCATGGTCAAAATGCTCATCACTCCCCCAACAAACATCAGCAGCATCAACATCCAGCAACAGCCTAAACAAAATAGACCGTGACTTAAACCCATTTGAAATGCACCGAAACGACCATCACGCCACCCATTCATAAAGAAACTGACTGGGCTTTGACACCGGGCTAAACACGCATTTTTAAAAGGGGTTAGCTGATACAGGCCAACAAAAATAAATAGCAACCCAGCTACGGAGCCGCGAACCGAAAAGGACATGGCCTGAAAATAGCCCCCGTAATGCAAGGTCCACTGCCCTAAAGCTGCTATAAGCGCGAATAAGAACCACGCTGCAAAGTACCCCCCAAGAAACATCGCGCTATCCAAAAGTAACTCGCCACTCTTGTTAATTTGACGAAAAATAATGAGGGTGGGAATCACAACCGGTACCATCATGGCGATCATCATGATAGCCCACATCGCAAAGGCGAAGAAAATATAGCCCGACACCAGCTCTGGCTTCATCATCTTCATCATCACGAAGGACATGAAAGACTGCCCTACGCCAATGGGGAACGGCAGCAGCAGCCACCAAGCTACTGCGGCGATAAAAATTAAACTAGACCAACTTAAAAGTCGCGAAAGCTTTTCGAAACTTATTGAAGTGATCTTCAGGCTACCTCACCACTCCAGGCGAACGGGGCAAAATGTCCGTTGTTACTGCCACTGTTGTCTTCCCAATCGATCCCGAATGCACGGATAACATTACGTACTGCAGTAGCCAAATTTAATCTTTTATTTACCGGATGAAAGGTGTTGTCGATAACCACGCACTCTCCCTGAACAGACATGCTCTCGACTCCTACGAGCGATTGCTCAAGTAAACCTTTGATCTTCACGCTAACCTTGTTCCCATCCGTGACAAATTCAATAGGATGCCTTTCAATACCACGAAAATCAGTAACTAATGGGGCAAACTTGCCTAGCCCATCGCCTGAATCGCTAGTACATATATTAGTAATTGCCTCAACCTGAGCATCGGTTGCCTTGGAATCGACCACTAATCCGCCAATCCAATCGCCTTCACTCATAATAGCCTTCGATTGCGCAAAAAATACCCAGCGGATCCCGTCTAAAGAGACATTACCGTAACTCCCTTCTCTAGCCTCGAACGCTAAGGCGACTTTACAGAAATCATGTGTAGCCGGGGTTGTCGAATTTTTAGGAATACAGGGACACAAGAAATCGCAACTGCATGCCTCCATATACTCGCCATTTAGTTGCCAATTAATCGACATAACCAACTCCTTTTTGCAGTTCGAAACCGAAGAGACACAATCATCATGTCGATAACCGCTTAAAAAAGCAACAGCCCGTATTGTGAGCAGACTAAAGTCAATTAAGACTATGACTAATAATTATAG
>Ga0114933_10005183_pt1 | contig 11910 bp, 11 predicted proteins | sample 4SBtaG_FD_89691 | JGI IMG/M metagenome (GOLD analysis project Ga0114933, IMG submission 89691) | Deep subsurface microbial communities from Kolumbo volcano to uncover new lineages of life (NeLLi) - 4SBTROV12_W25 metaG | ecosystem: Environmental > Aquatic > Marine > Volcanic | place: Kolumbo...
CGAGGCGAGGAAGACGGCTAGTGCTGCTATGTCCTTTGGCTGATTGGCGCGGCCGATCGGTATCGGTGCTATATGACGCTTTAGCGCTTCCTCCAGACTGATGCCTTGTTCCTGGGCGCGAACCTCCAAATTGCGGTCGCTAAGCGGTGTGCGTGTAACGCCCGGGCAGATGGCATTTACGTTGATATTGTGCTGGCCGAGTTGCTGCGATGCCGTCCGTGTCAATGAAATGACAGCACCTTTACTCGCTGCGTAGGCTGCATTCGAGGTGCCGGCATAACCGCGTCCAGCGATCGAGGCGGTGTTGATAATGCAGCCTCCGTTCTGCTCGATCATCTGCTTTGCCGCGCGCTGTAGGCAGAAGAACACGCCCTTGGCGTTGACCCTGTGGATACGGTCCCAGTCCTCCTCGGTTAGGTCCATGATGTAGGCGCGCCGCGTGACACCTGCATTGTTGACGATCACATCCAATCGGCCAAAATCGTCAACGGTTGCCTGGACCATCTGGTCGATATCGTCGAGATCACCGACATCAGCTTGAATTGCCTTGGTCTTGACTTGGAACTCTCCGGCCTGATCGGCGGTCTTTTGCGCCGCATCGCCGTCAATGTCAACGGAGATTACCTGCGCTCCAGCCTCGGCCATCGCGACTGCGATCGCTTCGCCGATTCCTGCACCGGACCCGGTTATCAGCACGACCTTATCCTTGAGAATCATGACGTTCGCCTCCCGTGAATTTTAGATTGGACCTAAAACGCGCTCGGCGGCAATCCGCCGCCATCGACAACGATTGCTTGGCCTGTGGTGAATGCTGCGTCCTCTGAAGCCAGATAGGCAATGGCAGCAGCGATCTCCTCTGGCTTGCCGTGCCGGCCTACGGGGATTGGTTTTGCCCGTTCCGCCAGACCTTCATCGACGTCTGTGTATCCCGCCTTGAGGGTTGAGCTGATCGCCCGGTCGGTACGAATCGACCCCGGGCAGACGCAGTTCACAGTAACTCCGTGCCGCGCCATGTCGTAGGCAAGTGATCGGGTAAAACCGATTACCGCTGCCTTCGACGCGCAATAGGCGGCGCGTTCCGGCAGTGCCTCCAGTCCCGCGACCGAGGCAAGTGAGACGATCCTGCCGTAGCCAAGTGATTTCATGTGCGGGACGGCAGCGCGGCTCATGAGGAAGGGGCCACGCACATTGATCGCCATGACGTTCTCCCATGCATCGAGCGGAACCGTTTCGATTTGGCCTCTATCCTGGCCGTGAGGTGCGCCTGCATTGTTCACCAGAGCATCCAGTCGGCCGTATTTCTCGATCGTGCTTTTGACCAAGTGGGCCGCGCCGTCTTCGGTCGAGACGTCGCCGGTAAAGCTGGATGCTGATCCTCCCGCCTCTTCAATGCGGGCCACGAGGGAGTCGAGCCCTTGCCAAGCGCTGGCCTTCTTCTCGACTGTATTGTCGTTATCGACGCCCGCCGCGGCAACGTCGCTAACTGCAACAATGAAACCATCGCGCGCAAGTTTTTGTGCCGTCGCCGCGCCGATACCGTTTTCCTTACCACACCCGGTGATGAGCGCTACTCGCCGGTCGCATTCCGCCATGAGTTATTCTCCTTGAATTGGTCTGAAAACTATACGAACCGCAGTAGACGCGCACAAACTGGCGCGCTGTGCTAGCGTTCGCACTGATTTCCCAAAAGGAGACGGCGTACCATGGCGCCACCGGATCTCGTGACCTTCGATGTCTATATGGCGCTGCTCGACATTGAGGGCAGTCTTGTTCCGGTCGTACAGGAGATGCTGGGCCTGTCCCTGGATGACGCTTTGCCGTTTGTTCGGAATTGGCGGGCTAAACAAATGGAGCGCGCCGCAGCGAGCAACTCACTGGATATGGAACGGACCTCCTTCCGTGATGCAACCCGCATGGGTCTCGATTACGTTGCAGGCCGTGCGAGGATCGAGATCGACAGTGATACACACGAAGCACTTGTTTTAGCTTGGGATAAAATGAACCCGTGGCCGGAAGCGGATGGTGTAATTGCTGTGATTAAGGCGAAGGGTTGTTCCACGGCGATCCTGTCTAACGGTGACCAGGACATGCTGGAAGCGGTGGCTGATAATTTTCAGTCCGGTTTTGACCATGTTTTCTCGTCGGAAACTGCTGGCAAGTACAAGCCGCACCCTTCCGTATATGCTCTGCCTACGAAGCTGCTCGGCGTGGCGATCGACGACGTACTGCATATAGCAGGCAGTCCAAACGACGTGCTGGGGGCAATCGCAGCAGGCATGCGCTGTGTATGGTCGAACCGGCATGGCGATCGACTGCTTGACCCACATTATCCGTCGACGGTCGAGCTACCGAATCTAACGGGCGTGCCTGACCTGTTGTAAGTAGACAGTGGCGGGGGAGCTAAGTGCACTACGGTTGGATTATCGTTTCGGCTTGTCTAGTGATCGGGGTGTGTGGTTACGGTACCTACTTCTCGTTCACTCTGTTTTATGAGCATCTGGCAGCGGAGTTTGGTTGGAGCCGGGCGGTAATTTCTGGCGCCATGTCAGTCGGCCTGATCGCCTACGGTATCTGCAGCTTCCCCATGGGTTGGTGCGCCGACCGCTTTGGGCCGCGCCCGACCGTCGTCGCCGGTGGCCTGATCTTTGGGCTGGGTACGGCGTTAGGATCAGCCGTCACCGAGAGTTGGCATCTCTACGCGCTTTATGGCGGGCTATCAGCCGTCGGGATGGGGGCAGTCTGGTCGCCTCTGGTCGCAACCATCTCCCGCTGGTTCGAAGCCCGGCGCGGTATGGCTATCAGCATCGCGACCCTTGGTGGCGGTGCCGGCACGTTCTTCATTGCGCCTTTAGCCGGTTTGCTTATTGGTCAGTTGGGCTGGCGGCAGGCCTATCTATGGCTCGGCGTGATCTCCGGCGGCCTGGTCGTTTTGAGCGCCTTATTCCTGACCCGCGATCCAGGTCGCAAAGGGATGCAGCCTTATGGCGTATCCGGAGATGTTGCTGCTGCAGGAGGTGTTACTTCCGGAGGTGGCGTAGCGGTTACCGGTTCTTTCCTGCGTGACAGGCTGTTTTGGGTCATGTCGCTAACCTTCGGCCTTTGGTGGTTCGCGGGAGCTATCATTTATGTCCATATCGCGCCCTTTGTAATTGAGAAAGGGCTGGAAAGCGTCGGGGCAGCCACAATCGTCGCGTTGTTCGGGGCGGGCAATTGTATTGGGCGTATCGCTATGGGCATCATGTGCGACCGTATCGGCGCGGTGCCGACCTATCGCTGGTCAATCGGCATGTCGGCCACGATTATGTTGGCCTTCGCGTTCGTCGAGGAGGCGACGAACCTCTACCTTCTGTCCGTTGTGCTGGGCGTCTTTGTCGGCGGAGCTTCGACACAAATCTCGACAGTCAGCGTCGCCTTGTTCGGCACCGCGTCAGGGGGTGCACTGATAGGTGCGGTGCTGGCACTAGTTGGTATTGTGGGCGCTGGCGGCCCGGTGCTGAGTGGTGCGATTTTTGATGCGAGCAAGTCCTACGCCCCGGCCTTTCACGTTGGCGCGGCGGTGTTCTTGCTGTCGCTACTGCTTTCGATCACTCTTAAGCGACGCTGACGAGCCGGGAGACTGTTATGGACAACACAACCACCGAATACGATCCGTGCACACATCGCCTGCTGTCGTTCCACGACCATATCGAGGCCTTCGAAGACGGCAGCGATACGCCACGCGCCTATCTGGAGCGCTGCCTGGAGGTGGTCGATTCTTTAGAAGGCGAAGTTTATGCCTTTGCCGCTATGAATATTGAGGGCGCTCGGGCGGCAGCCGATGCGTCAACGGCGCGCTACAAGGCGATGCAAGCGCTTTCGCGATTAGACGGCATGCCGTTCGGCGTTAAGGACTTGTATGAGACAGTCGACATGCCAACCCAGATGAACAGCCCGAAATATTTGGGATGGCAGGGTAATCGGGACGCCGCGCATGTCTTTGCGTTGCGCCGTGGCGGTGCGGTAATCCTTGGCAAGACGACAACGACTGAGTTCGGCGCCGGAGCGCCGCCACCTACGCGGAACCCGTTCGATACGAGAAAGACCGCGGGGGGGTCGTCCAGTGGCTCATCTGCGGCGGTCGGTGCTCGGATGCTGCCAGCGGCTTCGGGCAGCCAGGTACGCGGTTCTATTGTGCGTCCGGCGGGCTATTGCGCCAATTTCGCGCTCAAGCCCAGTATTGGAATGCTTAACAAGGGCGGCGGCCATTCGCTGGCGCCGAGCCAGAGTGTGCTGGGCGTCCATGCGGGTAGCTTGGAAGATTGCTGGCGTACCGCTTACTACATCTCGTCGCAGGCGGGTGGCGATGCGGGCTATCCTGGTCTGCTCGGCGACCCGGTACTGGGCACCGCGCGCAAGCCGAAGCGGCTGATTCGACTGGAGAGCGCTGGTTGGGAAGGGACGACGGGCGTGACAAAAGCGGCGTTCGAAGCGGCCTTGGCTAAAATGTCCGACACTGGAATTGAGATAGTCTCACGCTTTGACAACCCCAAGGTCGAGGCGCTGGAAGCGGCGCTGGCAAAGATCCCTGATCTGCTGCCAGGCTTGCTTGGCTTCGAATCGAAATGGCCGATGGCAGATTATGAAACTACTTCACCCGGCTGCCTTGGCGAGAAAATGCAGCGTATGTTGCAGGCAGGCGAGGCACTGACGATCGAGGACTACCGCGAGAGGTTAGCCATCAGGGTGGAGGTTAGAGCCGCGCAGGATGCACTCAAAGGGTCGGCCGATGCCTTCGTCCTGCTCTGTTCTCAGGATCCGCCACCAGACTATCCGGAGATCGGTCACACCGTCTATGGCGACGTTTCCTCTACCCTTGGTGCTCCTGCTTTCGCGCTTCCTCTGCTGGTGGTGGAAGGCCTGCCAGTTGGGTTGCAATACATGGGCTGGCCGGGAGATGACTTCGCTCTTGCCTGCCAGAGCCGCTGGATGATGGATTTGTTTCGCTCACTGTGAACGGTGGAAACAATATCTGAATATTACCTATTTTTCCCGCTTCAGATTCTGTTAGACGCGAGTGCCCTCTTATGCCGCATGAGGTATTGCGGTTAACGAAGCCGTGGGCCAATCTGTGGCCATGAGTGAGGAAAATCCGGAAAACAAAGGTAGTCAGACTAACCGGGAGACGGAGTTTGGTGAGCCATTGTGGCTCGATGTACTGAAATCAACCGGAGTAGGTCTGGCCTATTTCACCTTCGTCATCGTGCTTGGTGGTGCGCTGGCGGTTGCTGTCATTGCACCCTGGGGACGGGCTAGCTTCGATTGTTCGATCTATTGCGTTTTGGAGCAGTATGTCGATTCGTGGTTCGAACCAGAATCAACGGCGAAAAAATAATCAAAAAAAGGGGAAGGGGACGCCATGGGATTGACGATGCAGCAAATCATAGACCGCGAGGAAATCCGCGATCTGATGATGCGCTATGCACGCGGCGTCGACCGCGCTGATTGGGAGATGGTGCGTGCTGTCTACCATCTCGACGCGCGCGACGATCATGGCGATTTTGTTGGCGATGTGCCTGGTTTCATTACGTTTGCGAGCGAACGGGTCGGGCCACTGCCACAGTGTATGCATTTCCTCGGCAACTGTCTTATCGAGTTTGCATCCGATACGGTTGCTGTAGCTGAGACCTATTTTATGACGGCACACACGCTGGACGAACGGGGCCAGAAGGCCTATGGCGCCGGCGATGGTAGCGATCCAATGCAGCTTTCCTCCTATGGTCGGTACGTGGATCGGGTGGAACGCCGCGACGGCGGCCCCTGGCTGATCGCTGACCGGATCTGCGTGTTCGAGTCCACCCGAATCTTTACTGGCAAGGCGCCGCCGGTTAAGCCGGAGTGGGCGCAACAGCAACGCAGTCCGGACGATCCGATTTTTAGGATGCGCCGTGAGGTGGGAATCGGAGACTAGCGCTCCCTAAAACAACCGTTCGCTGGCAATCCGTGCGCCGTCCTGCATCGCTTTTAGCTTGGCCCACACCACGTCTGGGGTAAGGCGGCCCATGCCGGCAGAGGTATCGAAGCCGCAATCGGTCCCGGCCTGGATGCGGGCTGGGTCGCCGACCATCTCCGCCGCGCGCTCCAAACGGTCGGCGATGGTTTCCGGATGTTCGACAAAGGCGGTCTGGGTGTCGATGACGCCAACGATAAGAGATTGGTCGGTGCCGAGTGTCGCGTCGCGGAAGAGCTTTATTTCGTGCTGGTGTCGCGGGTTGGCGAAGGGTAGCAGGAAGGCACCAACATCAGCTTGCAGGATTGCCGGCAGGATCGCTTCTAGCGCGACATCTTTGTCGTGGGGCGACTCGTAATTACCCCAACAGACGTGCAACCGAACCCTCTCTCGCGGCACGTTTCGCACCGCCGTATTGATCCGTATGATAACCCGCTCAACGAAATCTACAAAAGTGTTGAGTGGCTGGTCAGCGTAGGAGAAGTGCCGCTCCATGGCCAAGTCTGGCGCATCGATCTGTAGCAGATAGCCATGCCGATGTGCTGCCTCGTACTCAACCCGCAAGGCCTCGGCGAGTGCATCAAGATACTCATCCTCGCTGGCGTAATGCTCATTCTTCATCGCCGTGGCTACGATACCGGGCGAGGGGGCGGTCATGAAGGCGTCTGTAAAATCGCCACCGGCTTTCTCCAGCGCTGCCGCAAAGGTGTCTAGCTCCGCTTTGTTGGCGCCGGGATCTGCGTAGGTTACGGGGCCGGTGGCTTTTGGCGGCACAGTATTGCTGACAGCGACCTTGGTTGCCTCGGCCTTGCGCCACTGCGTGGCAAATTCCGGATAGTTGTCGAGCTCGGTGCGTGCGGGTCGTTGCCAGACGCCAGAGAAGCCGGTCATTCGTCGCTGGACGTAGAGAAAGAAGGCCTCGCGTAGCTGCTCACCATCACTTGGGATGTCGATGCCAGCCTCGCGCTGGCGCTCGACGACCCAGCGCGTTGCCGCTTCGCCTTCGCGGACCATTTCGGCCTCGTCGATGGGCTCGCCGGCAACACGTGCGGCGTAAAGTTCGACCAGACGCAGTGGCCGCGGCAGGCTGCCGGCGTGGGTCGTCAGGATGCGGTCAACTGTCACGGGGTTATTCGGCCGCCACCGCATTCACCGATTCCCAGCTCTTGAGAACCGGCAGTACTTCCTTTGCGAATAGTTTGATGCCGCGCTCGCATACATCGTAGGGGGAGCCACCGAAGCGGAAGGCAACGTTGAGCTCAAAATCGCCCACTAGAGCGCGGCGCTCTTCGAGGCTGCGCAGGATCTTATCTGGCGTACCCCAGCTGGCTGCCTTCATGAAGCCTTCGACGGCGCCGCCCATACCCGCTTCCTTCGCGATGGCGGCTTTCTGTTGGTAGGAGTCGTAGCCCTTCACTGTCGCAAAATGCTCACCAAGAAATTCATAGTGGTAAAAATTACTTTCGACGAACTTACCCTGGTACTGCCGCGCCTCCTCCTCGCATGTTTCCAGGTCCGTGCCGCAGACGACGAACTCGGTTAGCATGATAGTCGGTGGCTCAGTACCGTGGATCTCACGGTGTATTTCGCGGCCTTTTTCGATCACCGGCAGGCGCATTTCCCAAGGCCGGTCGGCGAACATAACCACGTGCGCTCCCAACTTGGCTGCGGATTTAACTGAATCCTCACTAGAGGCGACTGCGTAGATGCGGCCTTCGAATGAATGCTGTGGTCGAGGTCGGAGCTCGGTGCGCGGCTGATTGTAGTGCGGACCATCGCCCTCGATGAAACCAGTTTTTAGCGCTTCAACTATCATTGGCGCCGCTTCATCGAAGCGGGTGCGCGATTCATCCATGCTGATGCGGAATGCTTCGAACTCACGCCTTGCCAGCCCGCGTCCGAAACCGAGTCGCAGCTTGCCCTTGCTCAGGAGGTCGAGCACGGCAGCATTTTCTGCCACCCGTAGCGGGTCGTGCCAAGGTAGGATGACCGCCGCAGTACCCACATCCATATGCGGATAGAGCGCCGTGAGATGGCTCATCAGATGCATGTTGTCTGGCACAAAGGAATAGTCGTTGAAGTGATGTTCCGCTGACCACAGGCAATCGAATCCAGAGTCTGCCGCGATTGCCGCGAGCCGAAGTTCCTCCTCCCAGACCTGACCGTCGGGACAGTCATCCCAGCCATAGTTGGTGAATAACATCATCATGCCGACATCCATCGGGTGTCTCCTTCGTGGCTACTTGTTTTGGTGCTGGCGTGTTATTCCGCCGCGCTGGCGACGCGGATAGCACCATTGTGTTGGGCGAAGACGGGCATCACCTCATTGGCTAGTAGGGTCATAGTCTGTTTGCCGAATTCGGGGCTCCACTCCAGCGCCATGGCGGTTAGTACCCCGAAGGGGCCGGTTTGGTCGCGCAGGGCGACCAGCTTGTCGGTGACCGTTGCGGGCGAACCCCAGGCTACTTGGTATTCGGCGACTTCCTGCCAGGTGATATTGTCAGGATCGGGATGGCCTTCCGGGGCAACGAAGGCTAAAAGGCCACGTGCCTTCAGTGAGGACAGTAGGTAACGGAACCAGAAGCTGACTGGCCCCTCCGGGTCCATTATGTAGTCACGGGCTTCCTGGTCGCTCGGCGCTACGATGATGTTGCGTGAGACGCGCCAGATGTCTGGGTCGGCCGTCCGCCCCGCCGCTTCGCAGCCTTCCTGATAGGCTTTCCAGTGGCTCGCTGTGTAGCGTGGATGCAGGAAGGCGGCGCCAGAGATAGGAATCCAACCTTCTTCGCCGGCCATTCGCGCGCTACTGGAGTTAGGCGACATAATCGAGATGGCAATCGGCGGATGCGGCTGTTGATAGGGTTTAACGAAGCAGCCAACGCCGTAATCGACCCGGCCGGTGTCTTTGATCTTTACGTTCCAGAATTTACCTTCGCGAGAATAGGGTGGTTCGCCATCCCAAATCGCCAAGATATGTTCAATCGACTCGCGCACCATGGCGCCGCGGTCAGTATCGCCGCCGACTTCGAACAGTTCCACATCCGACGATAGGCTGCCATTGCCGATGCCCATCTGGAACCGGCCCTTGGACAGATGGTCGAACAGGGCAGCTTGTCCGGCAATGCGCGACGGGTGGTGGTGTGGTAGGCAATAGACACCTGGCCCCATTTTGATCTGCTTGGTCTCGCCCAGCAGTGTTGCGAGAAACACCATTGGGTCGGTGATCGGCTCCGATGTTGCGGCGGTGTGTTCGCCAACCCAGATTTCGTGATAGCCCAATTGGTCGGCTAGGAGGACTGTTTGCCGGTCCTCCTCGAGCACCTGGGTCAGGTTGCGTTTTGGGTCGTGGACGGGCTGCATAAACATGCCGAGGCGCATTGCGGTCTCCTTTGTCTAAAGGAATTCGGTTGCATCCGATGTTACGGCAGCGGGCAGCTGAGGCCAAGTTCGCTGTGCGAATTGTGGTATTGACGCCAAATGCTAACCTGGATGTCGGAAAATTATGGGAGACGCAGATGCCTACGATCGATGCTCAAGTTCATTGCTATGAACGCGATCATCCGGGGCGTCCCTGGGTTGAACGGTTGACCGGGCCGCCAGAGGTCACTGGCGCTGATATGGTCAAAGCGATGGACGATGTTGGCGTGGATGGGGCGATTTTGGTGTCGGCCTGGACCATGTACCGCTACGACGATAGCTACGCGCTCGACGTTCATGAAGCATATCCCGACCGGTTTGCGTTAGTTAAGCCGATTGATCCCGACGATGAAGGTGCGGCGGAAACGATCTCCGATTGGGCGGGGCGAGATGGGACGGTCGGGGTGCGCATCATGATGCGTTCCGGCGTGTCGAAAGTGGCCGATGATTCTGGCATCGACCGCATCTGTGAGGCCGCGGGCCGTCACGGTCTGCCGCTTAATCTCGCCTGCAGCGGCCGCTTGTCACAGGTTGGTCTGATGGCGGCGCGCCACCCGAACACGCGGATCGTTGTGGACCATTTGGGCGTCAAGCAACCTCAACACCCACCGGTGCCGGAGGCTCCCTTCGCCTTTCTGCCGGAACTGCTCAATCTGGCGCAGCACGATAACATTGTCGTCAAGGTGACCGGCGCTTGCACCCTGTCACGCCAAGCCTTCCCTTTTGACGATATTTGGGACCCGCTCGCGCGGATCTTCGACGCTTTTGGGTTCGAGCGATGCCTGTGGGGCACCGACTGGACGCGGGCTATTAACATGGTCAGCTATCGCGACGGGGTGGAGCCGTTCCGCCTCACTGACCAGCTATCGGAAAGTGAGCGCGAAATGCTGATGGGGGATAGCCTACAGCAGGTCTATGGCTGGACGCCGGGTGGACGTTAGGCAGTTGGCTGGCTCTCGCTGAATATCTGCGTGCGTTTTAGGATGCGGCGCTGGGTGTCTGGAAAGGGCTCCCTGCGGTGCATCGTTGCACGGTTGTCCCACATGACTAGATCGCCAACCTGCCACTCGTGCATCCAGATATACTCATCCTGGGTCTGATGCTCGAACAGGGTTTCGAGCAGCGCCCGGCTTTCTTTTTCCGCCATTCCGAGGACGTTTTTAGTGAAATAGGGGCTGACGAATAGCGTCTTGCGGCCGGTCTCCGGGTGAGTGCAGACGATGGGATGGTCGACGACCGGGTCCGGGTTTTGCTCTGGCCGAAAATGCAGATGGGTCGCTCGTAAACCTACCAGCTGTGCCTTCATCGCCGCGTCTAGCCCATCATAGGCGATGTTGTTGTTGCACCATGCCGTGGCACCGCCTCTCTCAGGAATTTCCACAGCGAAAAGCATTGAGAAAGTACCCGGGTGCGGCATGAATGACAGGTCAGAATGAAATAGGATCTCGCCATGGCCGAGCGAGCCAATCAGCTTGCCGTTCTCGCGCACATTGGAGACCATCATGATCTCCTCCGTTTCCCTATCCGGCTGATTGTCGCGGACATGCACCGAAGCCGGGCCGAAATAGTGCGTAAAGGCCACCTGAGCCGTGTCGTCGAGTGACTGGTCGCGGAAGAATATGACGCAATGTTCCAATACTACCGAGCGCAAAGTGGACACGGTTTCCTTGGGTAGGGGACGGGTGAGGTCCAACCCCGTGATCTCTGCACCCAGTGCGGCGCCGGTCGGGATTACTGTGATGCATTCGGGCTCATTTACGCTATCCGCCAATGTGTTTTCCTCCGTCCGTAATTAGCGCGATTGTCGCCCGTGCAGCGGTTCCGTTCAAATGCGGAGAACGTTGATAGAGCTGGACAGGGCGGGTCGCTGCAGGTAACCCTCTCGAAACACCATTGAATTTTGGATTACATGCCACCCCTCATAATTTATCCGCGGTCAGGCGCGGCGCTTTCATGACGCGCCGCGTCTGGTTCACAGTCTTCTGCGGCGTGCTTATCGTCTTGGTTGGGGGCGGTTTGCGGCAGTCTTTCGGCGTGTTCCTACGTCCGGTTTCCCTCGATTTGGAGATTGGCCGCGAGCTTTTTGGGCTCGTAGTTGCGGCGCAGGCGCTGATCTACGGTATCTCTCAGCCCGTTGCCGGAATGCTGGCTGACAAGTTCGGGGCGATCCGGATTATCATCGCTGGTGCTGTGCTGTATGCGGCGGGTCTTTGGCTGGCAAGCATAGCGGTGTCCGCAGTCGACCTGGGGATTGGGCTGGGCCTCGTGGTCGGGCTGGGATTGAGCGGTCCAAACCAGGTGCTAGTTTTGGGCGCAGTCAGCAAGGTTGTGCCGGACAACAGGCGCAGTGTCGTGTTCGGGACGGTTATCGCTTCTACCTCGCTTGGGATGTTCTTTCTGGTGCCGGGTACGCAATTCCTGCTGGACACCGTTGGGTGGCGGGACGCGTTTCTCTATCTTGCCCTTCTGCTGGCGTTGGTACCTCTGTTCGCTTTCGGCTTGGGCAG
>Ga0114933_10005184_pt1 | contig 11910 bp, 11 predicted proteins | sample 4SBtaG_FD_89691 | JGI IMG/M metagenome (GOLD analysis project Ga0114933, IMG submission 89691) | Deep subsurface microbial communities from Kolumbo volcano to uncover new lineages of life (NeLLi) - 4SBTROV12_W25 metaG | ecosystem: Environmental > Aquatic > Marine > Volcanic | place: Kolumbo...
AGGTGGAGTTCTCCACCATCCGAACGGCCCTCATCCCGGCACGGCGCGACGCGGGCCTGACGGCTCCCCCGACACGGGACGAGCCCGCGCTCGAGAGCGTCAACTATCTCTCCGGGGTGCGGGTCGCGGAGTACGACGACCTACCCGGCGCCTACGTGGTTCGGGTGGAGCTCCTCGACTCGGCGCTCGCCGTCGTGGCGCAGCGAGAAGTGCTCGTCGATCTGCCGGCCCACCCCATCAGCGTCACCGTGCTCTTGAGCCGGAGCTGCGGGAGCGTGGTGTGTCCCTTCGCCGGAGGTGACCCGCTGGCCACCCAATGCCATGGCGGGCAGTGCGTCGCGCCCACGTGCAGCGACATGTCGCCCGAGTCCTGCGGCCCCGCTGAATGCACCTCGGTGGCCGATTGCTCTCCCTTGGACTGCGTCGACGCCACCTGCTTCCTCGGCGTTTGTCTTCGTCGCGTGGATGACACCGCCTGCGACCCGACGATGATCTGCAACCCGGAGACGGGCTGTGAGCCGACCCTCCCGCCGCCGCCGGAGCCGTCCTGCGAAGACGGCCTGCTGAACCAAGACGAGACGGAAATCGACTGTGGCGGCGTCTGTCCCGACTGCGCGCGGTGGGACACGGGCGGCTGGGGCGGGTGTGATCGCGGCACACGCACGCGCTCGGTTCGGTGCCTCAGCGGCGACACCTCCGTCGACGCCTCCCTCTGCACCGAGCCTCGCCCGAGCGGCAGCGAGAGCTGCGCGTGGGTCGAGTATCAGGGGCTCGGCGGGACAAACGCCTCGATCCCCGAGGCCGGCGGCCTTCGGCTCGATCAGGGGACCTGCACGGACTTCACCGCTTGCACCGGCTGCAGCGGAGGGATCTCGGCGGAGGACTGCGGCGACCACTGCGGCTCGTTGGTCGAAACCGAGGGCGACATCACCTGCGTGCGGACGCGGTGCGGAACGCACTGCCGCGTGTACCGCGGGCACCACAACACCGGCGGACCGCGGCCGACGTATTGGGGACACGCAGGCTGATCTCGCCGCGCGTGATCCGACGCCGGGCCTGCCTCAGGCCGCGAGCATCACCACGCCCTCCCGAACCAGGCGCTTGATCAGCACGATCTTGCCGGCGTCGTCGAGGTCCCCGGGGAGGTCGGAGATGGGGAAGTCATCGTTCTCGAGCGCGTAGCGCATCGACTCACCAGCGTACGCGGGCATCGAGATCACCCGGCCGTAGATGCTGAGGTTGACCCTCTCGTCAGTCTCGTCGATCTGGTAGAGCAGGTTCGGCCGACGCCCGACGCGCCGGTTGGTCGTCTCGAGGCCTTGGAGCATCATGATCTGCTTCAGCTGCCCGGGAAGGATCGGGTGGCGGGTGACCACCATGTCTTCGGCGAACCAGTCCAGGGTGCGCTCGAAGCTCATTTTCTCCCAGACGAGTTCACGCATCCGCTCGAAGACTTGCTCCGCATGGGCGCGATCAAAGCCCGGGCGCGCGAGCCCGACGGGGAGCCCTCGACGCAATTCCTTTTCCTCGAGCGCCACGGCCGCCACGGACTCGAGCAGGAAATCCGACCAGGTCTTCTGGAGCACGCCCATCGTAATGTGCAGCGAAGGCTCGTCGATGCCCTGCGTGTCCGCGTCATGCCCGAGGCCGCGCGGGCAGTAGATGAAGTCCCCTGCGTTGAGCACGAACTCCTCGGTGACGTCACCGCACTTGTCGTTGTCAACGTCGAACCCCTGCGTATGGAATGGGAGCTCGAGGGGGTAGTCGTAAAGCCGCCAGTTCTTCCGACCTTCGCACTGCATTGCGAAGACGCAGTGGGAGTCATAGTGCGGCGGGAAACACTGGGCGTTGCCCGGTGTGAAGTAGATGTTGGTCTGGAAGCGCATGCTCCACTCCTGCTCCATCGACCGGCAGAGGTTGGCGAGCGAAGCGACGCGATCGTGCAGGGAGTTGAGCGCGATGGACGATCCACCCTCGAACGCCGAGAAGAGCTTCGCGACGTCGATGAGACCCGTGTCGTACGTGTAGTCCTCCGTCTTGATGGGGTCGTTGAAGTTCCCCATGAAAACCTGGCCGTGGGACTGATCGTGGGAGGTCAGCGCGGCGTCCACCTTGTCGAAGTTCAGGAGGTCCCGGTAGTAGTCGGGGTCGTCCCTGTGCACGATGAGGGGCTTCTTTTCCCAGTACTCGTCGAAGAACGCTTCGGGCGTCACGGGGTGGATCAACTTGGCGAGGGTGTAGTGGTCGAACGTCATCGATGGCTCCCATCTCGAAAGGGAGACTAGACGACCAATGGCGACGGCCATTCAAGCGCGACCCGGCCCGAAACCACCCTGAATTGCACGAGATCAATCGGCCCACGATGCTCGCCACCGGTCCTCCTCTCGATCGATTCGACTTTTTGTGAAGAGGCTGTCGTGGACCGAGAGGCTGGTGCGTCTTCCCCGTGAGAGCCGGCCAGGGGGCCGGACGACACACGAGGAGAAGAGACATGAGCGAAGCCTTCGTTTGGTTCCACCACAGCAGCAACAAGCCCGCCGATTCGGTCGGGTTCTACCGATCCCTCTTGGGCTGGGCGCCGACGGATGGGCCCCCGGGGATGACCATGTTCGCTGGCGAAGCCGGTCCCTTCGCGGGGGTCGGAGACGCGCCCGAAGCGGACATCGTCGGGTGGCTGCCCTACGTGCAGGTCGATCACGTGGACACCGCCACGCAGAAGGCCGAGTCGCTGGGCGCGACGCTGGTCAAGCCCAAGACCCGCGGTCCAGCGGGTGAATACACCATCGTCAGGGACCCCGGCGGGGCCGCCATCGCGCTCTGGCAGAAGGCGTGAAGGTGACGGCGATGAGCGACCTGCGAGCCCAGCCCCTCGAGGCTTCCAAGCACGACGCCGGCCCAGCCGCTAGCGCGGTGTCACCCCCGGCTGATTTCGCCTTCGAGCCTCGCTACGTCTCCGTGGCAGGCCACGACATTCACTACGTGGAGGTCGGCGAGGGTGATCCGATCCTCTTCCTCCACGGCAACCCCACGTCCTCGTACGTGTACCGCAACGTGATCGGACCGGTCGCAGAGTCGACCGGTCGGCGCTGCATCGCGATGGACCTGCTCGGTTTCGGAAGGTCCGACAAGCCAGACCTCGACTACTCCTGCCGGCTTCACGCGGAGATGATCGCGGGCTTCGTCGAGGCGCTGAAGCTCGACCGAATCACCCTCGTCGCCGAGGACTGGGGCGGGTTCCTCGGAGGGTGGGTGATGACCCGAGAGCCGGCGCTCTTTCAGTCCGCGGTCTTCATGGAGACGTTCCTCTGGCCCATGACCTACGCCGACGACTACGACCCTGCGTTTGTGAAGCCCTTCAAGCTGATGCGCTCACCGGTGGGCGGCTTCTTCTCGAAGCGACTCAACTTGATGATCAACAAGCTGATCCCCGAGCACTGCCCGATTTCGGACGAGTCTCTCGCGTACTACCGGGAGAGCCTGCCGACGTATCGGTCCCGCAGGGCGCTCGGAGACTTCCCGAAGCTCCTGCCGACCGATGGGCAGCCGGAGGCGAGTCACGTGTTTGCCCGTGAGCTACAGGAGGGCCTGCGTGAGGTCTCGGCCCCCGTGCTGTGGATCAAAGCAGACCCGGGGGTGGTCGTCTCGATGAACAACCCCATCGGCATGGGCCGGCTCGAGGAGCTTCAGCAGCGACTCCCGCAGATGGTCATTCGGGACTTCGGCCCCGGCTCGCACTTCCTGACCGAGGAGGATCCGGATAAGGTCGCGAGCATGGTCTCGACCTGGTTGAACGAACTCCGTGACGCAGACGCGCCGCGCGCCAGCCGGGGCGCAAGGGCCTCGTGAGGGCAACCGCGTGAGCGACAAGGCGGCCTACGCGCTACTGATCTACCGCTCCTCGGAGGGAGAGATCACCGAGGCTCGCGCGACACAAGCGCTGGAGGGCCACCGAGCCCTTCAGCGCGGGGCCGCCGCCGATCTACACGCGGTCGCGCGGCTCGATGGCGTCGAGGGCGCGAAGACCGTCGTCCTGCGCGGCAGCGCGCACGAGATCACCGATGGCCCGTACATCGAGACCAAGGAGTGGCTCGTGGGCTTTTACCTCCTCGACTGCGCAAACATGAACGAGGCGCTGGCCCACGCACGCACCATCTGTTCGGACGACGTTCACGTGATCGAGGTCCGACCTGTCTCGTGGCGCGGACCCGAGTGAGCCCGACCGACGCGGACGTGTTGCGCCGCATCTATCCGCGCGTGCTCTCGCGGGCGCTCGGTTTCACGCGCAGCCTACCGGACGCAGAAGACGCGGTTCAGGAGGCGGTCGTGCGCGCGCTGAGCTCATGGCAGCGAGACGGCGCTCCTCGCTCACCGGAGGCGTGGCTGCTGACGGTCGCTCGAAACGTGCATCGCGATCGGCTGCGCAAGGGTGCATGGGAGTCGCCCCACGAAGACGCGATCGAGGCTCTCTCGCGCATGAGTCCGTGGGCTCAGATCGCGAGCGGAGATCCTGACGTGGCCCGCGGCTGGAAGGACGAGCTTCTCCGGCTCCTTTTCGCGTGCTGCCACCCCTGCCTCGAGCCCGGGGAGAGCGCCGCTCTCGCGCTCTCCACGGTGGTCGGGCTCTCCGTCGGCGAGGTCGCGAGCGCGTTCCTCGTCGAGCGCCGCACCATGGAACAACGTTTGACGCGGGCTCGCCGCCGGCTCCGGGAGCGCGGCGATCCGGACGGCGATCTGCCCGAGCGGTCCACCGAGCGGATGGGCGCCGTGCTGCGGGTCGTGCACCTGCTCTTCAACGAGGGTTACTGGTCGACCGACGAGGACACCCCGATCCGCGCCGAGCTCTGCCGGCTCGCCGTCGGGCTGGGCCACTCGCTCATCGAGGCCTTCCCCGACCGCCCCGAGGTCGCGGGGTTGCTCGCGCTGATGATGCTTCACGACGCCCGCCGCCCGGCGCGGCTCAGCCCGCAGGGAGCCCCTGTGCCACTTCCCGAGCAAGACCGCTCGCGCTGGGATCGAGCGGCGATCGAGCGGGCGGAGGCACTGCTCGCCCTCGTCGCCGATCGTGAACCGCTGGGCCCCTACCGCTTGGAGGCGGCCATCTCCGCTACCCACAACCGGGCGGCCACTGCTGCCGACACGGATTGGGCAACGATCGCCCACCTCTACGCGAGGCTGGAGGCGCTCCGAAGGACCCCGGGCGTTCGGGTCGCCCGCGCGTTCGCGGTCGCGCGGGCAGAGGGCGCGGCCGCGGGGCTGGCGCTGATCGAGGAGGCGCGGTCAGATCCGGAGCGGAACCTCTCTGGTACGGCTGGGGCTGCGCTCGTCTCGGGCGTACTCCTCGAGGAGCTCGGCCGCACCGACGAGGCACGGGCGCAGCTGCTCGAGGCACGTGATCGATCTCGCAACGGCGCAGAGCGCGCCCAGATCGAGCAACGGATAGCGGCGCTCACGCCAGGATTCGATACCTAGCCAGGCCGGGGAAGGACTCTCGACGACGCGCGTAGGCTCGCCTACCAACGACCATGAATTCTCTCCTTCCACGCGTACTCGGGGGCGTCGCCGCCGTCTTGACTCTGGCGGCGTATGGCGCCGCGCTCTTCCTCGTGCCCGAGGTGCTCGACTGGGCGTTTGAGGAAGGTGGAAAGGCGCCGATGCTCGTCGCCGTCGTCGGCGCGGCCGTGACGATCGGCGCCTACCTGGGCGTAGAGAAGCTCGCGACGAACAAGCTCGCCCGCCGCTGAGCCCGAGCACACGCCGCTCGGACCTCCATCCACCCCCGACGCGGGTTCGTCATTCGTCGACGAAACGACGTCATTTCGGCAGAGTTCAACCCCGCGGCGGTCCCGTCGGTCGGTTTCGCACGGTTGGCACACCGGTTGCCATGGGCGGTGCGAAGGAGATCCGATGAAGACGACCCCCCTGCTCACCCTGGCGCTCACCCTCGCGACGGCGCTGGCCGCATGCCCAGCCTCCGCGCAGACCTGCCGAGAGCCGACCGGCCTGAGGATAGAGCTCACCCTGTCCTTCCCCGGCCCGACGACGACCTTCACACGGCACGTGCGCTTCACCGACGCCGACGGCTATTTCTTCGACGTGCCGGTCGTGTTCACGCGCAACGCGCCGCGCTCGAACCGCTGGACCGGCACACCGACCCCCACCGGCCTGCTTCGGCTCGCGGTGCTCACGAGAGAGGACATGCGGACCTTCTGGGACGACATGTCCCTGGCGAACCCCGGGTACGCCGGCTCCCTCAGCATCGGGACGGCGGACATCTACATTCAGTACAACAACTGCTCGTCCGACCGGGTGCTCGACGTGCTGATCGCCCACATCACCAACGGCCGACTCGGCAGCGGCAACGCAACGATGACCTTCAACCAGACCCGCGGACGTCGCCTGCACGTGCAGCGGTTCCTGGGATGGACCCGCGCCGAGTTCAACGCGACGCCGGCGCCGCTGCAACGCTTTGTCTACGACCTCGGCAAGAGCGGGACCGACTCGGAGGACTCCTCCGGGGGTGACAACCCGCAGTACGGAAGCGGCGCTCAGAACCTCTGCAGCGAGACCGTGTCCTGGTACTACTACGAGTACGGCTCACCCATCTATCGCTTCGGGACGCAGCGCGAGGACTTCCGCGACATCACGTTCCACGCGACCATGTCCGACGCCTTCCGCGATGCGGGGCGGCAATACTGCTACGACCCGGGCTCCGAGAGCTTCGTGCTGCACGACGTCAACGGTCGAGCCGTCGGCGGCAGGAGCAGGGTCACTTACGCACCACAACCGGGCGACTACCTCGACCGTCTCGACAGCGACCAAGACCCGAGCAATGGCGACGACGGCCACGCCATGATGATCCTCGACTGGGACCCGGCGACCGGCATCGCGGTCGTGCTCGACGGCCCGTGGGCGATCACGATGCGCCACGTGTTCATCGGCGCCGATGAATCCTCCGGCCGACGTGAATACTGCGTCGGCCGCGTTCCCGAGAACGGCGGCGCCTGGATCGTTTGGTGAGGCGCGCCCCAACGTGTGTTCAGGAAGCCGACCTGACGTATCACCCCCGCTCCGCAAGTTGTCGGGGCACGCCTGACATTCACCTTCACCGTAAAGATATAGATTCCTCTTCAAGGGGGTAGCGTGAAGTCCAGCGAGCTCAGGTCCGAAGTCTCAGAGGTGCAGAGCCTCCTCCAGAGGCTCAATACGTTCCGGCGGTTCGAGAGCCACTTCGCGCTCATCGTGAACAGCCGTCCGTGTTCGAAATGTGGCGCCGGCGCGTGGCGCAGCTGCGTCGACCTGAGCCGGGGGCTGGGGACTGGGGCGGGGGGCCGCCGGTGGCACCGAGACCGAGAGAAGCTAGCCGTCGCACTGTCGAACCAGTTCCCGGCACACCTGGCGCATGAACTGCGGATGTACGAGAGAGGCAGCACGGATCCTTCACACAGCCCCGAGGTGGTGCGGGAGCAGTTCAGGCAATCCGGACTCTTCCAGGAAGTGAAGTCACTCGGCCTGCTTCCGGACGCCGTCGCTCTACAAGACGAAAGCCCCAAAGCTTCGCAAGCGGAGATGACATGACGTCGCGCTCGGAGACACCCACCGAGCCCGGAGGTGTCGGGCTGGGGTTGGCGAAGGAGGCGATGGATCAGCTCGCGCGCATGGAGGTGGAGGCGCTCCGGGCTGGTGACCAGCTCCTGGCCGCGGCGCTCAACACCGAGCGGCGACTCCGCCTCGCGTCTCGCGAACCGACGCAGAGCGAGCCGGACGCCAAGCACCGCCGCTGACCAGCGCGGCGCCGAGGACCGCGCCACCTGCCACGCTCCAAAGCGCTAGGATGGCGCCATGCGTGTGCTCATCTCCTCCCTCGCTCTGGCGCTCGCGGGCTGCGGCAGCGCGTCCGCCGTTGACGCGGGGCAAGACGCCTCTGCGCTGGTCCGCGACGCGGGCGACTCGGACGCGGGCGACTCGGGCGCGAGCGACTCGGGCGCGGATGCAGGCGGCTTGGACGCAGGCGGCTCGGACGCAGGCCAGCGCGACGCGGGCGCCCCACCCGACGCCCTGCTGCGGGTCACGTTCGAGTCCGCCACGGCTGGCCCTTACCGGCGGTCCGAGCTGGACGCGGAGTGGGGCGACGTGCGCTGGGCCTCGATCGACCGGGTCGACGTCGTGTCGGCTGACGCAACGTCCGAGGGCCAGTTCCTGCGGGTCCACTACCCGGAGGGCGGGGTCGGCCCCAGCGAGGGCGGCGCGCAGTTCAGGGTCGATCTCCCAGACCGCTTCGAGCGCCTCTTCGTTGCCTATCGGGTACGCTTCGCAGACGGCTTCGACTTCATACGAGGGGGCAAACTGCCCGGGCTGCTCGGCGGAGCCGGCAACACCGGAGGGGACCGTCCCGACGGCACGGACGGCTGGTCCGCGCGAATGATGTGGCGCGTGGACGGCGAAGCGGTCCAGTACCTCTACCACCCAGATCAGCCGGGCACCTACGGCGAGGACCTGCACTGGGACGTCGGTGGCCAGCGCATCTTCGATGGCGCGTGGCACGTGGTGGAGCACGAGATCGTCATGAACACGCCAGGCGCCAACGACGGCTCGGTCCGCGGCTGGTGGGATGGCGAGCTAGCGCTCGATCGGGGGGGCGTGCGCTACCGCGATGTCGACACCTTCGCGATCGACGGCTTCTACTTCAGCACGTTCTTCGGCGGCGGCGATCCGAGCTGGGCGCCGAGTCGCGACGAACACGTGGACTTCGACACGTTCATCTTCTCGACGAGCCCGATCACCCACTGAGCTCGTGAGTTCAGCCGGGCTCGCGCCTTCGACGACCCGTGCCCTCACGACAACGTCAGGCCGCTCCAACACGCTCGAGCTGCGCTCGAACCGCGGCGACTCGTTCGACACGCAGCCGCTCGCCCGCGAGCGCGCGTCGAGCCGCGGTGGCCGGCAGTGCCGCGAGCGCCGCGGCGGCCGGCAACCGTTCGGCCTTCTGGGGTGCCCAGAGCGCGGCCCGCAGCGCGTCCTGCACCCACGCGTCAGGCAAAGCGACGAGCCCCTCGAGGGCGAGGCTTCGCACCGCCGCCTGCTTGTCGCCGACCGCGGCGACGAGCCCGGGCGCCGCGTCGGGGTGATGGCTCTCGGCGAGCAACCTGACCAGGATGTGTCGCTGATGAAAGCCCTTGCGCCGCAGGGCCCGACCGAAGACGGCCAATCCTTCGGGGCCGAAGGAGCGCAGCGCGCCTTGCCCGTACATGTTCGCGTTGCCGCCGGCCAGCCGATGTTCGAGCTCCGTCGGCCCGAGCCACTCCGGCGCCACGCGCTTCGCTTCGCCGAGTTCGAAGAGACGGTCGACGACACATTGAGCGACGCGGGGCGTGCTCGCGATCGGCGCAAAATCCCACGCGAGCTGCGCCCCGGCGAGGAGCGCGATCCGCTCGCGCCGAGGGAGGGGAAGCACGGTGAAGGCCTCGCGCAGTCGGTCGTGAAACGCCTGGAAGCCGCCGCCGGAGAAACACGGCCGGTAGTGCGCGAGGAAGTCGCCAAGGGGAACGTCCAGCTCCTCCTTCGGCTCACGCCCCGCGCTCGCGCACGCACGGAGCATGCACACGATCACCAGCGGCGACGGGGGAGCGCCGTCGAGCGGCGCTTCGCCAAAACGGAGGCGACGCGCGGCGGCCTCCCAGGCGCATGCACGCGCCTCGGCCTTTTCGGGGAGCGACTCGAGCTTGGAGACCACCTCGAAGAGCTGCGTGTCGGCCGGCGACCGAAGAGCCAGCTCCACCAGCTGCTCGAGCGTCGCGTGCTCGGCCAGGCCCATGAGCACGGTGGAGTTCGGAGGAGAGGCCGCCGGATCAAGAGCCCGCCGGACCAGCGCCGGTCCCCAGATCTCCGCCGGCCAGAGGCCCGGCGCAGGAGTGCGCGAGAAGGGACTGGCCGTAGTCCACCGGGTGGCCGCGAGGTCGACCAGCCCCTCCGGCAGCTCCCGCCAACTCAGGTATCCGAGCTGCACCAACGAGACGGCCACGCCCACGTCGTAGGGCGACGGCAAGTCGTGCCTGCGCCGCTCCAACCCCGTGAAGAACGCTGCGTCCCCAGACGCATGTTTGTGCTTCAGCATCCAGTGCAGCCCCGAGACGCAGCCGGGGATGTCGGCGTCGGTCCACAGGTTGCTCCATCCGCCCTTCCTGATGATGTGACCGTCAGGCGCCCCACCCGCGATTGCGGCGACGAGGCGCAGGTAGTCTTCGACGTCGTAGTGAGACACCGCGTCTGCAGCGGTGAGCGGGCTCCAGAGGCCGGAGTCCCGATCAAAGGGGAGCCCGCCTTCCCGGAGCGCCGCGACGAGGCAACGCAGGAGGGTCGGGCGGTCGTGACGACGCGCGAGCTCGGAGAGCTGCTGGCCGCGCTCATGTCGTGGGAAGAACCGGACGATCTCGGCCAGCTCGGCCGCGGGATCGAGCCCTGAGAAGATCGGCTGCGGGAAGCCGATCACGTCCGCCATCACGGCTCCCCGAAACTTGGCGCCGTTCACTTTGGCGCCGGTGAAGTCGGCGGCCGTCAGGTCGCAGCCCTCGAAGTCAGCCTCGAGCAGATGCGCCTTCTTGAAGCACGCGCCCCGCAGCGACGCCCGCGAGAAGTCGACCCGCTCCAGCTTCGCCATCGTGAAGTCCGCGCCGTCCAAGAAGGCGTCAGCCAGGAGCGACCCATCGAGCGTGGCGCCACGAAAGCACTGCCCCTCCGCCACGACGCCCGCGAGCCCCACTGCAACGAGCGTTGCGAGCCTCAGGTCGAGCCCGGCGAGGTTGGCGAAGCTCAGGTTGAGCTGCTCACCTTCGCCTTGGGCCCCGCGCCAAATCGCGAGGGGCAAGCCGGCGGCGGCGAGCAGCTCCCAGTGCCCGCCGCTGCCACGGGTGTCCAGGAACTTCCGATGAGCCCGCAGGTGTCGTTTCCACGTCTCGCGGGTCAGCGGCGCCGCGCTCATCGCGCGGAGCCGCTCGCGATCGATCAGCCCGTCGCCGGCTCGCTCGTCGGTCACTTGGGAAGAAGGATCACGGCCTCGTCGCCGAGCCACCGAACCATGCCGCTCGCCTCTTCCTGCGTCAGCCCCTTGTTGACCAAGCCGGCGACGACCTCGGCCTCGGGCGTATCGAGCGGCAGCGAGTTGTCGAAGAGCCTCTTGGTGAACTCCCGCGCCTCCCAGTAGTCCGCCTTCTGCCAATACCAGACGAAGCCGCGCTTGGCGCCCACGCTGAGGTACTCCTCGAAGTTGCCCATCGGGTAGCGCTCGACGTCGTTGGCGTCGTCGAAGACGAGGATCGCGCTATCCGGGTACTCGCCGGGATCGTAGGAGATCATGGTACTGCCCTCGGCCTGGAGGTCGTCGACCATCTCCTGCTGCTTGAAGCTCTGAAAGTCCCAGTCGGCCGGCTTGTCCCACCAGCGCATCTTGTCGAGGGGTCGCAGGTTGATGCAGCCGTTGTAACCCTCGGCGAACTTGGCCGACTCGTGGTCGGGGAACACCCAGCTGAAGCGGAGTGCGCCGACGTCGGCTTGATGGGCCAGCAGCCAGTTGGGCCATCCTCCGTACTGCCCTCCGATCACCCGCTCGGCAGTCGGGGTGCCCCCCTCGTTCGCCCGCACCCGGATGTCTGGACGCTGCGCGAACGCTTTGATGTACGCGAGCAGGAGCTTGCCGACGGTCATGCCATACCGCTCGACCTGGGGTGTGTTGACCTTGGCGATGGCAGCCCGCACGCCCTTGTACTTCTTGGCGTCGGCGGCCTCCTTCTTGGCCATCTTCTCGGCCGCGCCGTCGAGCTCGGCCGAGCCGGCTCCGGCCGCGCTGAGCAGCTCGACCATTTCGGCCTCGGTCATGGTGGCGACGCCGAGCTTCTGCGCCTTGGCCAGCTTTGAACC
>Ga0114933_10005191_pt1 | contig 11904 bp, 9 predicted proteins | sample 4SBtaG_FD_89691 | JGI IMG/M metagenome (GOLD analysis project Ga0114933, IMG submission 89691) | Deep subsurface microbial communities from Kolumbo volcano to uncover new lineages of life (NeLLi) - 4SBTROV12_W25 metaG | ecosystem: Environmental > Aquatic > Marine > Volcanic | place: Kolumbo...
GGTAGTGACACAAAGATTATTAAAAACAAAAGATGGCCAAGGTCGTGTAGGTGCTTTTGAAGTGATGAAGTGTACTGCTCCTATTCAAAACTTAATTAGAGAATCTAAAATTCATCAAATTCCGAGCATCATGCAAACTGCAGTTAAAGATGGAATGATAACCATGACCAAGTCATTAGAAGAACTAGTGAAAGCAGGTAAAATAGATGCTAGCGCAGGTAAAGAGCATTAAGGGTATTACAGTCTTAGAATTATTAATTGTTCTTATGATCATTGGAGTAATATCCAGTGTTGCTTATCCAAATTTTAGAGATTGGAGAACAACGAGACAAGTACAAGATGATGTTCTAAGAGCAAAAAGTGTATTCCAAGCAATCAACGCGCAAGTGAAAAGAGGTCAGTACGCATTTGTACAAGTTGAGATAGCGGTTACAGCAAACGATATAACCTTAACTTCAAAAGGAATGAACACTTCAACATTTTCAGATCTATTTAACCAAAGTGATTGGTGGGAAAGAAATATTAATTTAAGATGTAGGACTGAAAATACATTAAATGGCAACCCTTATTGGAATGATATTGGAGGAGTTGGAAATCTTGTTGAAGTTAATCAAATAGTTTTAGAAAAAACTGCAACAAATTTAACCTCAGGAGCACCTGCCATTTATGCAGTATGTTTTTCTAAAACTGGAAAATATTATAACCCATTAGATGGAGCAGATTACTTAATTCTTTGTAGAAGAACAAATGCTTTTAATACATGTGTAATGAATGACTGGACAGAAGACGTAAGAGGAAAAGCGAATGCTACAACTGAACTTGCTCATTCAATTAATTGGAGTAGATTTGGAGAAGTAACAGTAGATAAATATAGATATCAAACTGCTACAAAAGATCCAGCTTGGGTATTACAATAGAATAATTTATGAACAAAAGAATTTTTGGATTGTCAATAATAGAAGCTCTTGTAGCAACAGTAATTGTTGGAATAGGATTTGTAGCGGTCTTACAAATGGTTTCTTTTTCAGTTAGATCGATTGACACTTCAGGTGAAAGAACAAAAGCAAACTTTATAGTAAATATGATAGCCGAAGACATAATTGGTAGCAAAGATTCTATAAACAAAACTGGAGTTAAATATATGGATGAACTATCTAACAAATCCTTTGTTGCTGAAGTTGATCAATGTGGACCAAAAAAACTTGCAGATGGCGTCAATCTAGGCGCGGATGATGGAAGAGTATCAAATCTTTATGATGATGTTGCACCCGCAGCTGATGATAAAGCTTATGCAGTTAAAGACGCAAAATGGCAATCTTTATTTAAAGGAAATAGATTTGTTAAATGCCAAAACGAAAATGACATAAAAACAGTAAGAGTTTATAAAATATGTAAATGGGATAGTTGTACTTTGCAAAATACAAATGTCACTGATGAAGGAATGTACATAGGCAGAATTCAAATCAATTTAAATGGTGGTAAAAAAAGAAAATATTTATATTTCCAAGCTGATTATGAATTAAAAGAATTCAAGATTAATAAAGAAGGAGATGAACCAGCAGGTATGGGAGACGGAGGAAATGCTGGTGGCTAAATTTAAAAAACATATTTCTGGATTAACCTTAATTGAAGTTCTTATTGGAATAGTCATTTCAACTATAATTATGGGAGCGATGTATACTACCTACACAGTTGTCAATCAAAGTTATTCCCAAGTAACAAATAAAGCTAAAATAAGTCGTTCAGGAAGAGATATAATTGAAATGTTAATTAGAGACATTAGGTTAGCAGGATTTAGATATGTCGTTGGTACAAATAATAGTTTTGAAAATGGTGATCAAGTTCCGCAAAGAACATATTTAAATTTTATCACTGGAGGAGCTGTCCATTTATCTCATGATCCTATTTCAATAATTAAAGACAAAGGCCCTACTGAATCTGCATTGGGTTATGCAAAAGGAAGAACCGAAAATGGTATGGCAGATTATGCACCTGCAGATATAAAAAGGCATAATGACGGTGAAGACACCTGCTGTGATAGAATTCATATCGTTTATGATGATTTCAATCAATGGGATGAAGATGAAGAATATTATAAAAGATATAGAGTAACTTACTACGCACTACCTGAAACAGGAGGCACAACTGAAAATCCTGATAATTATTATTCAATATATAAAACACTTGAGTTGTGGCAACAGGAACAGGTACCTGCTGGAGATGATCCTGATAATGGTGAATGGACAGGTGACGTTGATCTATGTGCAGAGTGTTATGTTGAACAAAAAATTCGTGATCATGTAGTTGATATGGAGTTTATGGCGTTCGATAAGGATGGAAAAATAATACCTACCGTAAGATCTGACGTGGATGCTGCAAAGATTTATGAAATAAGATCTATAGATTTAAGAATAACATTTAGATCAAAAAGTAATTTTTTTAGATTAAAAGCAAAAAAATTAATCCAAGGACTTGGAGGAACAAGAGGAAAAGCATTTAAAGACAGATACTTAAGAGATTCTGTTATAGTAACAGTTTTTACAAGGAACATAGGAACATAAATTATGAAAAATAAAAATGAAAAAGGTTTTGCTTTAGTTCTTTCTCTAACTTTACTTCTTGTAATGTCTTTATTAGGAGGTTCTTTAATTGTTATTACTTCAGGAGATCATCAAAGCAACAACACAAGTGATGAATACCAGCAATCATTTTATGTTGCGGAAACTGCATTGTTAGAAGCTGAAAAATATCTGCTTAATCAAATGATGGGACCGTGGGTAGAGCCAAATGATGCAAATGTACCTCTTCAAGCTAATGCAGATCCTGCTGAGCATGCCACTTATATAAAAACTCTTGAAGATAACAAAGTAGGAGATATGGCAAGAAACTTGGATGGCAGGTATGTTCCAATCAATGTAGAAAAATCAGTAGGCGAACCTGATTACGTAGAAGGAGACCGTGTAAGTGGATTAGATACGTCAACCCAATGTTTTAAAAGTTATAGAAACATACTGAATAGAGATAACCTTAAAGTTGTAGTACACAAAAAAGATCAAAGTTTTGCTGATTTAATAATTTTTCCTCTTCTTGAAGCTGCAAATTACAATACGATAGATGCAACAGCTACCGATAACGAAATGGAAAAAGAAAAAGAACGTATGGAAGACTATAAGTTTGAATATTTTATTTTAAATATAGGGGAGTCAAGTTTTAAAGGAGAAGGCTCTAGTTTAAAAAAATCTACAACAAATATTCAGAGAAAAGGAACAAGTTATAAAATCTTTGGTTGTGGTTACCTGGAAAGAGGCTTATTAAATGAAATAGATATACTAGTTCCTCTTGAAACAATTCTAGTATTATCGAGCTAAATTTATGTTTGGATTATTAAATAATTTTTTTATAATGAATTAAAATGAAAAATATTTTTAAAATATCATTAACTAGTATTTTTATTACTTTTCTAAGTACAAAAGCTTTCACGTGTGATGCTTTAAATATTGAAATTGGAACTGAGATTAAAAAAATTACAAATTATTTGAATTTTGTTAATGAAGATGAATTTCCCGATGCAGATGAAGAAATCAATGAAAAAGATGTAACATTTAAATATAGAGGCATGACAGAAATGTATTGTCCAAATGTCGGACTTGAAAGCACGGCACTTAATATATTTGTTTACGACTCAAAAGTTGCAGGAATACAATTAGAAACGTGGGATCCCAGTAAAAAAAACAAAATCTATGAATATATAAAAAATACATATGGTTTTGTGGATAGCGAAGTTGAGAGCGATGAATGGCTAGGATATAAAAATTTAAGCACAGGTGGTAAATTAATATATTATTCAAAATATAAAGACTTTGGTGAAACACATGAAGTTTTAGATATTTCTAATGAACAATATGTTGATTTTACTCTTCAAGAAGAAATAGAGGAGATGTTTTTTTAAACTATGAAAAAAATTATAAAATATTTTTTACTTATTGTTTTTCTTTTGGATTTTAATGTTCAAGTTGAAGCGAAACCAGTACCACCTGGATCAGGTGAAGGTGATGTTGCAGCTAATATTATATTTTTAATAGATAGCTCAGCTAGTATGAAAAGAAGAATAAATAATAGAGATGCAGTAGCAGGAATTACTGGTGCAGCTTTTACTACTGATGGAAGTATAATAGCAGGTCAAGGAAGAACATTAGGTCAAGTTATGTTTGATTCGGCAGGTTCAAGAGATAGAGAATATAATAATAATCTTGGAAGATGGACAGGCGATTTTATTGACTCTTGTGAAAAAACTTTTACAGGTGCAGCTCCTGGAGTTTATACTACAGCAAATCGTAATACTACTGCAAGACATACACATAATAATAATTCAGTAAGAGGCATCGCCACCAATGACGGTGGATGGACTGATGAAAATTTAATTCTTTTTCATTCTGGTGACTGGCATTTAAGACAATCAATAGTTGGTGTTTCAGAAAACGGAGTAGATTGCAAACTTTTTGTAGAAATGGGGTTTTGGGTAAATACATTTGATGTAATGGAAATAGGAGATGAACACATTATATTTGCAAGTGGACAAGCATTTGGATCTGTCAATGGTGTCTTTAGAACTTTTAATATAACTACCGCAGAGATGGGACCCCTTCAAAATTTGGGAACAGGAGCAACAACTGGAAGAATTATGAGTAGGACCTGGAGGTCTGCAGTTGATAATAGTGCTTCATTTTATTATTTAGCTTCAAACGATATTTATGGTTATTCACTACAACAAGTTGGAAACAATTATGAAATTATTGGACAAACAAGAAGATATACAGGTAATGCTAGAAGAAGCCAATTAGATACTAGATTGGCTCCAGCTACCGATATAGATGTTGCAACCGATGATGATGATATTTTATATGTAGTTTCTGCCCGTAGACATGCACTTCAAAAAGTCGAATTAACTGGCGATACTACTTTTAATATTGTTGAAAGAGCAGGTACTGGAAGACGATCACGTAGGATGAATATTGAGGCTGCAGGTGGTCTTGCAGCTAATAGCGTAAGATTTTTTAGACCTGTTGGTGTAACCGTCACATCAACTAGAATTTTAGTTACATCTCAAAGCGGTGCAACCATCGATGTATTTGATGAAGATAAGTTTAATGCTACAAATGTAGACACTTCTTGGCTGTTACAGATGGGAGGTGGAAGATTAACTCGATGGACTGGAGTAAAAAAAGCAATTGCTGCAATCTTAAGTGATACTTCGCTTACTACTGGAGCACATTTTGGATATGGACACTGGAATGCGGGTGAACACGGAAGAGGTAGGGACACTGCTTTAGGAGGAAGAAGATGTCACAGAGGATGGGATGATTGCAATTATTGGACTGGATGGACAAATGGCACGAATAGTGCAGGAGAGTCTAGCCATGTAAAAGGTCAATCATCACAATGTAATAGAGATCACTGTTTTGAAGTTGCACCAAATGAAAACGGAAAAAATGACATTTTAGATGAGCTAATGCCCCAAGGACTTGCCTGGGGTACTGATGCTAAGGCTTTTGCTCAGATGGGTTATGAATATTTTGCATTGAATGCAGACGGCGGTTTAAAGGGACACCCTTATAGGCCGCTATCAACCTGTCAACTAAATTACATAATTGTAATTGGTGATGGTGAAATGATGAATTTAGATGCTGCAAAAGGTTACTTAACACTACTAAGAGACATGGATAATCCAGTTAAAACATTAATGGTTGCTTATGGTGGTGGAATTTCAACAAGAGGACTAAATAAATTTGATGAATTGGCAGTAGCAGGATCTTGCGAGGGAGGTGTAGAAGGTCATGACTCTTGTGAGGAAACAATTAGAGCCGACACACCTGCTGATCTTAAGACAGAAATTACCGCAAGGATCAGACAAATTCTTGCTGAGAGACTTTCGTTTACTGCTCCATCAATTACGGCGAATGTTCAAGAAGGTGGATCCTTGTATCAAGCTCAATTTACCTACAAACAATATGGAGAATGGGAAGGTACGTTATTAAGGAAGTCAATTAATAAAGATAACGTGGTTTGTCACGAAATTCCTGGTGAAGAAAATTATAATTCTTCCGCAAAATGCGTGAAAGATGGCGAAGCAGTTTTGAATTGGAACGCAGCTACAGAATTGTTGAAACAAACATCACCCGCAGGTGATGGAGATACTAGAAATATTTGGACAGCAATGGAGGGCGCATCATATGTAGATAGCGCTTGGGATAATTTTAATGAAAATAATGATGCTGCTATAACTGATCTTTTTGCTTTACTTGAACACGATATTCCTGACTATCATCATTCCACTTCTCACTGTGCAGAAGTTGGAGAAGATGGGTCACACGATGATGAGATAGGACTAATAAATTTTATTAAAGGATCTGACTATTTTGATTATGACGGCGATTGTGATGTCTTGGGACAAGTTGGAGTTGATGAAGTAAGAGAAAAAGTCCTTGGAGACATCTATCATTCTCAATTAATTGAAATTGGACCTCCAGATGGAGATATAGAATTTACAAATACAAATGAGGAAACTTATTACAGATTTAAAAATAATTATTATGGGTTTAAAGCAAAACACAGACAAAGAACTCCAGTAGTTTATGCTGGTGCAAATAGTGGATTGCTTCACGCATTTTTTGCCGGGACTATAGATCCGCCAGAACGTGGTGGAAGAGAGATGTGGGCATTTATTCCACCATTTATAGCAGCATCGCTTCCAACTGTAATTAGTAAAGCCCTTGATGGTAAAGTTAATCTTGCAGAATCAAGATCAGATGGAGGATCTAATGCCATTTTTGGTGTAGATGGATCACCAGTAGCGCATGATGTATTTATCCAAGGATATGATGGCTCTAATGGGTGCGCTTATGAAGCTACAAAATCATGGCATACAGTATTATTTGTTCCTTACGGAAGAGGTGGAGCTGGGTTTTCAGTACTAGATATTACTTATCCGCTTATTACAGCTGCCGAAGGTCCTTGTCATATGTTTTCAGTTTTTAATGATGCCATAAATAATCAAGTTTTTATCTCCGATAGAGATGGAAGGATAACGGCACTTGAATACAATTCAAGCTCAACTAGCATAGGAGAGTCACTTGAAGCTGAACAAGCAGATTCAAATTTTCAAACAGCTCAAGATGACGACGGTTGGCCTGATAACGATGTTACAACCGAACAAGATGCAATTGCAGAATGTCAACAAAATGCGGATGCTGGATCAGCTGCACCAGCCTTTACAGGTCCTTTCCGTGCAGAAGGAACTGCCTCATGTTATGAAGGTAGAACTTTTACTTTTAGCATGGGAGAAATGGAAACAAAAGGCGCAGGTTCAATCGAAATTCCTAAACAAAATCTAAGAGTTGCAGAAAGAATTGATGGTGTAATGACTAATATAGATTTTGATAAGGCAGAGTATGAAAATGGAATAACTACAATTTATTTTTCTACAAATAAAACTTATAATCCAAGAGGACCAGGAAAGGTTACAGTAAATGGTGCTGAAATAGAGCTTCCTCCAACTACAGAATTTAATATTTCCACTTCATGTATTGCTGATAGAGGCATAGATCAAAATTATGATTATAGTCAATTAGGAGAAACATGGTCTAATCCTCGAATATTTAGAATTCCATCTTATACAGCAGTGGGAGCTAGCGATATGTCGGAAGATAGATATGTAGCTGCATTTGGCGCAGGTATGGGAAATGTAAGTTTGTGTGCTGGGAATGCTTTTTATATAGTAGATTTAGAGTCAGGCCTGGGTGACATGACAGCAGGAAGGATTTATGGAGCAGATGTTAATGGTGGCCCAATTACTATTGTAGACACTGACCCTGTAGGACTGCTTACAGATGATGGAAAGATTACTACTACCAAAGGAAGCGACATTGGAAATGCAATGCCAGCTCCACCAGTTGTAATAACTCCAGAGACAGCATTCAATATACCTTGGAGAGGAGCTATGGTTTATATAAATGATTTAGAAGGTAAAATTACTAAAATTAATCTTACAAACCAAGATAATGAAAATTATGGAATTGTCAGAATGTTTGATCAAACAACTCTTTTTAGATTAGACGCATCAACAATCAATAAAAGATATAGTTATTTTCAAATGGATGCAGGAGTGGGTTTAACTAATAATGAATTTTGGCTTTTTGGAGGAACAGGTGATTTTAATAATATTGGAGGAGTAGATGCTGAAATGGATAACATATTGTACGGAATAAAAGATCCTGACTATCCATACTTTAAACATTTAAATTCAGTTACAATTCCAAGAGGCACAGAAGGAGGTTTTTTAGAAGCCGCTCACACAGGCGCAGATTCAGCCAAAGGAATTGATGATTACGGTACTGTCTGTATAGATGTAACAGGTGATAACACTGGCATTAAATGTCCAAGGCAAGCAAATTTTGCTTGGGTTATTCATTTGGATACTTTAGACGGTATAGATCCTGAATTAATAGATCCAGCAACTAAAAATCCTTTAACACAACATACATTTAGAAAAGTTTCGGCAACTCCAACAATATTTAGAGGAAATGTTTATTTCCCAATTTATGAACCGCCAGGAGGTGGTGATGCATGTGGTATTGGTAATGCATTTATTTGTGTTACTGATGATGAGTGTGGAACAAATAATTCACATTTATTACAAAAAGGAGCAAGACCAGAGGGAACAAAATGTAATTTTGTTAGAGAAGGTATATTATCTGAGTTAGTAATATTTGGAGATACGCTTTTTGCTAACGTTGCAGGACCAAAAGAAGATGCTAGAACACTATATCAAGTTTTAGCAGCAGCAGGTGAAGTTACTAGTGCCAGAGGAAGCTGGAGAGAAACAGGTTACTAAACCAAAAATAATGCTCTCGAAATGCTTTTCAAAAGATATGCACTAGTTATTATTTTTTTTTTAATTTTTTTTAGCAATTCATATTCAGAAACTATTTCTGAAACTGAGACAAGAACTAGCAGTACTAATGTTACTGAAGACTTTACTATCAACTCAGGTGTCACCCTCTACTTTCTTAATCATCAAAAAGGTTTAAGAGTTAAGTCTGGTGATATTACAATCACAAATAGGGGGACTTTATATAGTTATGAAGATGATGAGACTAACACAAACCAAACAATAACAGGAACAGGTACAGACGGAGCTTATGATATCAAAATATATAACTACGGAACAATTTATAATACTGGCACTTCAGCTATATTTGCTCCTAACAATGATCAAGATAATGATGGAGATGGTATAGGTCCTTATATTTACAACGAAGGGACTATTAAGTCATCTAATAAATGGACTATAAGATTTCATGCTTCTGATAAAACTAAAATTGATAACTATGGAGATGTAATTGCTGACACTACTCAAGAAGCAATATTAATGTACGAAGACAATGATACTGTAATAAATAACTATTCTGGAGGGTTAATTTCTGCAAACGGCTCTGGCGCAATAGCAACAAAAACTTCTGACGCACAAGCTAGTAATCGCAGTACAATAAATAACTGGGGAACTATTGAAGCCGAGTGGGACTCTGTCGAATTAGGACAAAATTCTACTTTAAACAACTATGGAAAAATTATTGTTAATAATACGAGCTATAGCACTAGAGCATCCATACAATTACAAAACGATAATAACACGGTGAATTTGTTCGATGGTACTATTTTAGTAGGTATAATTGATGCCAACACCAACAGTGTTACAGGAAGTACACTTAATTTAGATCTCTGTTCTTCTTACTATTTTAAAGTAACAGGAACATGGAGCATAAATAATAAATCTGGCTGTGGGGAATTAGTTTATAGCGGTGACTATGTTCATGCCGTATCACCTTTATTTCAGTCAGTTGCAGATGAAATAGGAGCTTTGAGGATAGACATAATTAATGATGTTTATAATTTTGCAAAAACAAAAATGGAAAATAAAGAAAGTTTTGGAATGCCATTAAAATCATATACGAAAAGAGAAAAAGGAAAGTCCATTAATCAATTTGCAAGCAGTGTGGAAGGAGTTGCTTTTGGTTTTCCTACTAACAATTTTGAAGGTCAATTGGTTTTTAATTTTTTAGGTAATAATATTGATTTACTTAATCAAAATATTAAAGACGACACTTATCAAGTTGGTTTTTTCTTAAAAAATTATAATTTAAAGGCAATTATCGGTTATCATAATTATCAAGGTGATAGAACTAGATTAAATAATTTAGTTTCAGGTGGTTTAGAAAAATTTAAACAAGATCATAAATCATTTTCATCAATCATTGGATCACAATTTTCAAAAAAATTTGATAGCAATCTATATTTAAAATCTAATTTGGATATTAATTATGAAAAATTTTTTAATCACAATGAGTCAAGTAGCCATGTAAAATGGTATAGTAGAACTTTAGGACAAACCATGGGAGATATAACTTTTGGATGGACAACACTTCCAAAAAATAAATTTCTTTTTAATCCCGAGCTAACTCTAGGTTACAGAACTATAGTAGATGGAAAGAATCAAAAATATATGTCGGAAGGAAAAAATTTAAAATTTACTGGGGGAACAAGTGAAGACTTTCATACAAAATTAACTTTGCTATCTAAATATTCATTTAATCAAAATACAAATTTATATTTAAAAACATCAGCAAAAAAAACACATTCAAATCAAGAAACTTATTCTTTAAATTTTGGCCTTAGTAGTATCTTTTAATATTTAAAAGATCAAAATATTTTTAAATAAAAATATATTATCCAAGAAAACATTGTAAGCATAGTAGAGAAAATTAATGCAAGACCCACCAAAGTATCTTGGTCAACTTTCTTTCTCCATTTTTTTGGAAAAAAATTTAAGGAATAAGCATAAACAATTATAAAAACATTAAGTGCTGAAACAATAACATTAAAGAATAAAAAATTTTCCATTAGAGAAGAAAATATTTTATTTGGTTTGAAAATGAAACATAAATTATGCATCCAATAATAATGTAGGGACCAAAAGGTATTTGAGATGATACTTTTCTGGTCTTATTAAGTAGAGATGGCATTACAAAAATTAATGCAACTAATGATGAAATGAAAATTGTAAATGGAATGCTAACCCATCCAAACCAAAATCCAATTGCAGCCATTAGTTTAGCATCTCCTAATCCCATTCCTTCTTTTTTTCTAATTTTTTCATAAACGAAAATAACTAACCAAATTAAAAAGTAACCAATGAATCCTCCTAATATGGAATTTATATAATTTGGAAATATTGTTTGATCTAAATTGGGATCGAAAGATTTTAAAAATCCAATAACCATTAAAGGGAATGTTAATTCATTTGGAATTATAAAGTGTTTTAAATCAATAAAAAAAATTATTATAAAAAATATACTTAATATTATTAGCAATAATGATTTTACAGATATTCCATATAAAAAATAAATTAATAGAAAGCTAATCGCTGCAATTAATTCAACCAAAAAGTATTGAAAGCTTATTTTGTAGCTACAATTTCTACATTTGCCTTTAAGAAATATGAATGAAAGAAATGGAATATTGTCATACCAGTTTATTTGTTTTTTGCATGAAGGGCAGAATGATCTGCTTTTAAACATACTTTCATTGCTGGGAAGTCGATATATGCAGACATTACAAAAACTCCCCCAAATACTTCCCAAAATGAATACCAAGAAATAAAACACTGATTATATTTTTATGTGAGATGCTATGTGCAATATACCGTCTATGCAATATTGGATGAATACAGCTGCGTCTTGCAGATGTAAATAAAAATTTGGCGAATATATTATAACTTCCATCCTTGTTGAAAGTATCAAAAAAGAGATAAAATGGAAATATAAAAAAATGTTTTTTAAATCAAAAAAA
>Ga0114933_10005193_pt1 | contig 11904 bp, 8 predicted proteins | sample 4SBtaG_FD_89691 | JGI IMG/M metagenome (GOLD analysis project Ga0114933, IMG submission 89691) | Deep subsurface microbial communities from Kolumbo volcano to uncover new lineages of life (NeLLi) - 4SBTROV12_W25 metaG | ecosystem: Environmental > Aquatic > Marine > Volcanic | place: Kolumbo...
ACTGATAATCTTACTAAGCCGTCAGTCAATCCAATTTGTTTGCGTTTTTCTGGTGGAATCGATGCATGTGTCATAGATGCGGGATGACAAACTAAACTTTCAACTCCTCCTAAACTCTCTGCCAGTGTAAATAAATCTAATTTATGAACAAACTTTTGGGCTGAATTTTTATCCTTTAATACTACAGAAATCATTCCACCAAAACCAGGATTACCATTTGGATCAATTTGCTGTTTACATGCTAATTCATATTGAGGATGGGACTTTAACCCCGGATAAAATACATTTTCAAAGATATTTGAATCCTCTAAAACTTTTGCTATTTTAATTGCATTTGAATTATGTCTTTCCATTCGAATATGTAAGGTCTTTAAAGATCGTTGAGTTAACCAGCAATCAAATGGAGATGGTACACCTCCAACAGACATTTGAATAAATGTTAATTTCTCTAAAATTTCAACATCATTAGAAATTACAATTCCACCAACAACATCACTATGCCCATTTAAATATTTTGTTGTACTATGTATAACTAAATCAGCACCTAATTCCAGCGGACGCTGAAAATATGGTGACATAAAAGTATTATCAATTATTAATTTTAAATTATTTTGTTGTGCAATCTTTACAATTGATTCAATATCCGAAAGTTGCATCATTGGGTTTGTAGGTGTTTCCACAAAAATAAATTTTGTATTTTGTTTTATTCCATTCTCAATCACTTTTAAATCTGAGGTGTCAACCCAATCAACTTCAATATTAAAATTTTTATAAATTTTATCAATAATTCGAAAGGTTCCACCATAAACATTATGAGAAACTAAAATATGATCACCCGATTTTAATAATGTAATTATTGCAGAAATAGCAGCCATCCCAGAGCCAAATGCAACAGCACCACTTCCATTTTCTAAAGACGCGATTGATTTTTCTAAATTATTACGCGTTGGATTCCCTGCACGAGAATAATCATATTGATATTCACCAAATGATTTTTGTTCATAAGTAGATGTTAAATATATTGGGTGAGAAACCGCGCCATAAATCGGCTCTGGTTTTTGTGCAACATGAATTGCACGAGTATTAAAATTTAATTTTTTCATATTATCCTCTACCGTGGCATTTTTTATATTTCCGACCACTACCACATGGACAATCATCATTTCTTCCAATTTTTTGTTCAACTTTAATTGGGGCTACTTTTTGTGGCCTTTGTTGTTGAGGCGAACCCGGAAATTGAGCTTGCTGGCTTTGTTGTTGCTCCTGTTGTGGTGGTGCCTGATATCCTAAGTTTGTAGTTTCATCATGTCTTGTTCGTAAATTTTTTGGAATATTTTTTATTGTAGTTGGTTCTTGCTCTACATTTCCAATTTTAACTCTAAAAATTCGTTTTAATGTTTCTGCATTTGTCTCGGCCATTGCATCTGTAAACATCCCAAACCCCTCTCTCTTATACTCAATTAAGGGGTTTTTTTGACCATAGGCACGCAAATTAATACCTTCTCGCAGTTGATCCATGCCTGCTAAATGTTCGCGCCATTTTTCATCAATTGTTCTTAAAATGACAAATTTTTCGTATTTTTCAAAACCAACCTCACCAGCTAAATCTTTTTTATGACTAAGTATTGCATTTGCACCCTGAATAATCAAATCTTTTAGCCCTTCTCGATGATCAACATTTGCATTTTCAAGAGTAATATCTAATGTGAATACAGAAATTAAATCAGCCGTAATCCCATTCCAATCCCATAAATTTGGTGATTCATCAATGCAATACTGTTCAACAATTGAATCTGCATATTCATTTAGTATTTCTTGAATTTCTGGGTTAATATCATCTTCTAACAATGCAAAATTTCGTCGATCATATACAATTTCTCGTTGTTGATTCATGACATCATCATACTCTAAAAGGTGTTTTCTAATTCCAAAATTTCGGGCTTCAACCTTTTTTTGAGCTCTTTCGATTGAATTACTAATCATACTATGAGAAATATTTTCACCTTCTTCAAACCCTAATCTATCCATCGCATTTGCAATCCGTTCAGAACCAAATAAACGCATTAAATTATCTTCCAAACTTATGAAAAATATTGATTCTCCTTGGTCTCCCTGTCTTCCTGCACGACCTCGTAACTGCAAATCAATTCGCCTAGACTCATGTCGGCCAGTACCTAAAATATATAATCCACCCAATGCTTTTACATCGTCACTTAATTTTATATCTGTTCCTCGTCCCGCCATATTAGTGGAAATTGTAATTGCGTTTTTCACACCTGCATTTGTTACAATTTCAGCTTCTCGCTGATGTTGTTTTGCATTTAAAACATTATGGGGTACTTTTTTCCGTCGCAACATACGAGAAAGCGTCTCGGATTCTTCAACAGAAGTTGTTCCAACTAATACAGGTTGCCCTTTTTTAAATAATTCAATTAATTTTAAAATAACTGCATTATACTTTTCATTTTTAGTTTTATAAATTAAATCTTCATTATCTTTACGAATTATAGGTTTATTTGTTGGAATTTCTACTACATCTAATTTATAAATTTCCATAAATTCACCCGATTCTGTTACTGCCGTTCCTGTCATTCCTGCGAGTTTTTCATACATTCTAAAATAATTTTGAATTGTAATCGTTGCCATTGTTTGAGTTTCTCTTTCAATTTCAACATTTTCTTTTGATTCAAGAGCTTGATGTAAACCATCACTAAAACGACGACCATGCATAATACGACCAGTATGTTCATCAATAATTAATACTTTTTTATCTTGAACAATATAATCAACATCTTTTTCAAATAGTGTAAATGCTTTTAATAATTGATTAATTGCATGAATTCGATCACTTCGCTCAATATGAAGTTCTTGAACCTTTTCTTTGCCTTCTATTTTTTGATGGGCATCTAAACTATTATCATTATCAATTTTATGAAACTCCTCTCCAAGATCAGGAATAACAAAACTATCTGGACTAGAAGGGGCAAGAAGTTCTCTTCCTCTTTCTGTTAAATCAATTATTCCTGATTTTTCATCAATACTAAAAAATAATTTCTCATCAATTTCGTGGAGTTTTTTATCGCGTAAATAATCATTTTCTATTTTATGTATTAACTTTTTAGTACCTTGAATTTGATATAATTTCATTAACCGCCTATGTTTAGGCATTCCCCTTTGAGCAGTTAATAATTTTTCACCCGCTTTGTACTCATCGGTTTTTAATAAATCTTCAATATCTAATAATAATGTATTAACAAATGCTGTTTGTTGACGAATAACATTCTCTACCGACCGTTTAAATTCATGATATTTTTGATTTTTGGGTGCATCGACTTGCCCTGAAATAATTAAAGGTGTTCTTGCCTCATCAATTAAAACTGAATCTACTTCATCTACAATTCCAAAAACATGGCCAGATTGAACTTGATCTTCTGGCGCTACAGACATATTATCTCTCAAATAATCAAATCCAAATTCATTATTTGTACCATAAGTAATATCTTTTGAATATTCAATTCTTCTATCAGAAGGAGACATTTGGTTTAAAATACAGCCATAACTAAAACCTAAATATTCATAAATGAGTCCCATCCACTTACTATCTCGCTGTGCCAAATAATCATTTACAGTAATTACATGAACGCCTCGACCTGTTAATGCATTTAATATAATAGGTAATGTAGAAACAAGTGTTTTCCCTTCACCTGTTTTCATTTCAGCAATATTACCTTCATGAAGCACAATACCACCTATCAATTGAACATCATAATGTACCATCTCCCAAACCGTTTTTTGTCCAACTACATCATATTCTGTTCCACTTAATCGTCGTGATGCATCTTTAACAATAGCAAAAACTTCAGGTATAATTTCATCTAAATAAGCTTGTTCTGCCTTATATATAGAATCGTCTAGATCTTTTCGAGATAATTTTTCTGCCTCACCTTGCTTTTTTGTATTCTTGCGAATATTATCAATTTTATCTCTATGAAATTGTATTTGAGATTTTAATTTCTCTTCATCCCATTTTTTAACTTCATTATATTTTTTGTTTATTACATCAACGAGTGGTAGCACTCGTTTCATATCTTTATCAGATTTTTTTCCAAATATTTTTGTTATTACTTTTGTAAAAATAGACATATTAATTTAAAATATATTAACCTTTATTTAATTTTTGAAATACAGCATCTAAGATTCCATTCACAAATGTACCACTATCTTTTGTTCCAAATACTTTTGAAATCTCAACCGCTTCTGAAATACTCACTTTTTCAGGGACATCTTCAATAAATAGCATCTCTGTAATTGCTAACCTTAATACTAATTTATCTGTTAACGCAATTCGAGTAATTTCCCAATTTTTAGAATTTTCATTAATAATTTTATCAACTTTATTAATATTATTATGAGATAATTTAACTAGCTTTAAACTATATTCTTTTACTTCTTCTATCGGAATATTTTCTTCGGTAAAACAAGTTTTGAGTAAATTTTCAGCAGAATTATCTGAAAGCTCACAACCATAAGATAATTGCACAGCTAATACTCTCGATTTTCTTTTTTCTCTTGGTGTCATTAAATCCGATTTTTCTTTCCAGAAGAGGTATAAATCGATTTTAATTCACCTAACTTACGAATTCTCTCTTCAGCTAAATAATCAGACGCAATATTTGTTGGAATATCTGCCTCTTCTGACCGTTTAAAAATAGCCATTAATGTATCATAAATACCTTCTGCTTGATTAAATGCTCTCTCTCTATTATAACCTTCTAATTCATTTGATACATTTATTAAACCACCTGCATTGATAACATAATCAGGTGCAACAAGAATACCCCGAGACATTAACGCTTTACCATGTTCATGTGATTTTGCCAATTGATTATTTGAAGCACCCGCAATTACAGAACATTTTAACTGTGGAATTGTATCATCATTTAATATTGCACCTAAAGCACATGGAGCAAATATATCTACATCTAAACTATAAATATCATCTAAAGCAACGGCAGTTGCACCATAATCTTTTACTGCTTTATCAATTGAATTTTGGTCTATATCGGTTACAAATAACTCTGCACCATCTTTAGCTAAATAATCAACAAGAATCATTCCTACATGTCCTAATCCTTGTACACCAATTTTTAAACCATCTAAACTATTTCTATTTAATTTTGCTTTAACCGCTGCTTTCATTCCTACAAATACACCATAGGCGGTAACAACAGAAGGATCTCCACTTCCACCCAATGCTCTTGAAATTCCGGTAACATGATTTGTTTCTGTTCTCACCCACTCCATATCTTTTACAGAAGTCCCAACATCTTCAGCAGTGATATAGCGACCGCCTAACCCTTCAACAAATCGACCAAACGATCTAAAAAGTGTTTCTGATTTTTCAGTTTTAGCATCTCCAATAATTACCGCCTTACCTCCACCTAAATTTAATCCTGAAATTGCGGCCTTATAAGTCATCCCTTTAGATAATCTCAAGACATCAGTTAATGCCTCTGCCTCATTTGCATAATTCCACATTCTACACCCACCCAATGCTGGGCCTAATGTTGTATTATGTATTGCAACAATTCCTCTTAATCCTGATTGAGGATCCGAAAAAAATGTAACTTGCTCATGGCCTCTTTGGACCATATTTTCAAAAATATCCATATCCACCTTTCTTAATTTTTAAAGTAAACTTCTCGCAATAACAACTCGTTGTATCTCTGAAGTCCCTTCATATATTTGAGTAATTTTAGCATCTCTCATTAATCGTTCAACCCCTGACTCTCTCATATATCCATATCCACCATGGATTTGAACACAATTTGTCGATGCTCTCATTGCGACTTCAGAAGCATATACCTTTGCCATGGAAGCCATATGACCATATTTTTGGCCAGCATCTTTCATCATTGCGGATTTATGAATTAATAATCGTGCCGCTTCAATTTCCATTGCCATATCTGCAATTTTAAATTGGACAGCTTGTTGCATTGAAATTGGTTTTCCAAATTGAACTCTTTCTTTTGAATAAGATATAGAAGCATCCAATGAAGCCTGTGCGATACCCAGTGCTTGAGAAGCAATTCCAATCCGCCCTCCATCAAGTGTGGCTAATGCAATTTTAAATCCTTGCCCTTCTTCTCCAATACGGTTGACAATAGGAATTCTTACATTATCAAAATAAAGCTCACTTGTATCTGACGCCCTAATACCTAATTTATCTTCCGGTTTACCTGGTTCAAATCCATCCCAACCTTTTTCAACTAAAAATGCAGAAATTCCTTTATGCCCAATACCTTGAGTTGTAATTGCAAATAATATAACATAATCCGAGTTTATACCATTTGTTACCCAATTTTTTGTTCCATTAACAATATAATGGTCACCATTTAATTGAGCGATAGTTTTCATATTTGAAGCATCTGAGCCAGACTGAGGTTCTGACAATGAAAAAGCTCCAATTTTTTCACCTTTTGCAAGCGGTTTTAAATATTTTTCTTTTAATTCTTCGCTCGCAAATTTCTCTAATAAATAACATACTAGAGAATTATTTACAGACATTACAACTGCAGCCGATGCATCTACTCTCGAAATTTCCTCCATTGCGATTGCATAAGACACAGCATCCATTCCTCCACCATTCCATTTTTCTGAAACCATCATGCCCATAAAACCCAATTCACCCATTTTTTGAATTGGTTCTTTGGGCCAAATCTTTTTTTCATCTCGGTCAACTACACCCGGAGCTAATTCAATGCGTGCAAATTCTCGTGCCGTTTTTTGTATTAATTGTTGTTCTTCTGTTAAGTTAAAATCCATTGTTTCTTTTTAGTTTATAAAATTAAAAATTTATAGAATAATTAAAATATTATTTTTTGAAAATTTTAATAAATATATTATGTGTATTCGATTAATATTTATAAAAACCCTTACCTGTTTTTCGGCCTAAAGTTCCTGCATCAACCATTTTTTTGAGTAATGGGCATGGTCTATATTTACTATCTCCTAATTCTTTATGAAGTACTTCCATTATTGCTAAGCATACATCTAAACCAATTAAATCAGCTAAGGTGAGTGGACCCATAGGATGAGCCATTCCCAACTTCATTATTTGATCAATTGCTTCTGTTTCAGCAACGCCTTCCATTTTACAAAATATTGCTTCATTAATCATTGGCATTAAAATTCTATTTGCAATAAATCCTGGATAATCATTGCATTCAACTGGAGTTTTATTTAAATTTTTAGAAATTTCAACCACTTTATGGGCAGTTTCATCAGTTGTTAAATGTCCTCTAATAATTTCAACTAATTTCATAACAGGAACAGGATTCATAAAATGCATACCAATGACTTTATCTGGCCTTGATGTTTGGGCACCAATTTTTGTAATTGAAATTGAGGATGTATTTGAAGCTAATATAGTTTCTTTATTACAAATTTTATCAAGAGTTGAAAATATTTTAGTTTTAATTTCAAAATTTTCTGTCACAGCTTCAATAACTAAACCGCAAGATTGTAATGAATCTAATTTTGTATTTGTTGAAATTAATCCCATAAATTGTAATTTATCTGATTCTGAAATCAATTTTTTATTAATTTGTCTATCCATGTTTTTAGAAATAGATGATAAACCTTTTTCTAAAAAATCAGGATTAATATCGACAAGTGTTACAGGATATCCATTTTGTGCAAAAATATGAGCAATTCCATTGCCCATTGTACCCGCACCGATTACACCAATTTGAATTTTCAAGAAACCTCTTATTTAATTATAATTAATAAAATAATGAATTTTGCAAACACCTAAATTTACAAATTAAATATTGTTTCCTTAGTTTACTAAAATAATGAGATTGTATTAATTTAAAGATAAATAATAAAGTAATTTATTTTTTATAGTTAAACTCTCTCAATAATCATCGCAGAAGCTTCACCACCACCAATGCAAATTGATGCCATCCCTGTTTTTGTATTTTTATTAGACATTGCATTCATTAAAGTAATTAAAATCCGTGCTCCGGAAGCACCTATTGGATGGCCTAAAGAAACTGCACCACCATTAACATTCACTTTTTTTGAATCTAAATTAAACTCTTTTTGGGCTACCATAGTCACAACAGAAAATGCCTCATTAATTTCAAATAAACCAATATCACTAATTGAAACACCTGTTTTTTGACTTACTTTTTTCATTGCTTTTGCAGGTGCAGTTGTAAACCATTCAGGTGCTTGCGCAGAGGAGCTATGGCCTATAATTTTAAATTCAGGATTTAATCCTAATTCTTTTGCTTTATCACCACTTATTAAAATACAAACTGCAGATCCATCATTTATCGAACTAGCATTAGCAGCGGTAACCGTTCCATCTTTTTGAAATGCAGGTCTAAGTTTGGGAAACTTTTCTGGCATCCCTCTTCCTGGTTCTTCATCCGTATCAACAATTATCGAATCACCCTTTCGCTGAGGAATTTCAACGGGAGTAATTTCATTTTTAAAAAGCCCACTTTCTATTGCATTTAGCGATCTTTTATAAGACTCTTTTGCAAATTCATCTTGGTTTGCTCTTGAAAATTCATATTTATCTGCACACATTTCTGCACAATTACCCATATGTTGATCATTATACACATCCCATAAACCATCATGAATAATTCCATCCAGAACTTGACCGTGGCCTAATCTCATTCCAGTTCTACCTTTTGGCAAATAGTATGGAGCATTACTCATACTTTCCATTCCACCGGCAATAATTACATCCGCATCTCCACAGGCAATTGCTTGTGAACCTAACATTATTGCTTTTAAACCAGAACCACACATTTTATTAATGGTTAAACATTCTACATTTTCAGGTAATCCAGCGTAGATTGATGCCTGTCTTGCAGGAGCCTGTCCCACACCCGCAGATAAAACATTTCCCATAATCACTTCATTTACTTCATTTGGACTTAATCCACTTTTTTCTAATGCTCCTTTAATTGCAATTGCACCTAATTTAGGAGCTGAAATATCTTTTAATGCTCCTTGAAAAGCTCCAATTGGAGTTCTGGCATAAGATAAAATAAATACATCTCTATTCATTTGTTTTCCTTTTTATTTCCATTTTCATACGCTTCAATTATTTGGCGTACTAATTTATGTCTCACCACATCGCTTGAATCAAATTCGACAAATGAAATTCCTTTAATTGATTTTAGCTTATTTTGTGCATCAATTAATCCTGATATTTCATTATTGGGTAAATCGCTCTGTGTAATATCACCTGTAATTATTGCTCGAGAAGTTACTCCTAATCGTGTTAAAAACATTTTCATCTGAGTATTTGTTGCATTTTGGGCTTCATCTAAAATCATAAATGAATTATGGAGTGTTCTTCCACGCATATATGCAAGTGGAGCAATTTCAATAATTCGCTTTTCTAAATAAATTTTTCTTTTTTCATGAGTTAACATATCGCCCAATGCATCATAAAGAGGTGTTAAATAGGGGTCAACTTTTTCTTTTAAATCTCCGGGTAAAAAGCCCAACCTTTCACCTGCTTCTACTGCGGGACGTGTAATTACAATTTTTTCAACAAGTCCTTCTTTTAATGCCGATACTGCACATGCAACAGCTTGATACGTTTTTCCTGTACCTGCTGGACCAATAGCAAAAACGATTTCATTTTTAGTTACCGCTTCAAAGTATTTTTTTTGCCCATTTGTTCGAGGGACAACAGCACCTTTGTGCGTATATAAAATCACGGGCATATCTTCACCATTTTGGTGGTGTATTGAAGTTTCTGTTCGCGAAAAATTAAGTAATGATTTTACATCATTTTCATCTACAAATCCTTTTTGATTTACCGTAATAATCATTTCAGCAACTACAGATTCAATTTTTTCTAATTCAGTTTTTTCGCCTTCCAAAAACATTTCGGTTCCACGAGTAATTAATTTACCGGTGAAATTCTTTTCTAATACTTTTAGATTGCAGTCATTGGGACCCAATAAACTTAATGGATCCACACTTCCTATTTGAATTGTTACTTTAAATTTATTCAGGATTTTGCTCTTATAATTTCTAAATGCAAATCTTGTAATTGTTTTTCATCTACATTTGCTGGGGATTCATCCATTAATGATATTGCAGAAGTCGTTTTTGGGAATGCAATTACATCTCTAATTTGAGTACAATTTGCAAGTAACATTACAATGCGATCAAAACCAAATGCCATTCCACCATGGGGAGGAGCACCGTATTTAAATGCATTCATTAAAAAGCCAAATTTTTCTTGAGCCTCATCATCTCCAATTCCGAGTATTGTAAATATTTTAGCCTGTAATTCTGCCGAATGTATTCTAATTGACCCACCACCAATTTCATATCCATTCATTACAATATCATAAGCCAACGACCTAACCTCTCCTGGATTTGAATCTATTTTATCCATATCTTTAAAATTGGGTGAGGTAAATGGATGATGTAGTGCATCCCATCTTTTTTCATCTTCATTCCATTCGACTAATGGAAAATCGACAACCCAAAGTGGTGCCCATACATTTGGATCAATTAAGTTTTCTCTTTTTGCAATTTCTAATCGCAAAGCTGAAAGTGCAGAAAATACTATTTTTGCATCATCACCAATTATAAATACAATATCACCTTCATTTACTTTACAGTTCTCAATAATATCTTTTTGGATGGTTTCTGGGAAAAACTTACTAATTCCACCCTCTAAAACATTGTCCCCTGCTTTCATCCATGCTAAACCTTTTGCATTGTGATATTGTTTTACAAAGTTAGTGAGTTCATCAATAATTTTACGGCTATATTTTGCACAAGCCGGTGCGACAATTGCTTTTACTCTACCGCCATTATCCAACACAGACTTAAATGCATTAAATTCTGACTGTTGAACAAATTCAGAGAATTCTTGTAATTCCATTCCAAAACGTGTATCTGGTTTATCATTCCCATACATCTCCAATGCGTCATAATAATTAAGAACAGGGAATTGTTCTGGTAGCTCAGCATTAATTGTTTCTGACCATAGTTTTCGAGTTAATCGTGTACCCAAATCTATAATATCTTCTTGATCTATAAATGACATTTCAATATCAATTTGAGTAAATTCAGGCTGTCTATCTGCCCTAAAATCTTCATCCCTAAAACATTTAACAATTTGAAAATATTTATCAAACCCGGAAACCATTAATAATTGCTTATAGGTTTGAGGCGATTGCGGAAGTGCATAAAATTTCCCTTCATGTAATCGACTCGGAACAAGGAAATCTCTAGCTCCTTCAGGGGTTGATTTCATTAATACAGGTGTTTCAACCTCTATAAAATCTTCATCATGTAAAAATTGACGAGTGATTTGAGCGGACTCATGTCTTAATTTTAAATTAGCTTGAAGTTCTTTCGTCCGTAATTCTAAATATCTAAATTTTAATCGATGATCTTCTGATGCTGAATTACGGTCATTCACATTAAACGGCATTGGCTCTGCTTCATTGAATACATGAATTCCACTCACCTCAACATCAATTTCACCGGTTGGCATTTCTGAATTTATTGCTTCTGTAGGACGAGCAACCACAACACCTTTAACCCCAATTACATCTTCTAATCCCAAACGGAAGATTTGTTTATAAGCATCCTCATGCAATTCTTCATTAAATACAATTTGAGTTTTACCATATCGATCTCTTAAATCAATAAAAATTAATCCACCATGATCTCTTCTTTTTGAAATCCACCCATTTAGTACAATTTCTTGTCCCACATTTTCATTTCTTAATTCACCACAATTATGGCTTCTTTTTAACACTTTTTACTCCAAAATTAGCAGGTAAATTTACACTGTTTTTGAAATGTGAGATTTATAATTTTATATGAAGAATTAACTTTTCT
>Ga0114933_10005194_pt1 | contig 11904 bp, 11 predicted proteins | sample 4SBtaG_FD_89691 | JGI IMG/M metagenome (GOLD analysis project Ga0114933, IMG submission 89691) | Deep subsurface microbial communities from Kolumbo volcano to uncover new lineages of life (NeLLi) - 4SBTROV12_W25 metaG | ecosystem: Environmental > Aquatic > Marine > Volcanic | place: Kolumbo...
AGGAAGCAGTAAAGAAAGTAAGAGAACAAAAAGACCTCAAGATGGGCGAAAAACTAGTTGCTTCCTATTACAGGTAGTTTTAATAAAATAACAAATCTAATCCTCATAAATGTCAGAATATACGGGATATGACGGAAGTGCTTTAGAATTTCTAAAAACAAATGATATTTCAATTGGAGATTCTGTGAAAATTTTAGCTGATATTACTTATTCAGGCATAATTATGCCAAGATATGAGCACAGTGATGACAAACATATTGTTCTAAAATTAAAGAGCGGGTACAATATTGGTTTAGAAATTTCTAAGATAGAAAAGGTAGAAAAAAATCCATTTACAGAAAAAATTATTGAAAAAAATGAAAAGGTAGAAAAAAATGAACAGTTACCAAATATTCTATTATTATCAACGGGTGGAACAATAGCTAGTAAAATTGATTATAGAACAGGTGCAGTTACGCCAGTATTAACTGCAGAAGAATTGAATTCTTCTGTTCCTGAGCTTGCTAAAATTGCAAACATAGATGCAAAAGTTTTGTTTTCTGAATATTCAGAAAATATTATGCCTGAGCACTGGTTAAAAGTTGCTGAAGAGGTTAACCAATATTCTAAATCATATTATTCAGGAATTATTATAGCTCACGGTACAGATACTATGCATTACACATCATCATATCTTTCTTTTTCATTAGCAGGGTTTCCAATTCCAATAGTGTTGGTAGGTTCACAAAGATCTTCAGATCGTGCGTCATCAGATGCAGCACTGAATCTAATTGGGGCTACAAAATTTTTAACTGAATGTAAAACAAATGGCATCTACATAGCAATGCACCAAGATGAAAATGATGAAACAATTGCATGTCATATAGGTACCAGGGTAAGAAAAAATCATACAAGTAAAAGGGGAGCATTTCAAACAGTGGGAGATGATCCTGCATTTTTAATTGTAAATAATGAAATTCATAATAATATGAAAACGGATTTTTTTACAAACAAAGAATTTGAGCCTAAAATAAAAATAAATGAAAAAGTTGCATTGATAAAATATCATCCAGGATATGATCCATCTTTGTTAAAACATATCATAGACTCAGACTATAAAGCAATAATTTTTGAAGGAACTGGTCTTGGACACATAGGAGAAAACATGTATTCGATGGTAAAAATGGCAAATGAGAAAGGCATCTTTATGGGAATGACTTCCCAATGTATTGATGGCAGAGTGAGAATGACAGTTTACGAAAGTGGGAGAGATTTACTTGATTTAGGCATAATTCCTCTAGAAAACATGATACCTGAGATTGCATTAGTGAAAGCAATGTGGGTTACTGGAAATACTGAAAATCTTGATGAAATTAAAAAAATTATGCTAAATAGAATTGCATGTGAATTTTCAAAATAAACAGGAATCAATATGGAAGAATTTTCAATTAATAATGTAGGTGTCAAAGTAGGTTTAGAAATTCACCAACAGCTTGCAACAAATAAAAAATTATTCTGCAATTGTATGCCTATTGAATCAGATGAATATTCAATCAAATTTAAAAGGAAATTACGAGCATCCAAAAGTGAATTAGGCGAATTTGATCCTGCAGCTTTGTTTGAAAGTACAAAATCTAAAACAATAATGTATTATGCAAATCATGAAAGCAGTTGCTTAGTAGAACAAGATGAAGAACCACCACATGAATTGGATAAAGATGCTAGAAAAATTGCATTGATAATTTCTTCTGCTTTAAAATCAAATATTTTTAGTGAAATTTATCCTATGAGGAAAACAGTAATTGATGGTTCTAATACAACAGGATTTCAACGTACTATGTTAATTTCACAAGGTGGAGTTTACAATGCTGGAGACATCAAGATAGGCATTCAATCAATTTGTTTAGAAGAAGATGCTGCTAAAATTTTAGGGGAAGAAGGTTCAACAAGAAAATTTGGTTTGGAACGTTTAGGAGTTCCATTAGTTGAAATTGCAACAGAACCTTTTGAAGTAGAATTAACAGATATTAAAAAAATTGCATTATCATTAGGAAGAATATTGAGAAGTACAAAAAAAGTGAAAAGAGGCCTAGGATCCATAAGACAGGATGTTAATGTATCAATTAAAGATGGAGGTGGTGTTGTAATTGAAGTAAAAGGAGTACAGCAATTAGATCAATTAGAAAAAGTTGTCGAATATGAAGCTAAAAGACAACATGGTTTATTAAAAATCTCAAAAAAAATCCAAGAAAATGATTGGACATATTCTAAAGATAATAAAAAAGACATTACAGAATTATTTTCAAAATGTAAATCAAAAATTATTCAAAATGCAATAAAGAAAAATCAAAAAATAATTTCAATATCCTTTAAAAACATGGCTGGAATATTTGGATTTTCACCATACGAAGGTATCAGATTAGGAAAAGAGGTAGCAGAATTGGTAAGATTTTTTGGAATAGGGGGAGTATTTCATTCAGATGAATTGCCTAACTATGGAGTTGAGGAGTCAGATTTAGTGGAATTGAAGAAATTTGCAGAAATTAAAGAAAATGATGGATTTTTAATTTTAGCATCACCTCCAGAAAAAATCCACACCATAGTAGATCAAATTATTTTAAAAATTGAACATGTTAGAGATCATGGAATTCCAATAGATACTAGATTAGCTACACCGGTAGGAGAAACAAAATTTCTTAGACCAAGACCAGGAGCTGCAAGAATGTATCCTGAAACTGATATTCCTCCAATAATTATTACCAAAGAAGAATTATCCGAAGCTGAAAAGAATATTCCTAAATCATGGGATGACTCCATAAAAGAATTAGAAACTAAATACAAAATTAATTCTCAACTTGCTGAACAGGTTTTTGATTCACGGCATATTGGTTTATTTGAAAAAATTATTGAAAAAATTAATACTAATCCAACATTTGTAGCGTCAATCCTTTGTTCTTCAATTACAAATTTGGAAAGAAGTGGACTAGATTCTAATTTATTAAAAAATGAAGAGATTTTCAAATCATTTCAGTTTTTGGAAGAGGGAAAAATTGCAAAAGAGTCTATTGAAATTGTATTTGAAAACATAATGGCCGGGAAATCAAAAACTATTGAAGAAGCTATGAAAAACACTTCAATTCAATCTGTAAATGAAGATGAACTAGAAAAAATTATTGAGGGTATTATAGATACAAACGAAGGAATCATTAAAAATCAAAAAGAACGTGCCATTGGACCATTAATGGGAATTGTCATGAAAGAGTTAAGGGGAAAAGCTTCTGGTGAAACAATAAACGGTATTCTTTTAAAAAATATCAAAAAGAAAATAAAAAATCTGGAATAAGCTAATGCGGGAAGTGGGATTTGAACCCACGAACTCCTAGAAGATAAGGATCTGAACCTTACACCGTTGACCAGGCTGGGTGACTCCCGCATTAAAAAATTTTGAAATCTAGAATAAGTTTCTTTATTATACTTGAAAACAACTATACAAAATTAATCAAGTGATAAAATGGAATTTAGAGAAGTGTATTGTTCAAACTGCAAACAAGTACTAGGGAGATACAATACTAAATTCTACAGTGAGGAAAAAGTTGGTGAATTATTAAACACAACTCATTCTTCACATATTAGAAATGGTCATCAAGTAAATATTAGAAAGTTTGAAAAAAATTAACTAATTTTTATTTTTTCTACTGCTTCAGAGAGATTTGAAATTCGGTGAATTTGATTTTCAGAAACATGTTGATTCCAAGGTTGTGAATATAAAATTACTTTTTTATTATTTTTAAGGAATTTTTCTACATTAAGGGGAGAATCATCAATAAATATATCATAATCTAAATCGGCTTTCATTGGACCATCAATTACTGAAACATAATTGTCATAGGATATGTTATGATGATCTAACCAAGACTTGACAAAAGAATCAGTAGAACGCTCCCTAGCAGTTACAATATCAACTTGACCAATATTAGAAAGAGATTTTGTATTTGATGAAAGATTTTCTTCCGTTGTAGGTATTGATTTCCAATTTTTCCAACATGAGCTAAGTTCTGCATAAAAATCAAAAGGATCTATTTGGAATTCTTTCCAAAATTCCCAGTTTGTAATTTGATGTTTAGCAATTTTTGGTCTGACTGAATTACTGAAATTTAGCCATGAGATTATTACGTCTGCAAGAACACCATCTACATCTAATGCAATTTTCATTTTAGTCACTTGTTTTTCTAAATTCGTCTAAAAGATTTTTTTGATGTTTATTGAGTTTTTTAGGAACGTTAACCACAATTCTGACAAATTGGTCTCCTTTTCCTCTATAGTTAATGTGAGTAACTCCCTTTCCTTTTAGTTTGATTATGGTATTTGGTTGACTACCAGAATCAACTTTAATTTTTTCTGTTCCTTCTAAAGTTGGAACAATTATTTCACATCCTAACGCAGCATCAATCATTGAAACATCATGATCATAGAAAATATCTTTTCCATCTCTATTAAATTTAGAATGAGGTTGAACCTTTACTCTAACTATTAAATCGCCATTCACACCATCGGGAATCTCATTTCCTTCATCAGGAACTGTATAATCACCTGAATCAATTCCAGGAGGAATATCAAATGTTACTGTTTTTGATCCTTTTTTCTTTCCCTGTCCTTTACATTCATTACAAGGAGTTTCAATTATGGAACCCTGTCCTCTACATGCAGAACATGGTGCTGCAGTTACAAATGATGCAAATCCCATATTTCGAGTTTGTCTAACTTGTCCTTGACCATTACATGTTACACAAGTTTTTTTGTTGGTACCAGGTTTAGCACCAGAACCATTACAAATATCACATTGAATTTGTTTTTGTAAATTGATTTCTACTTTTTTACCATGAAGAACATCTTCTAAAGTTACTGTAGTTTGATATAGAATATCAGAACCTCTTTGTTGATTAAATCCAAATCCTCCACCCCCACTACGACCAAAAATAGATTCGAAAATTGAATCAAATCCTCCACCTTGTGCACCTTGAAAAATATCATCAGTTGAATATCTGCCATCAACACCTGCATGTCCATGTTGATCATAGATTTGCTTTTTTTCAGGATCTGAGATTACAGCATATGCTTCAGAAATTTCTTTGAAATGCTCTCCTGCTTCTGCAGATTGATTTCTATCAGGATGGAATTTTAGTGCTAATTTTCTATACTGTTGTTTAATTTCATCTGATGAAGATGTTTTTGTAACACCTAAAACTTCATAATAATCTCGTTTTGCAGCCATGAATCATACCTTAATCATAATTATACTATAAATGATTGAATTGGATCTCAGTTAGTTTTTGTTTCATCAGTTTTAGATGATTCAGACGTTTCATCTGCACCTTGTTGTCCATCTGCACCTTGTTGTCCATCTGCACCTTGTTGTCCATCTGTACCTTGTTGTCCATCTGTACCAGGTGGAGGTGAAGCATTTTTGTAAAGTTCTGTTGTAACTTCATTTACCAATGCTTGTAATGCTTCAAGTTTAGGTTTCAATTCTTCAGATTCTTTATCTAAAACTTCTTTGACTTCTTTTACAGCATCAGTAATTTTGATACCTTGTTCTTGAGAAATTTTATCTTTAAGATCATGGTTAACTAATTTTTCTGTAGTGTAAATGTAACTTTCTGCTTCATTCTTTAAATCAATTTTTTCTTTCTTCAATTTATCTTCATCAGAGAATTTTTCTGCATCTTCTTTTAATTTTTCAATTTCATCTGGAGATAATTTAGAGTTAGATTCAATAGTAATTTTTGCTTCTTTTTGAGTTCCAAGATCCTTTGCTGTGACATTAATAATTCCATTTGCATCAATGTCAAATTTTACTTCAATTTGAGGAACGCCTCTTGGAGCAGGTGGTAAATCTGTTAGATTGAAACTTCCTAATGATACATTATCAGTTGCCATAGGTCTTTCACCTTGTACAACATGAATAGTAACTGCAGTTTGATTATCAGCTGCAGTTGTGAATACTTTACCTTTTGAGGTTGGTATTGTTGTATTTCTCTCAATTAATGGTTCTCTAACACCACCTAAAGTTTCAATTCCTAATGTAAGAGGAGTAACATCTAGTAAAACAATATCACTGCTTACATCTCCAGCAATAATTCCTGCCTGAATAGCTGCTCCCATTGCTACAGCTTCCATAGGATCTACACCTGATTCAGATTCTTGACCTATTAGATCACTAACAAATTTTTTGACTAATGGAATTCTTGTTGGTCCTCCAACCATGACAATTTTATTGATATTGGAATTTGAGAGTTTTGCATCTTCTAATGCTTTGAGTACTGAAGGCTTACATCGTTCTACAATAGGTCCAATTAATTCATCTAGTTTTGCTCTAGTAATTCTTAGTTCTAAATTTTTTGCACCAGATGAAGGATCATGGGAAATAAATGGTAAATTAACATCAGTTTCCATAACAGTAGATAATTCAATTTTTGCTTTTTCAGCAGCTTCTCTAATTCTTGTCATTGCAGTTGAATCTTGAGAAAGATCAACTCCCTCTTTTTTCTTGAATTCATCAACTACATAATCAATTAACACTTTATCCATATCTGTACCACCAAGCTGAGTATCACCTGAAGTACTTAGAACTTCAAAAACACCTCCACCCATTTCCATAATGGTTACATCTAAGGTACCACCACCAAAATCAAAGACAAGAATTTTCATATCTTCTTTTGCTTTATCTAATCCAAATGCTAAAGATGCTGCAGTTGGTTCATTTATTATTCTAACAACATCAAGTCCTGCAATTGTTCCAGCATCTTTAGTTGCTTGACGCTGATTATCATCAAAATATGCGGGAACAGTAATTACTGCTTTTTGAACGGGTTCTCCAACGAATGCTTCAGCATCTTTTTTGATTTTTTGAAGAATGAATGCTGAAATTTGTTGGGGTTTGTATTCTTTATCTAGAATTTTAAAAGTATGATCTGAACCCATTTTTCGTTTTGCAGCAACAATAGTGCCATCCGGGTTTGTAACTGCCTGTCTGCGTGCAGGCTCACCTACCAAAAGATCACCATCTTTGGAAAAAGCTACCACTGATGGGAATGCTTTTCCACCAACAGTTGCACCTTCTGCAGCTGGAATAATTGTTGGTTTCCCACCCATTACTACTGCTGCAGCAGAGTTACTCGTTCCTAAATCAATCCCAATAATTTTAGTCATTTTTTATCATCATCCTTTTTTTGAAATTTCTACTAGTGTAGGTCTTATAACTCTCTCATGAGAAATATATCCCTTCCTGATCTCTTTTGTAATTGTATCATCATCTAAATCAGAATCATTGATAATGGATATAGCCTCATGGAAATTTGGATTAAAAATTTCTCCTAAGGCATCTATAGGTTCAATATGATATTTTTTCAACAAAGCATCCATGTTTTTTAAAATTGAATCCAATCCTTCTGAATTAATTTTACTATCAGAAAGAACTTCTTTTGCTCTAACAAAATCATCATAAATTTTTAAAAAATCTAATGTGAATTCATTGATTTTTGAATTAATACCATTTTCAATATCAGTTTGGGTTTTTCTACTAAGATTTTGAAAATCTGCCAATACAAGTTTTAATTTTTCTTCATATTCAAATGATTTTTGTTTTTCCAAATTTAATAATTTAGATATTTCTTCTACATTAGATTCTGGTTCTGGTTTAGAAGGATTATTTTCAGTTTTATTTTCAGAGATTACATCAACTGGAATTTCATCAGAATTAGATTCGCTTGACAATTTAACAAGAATAATGATATAAGCTAATTTATACTATTATTGATTGTTTCACATAATGGATTAGCTTTTACAATAATTAAATCAGAATCTTGTTTAGTTTTTTCTATATTTTCAAAATCAGATTGCGAACATGCTACCACTATAGTAGTTTTGTCACTATGAAATAGATCAAAGTTAGGATCTTCATAAGCTTCTACATCACCAATGTAATCACGTAATCTTGAAGTTAAATTTTGTAACATTTCAATTTTGTCTCCACGCATTGCATGTTGATCAAGTGTCCAAGATAATGCAATTTTTGTTCTACTTGCTTTAAGATCATTTTTCTTTAATGTTGAACGAATTTCATCAATTAATCGTTTGATATATCCATCAATTCCTTTAACACTTCCATTAATTAGATACATGAGAGTATTTGCTCCTTCAAATGAGGAACCTAAAGACTTCAAATCAAATAGTCCACTAACCATATCATCTAGGAATATTTTTTGGAAATCATCGGATGAAAGATCATTTTTTGTAACCTCATCTTGAGCGTATTTACAAACTTCTAAAACACTACATAAACTAGAGAATCTAGATAACACATCAATTGCATGAAAATGTTCTGATGACGAAATAGCAACAAATTTTTTCTCTTTTTTGCCCACTGTAAGAAGTTCAGATAATGTTGAATCTTCTTTTCCATTGAATGAACCAATAATTTTTGGTTGTTCATTTAGATCTTCCAACGGATAGTAAAAATATGAAATTTGTTTTCCAGTCTGAAGACCGGTTACATGTTCAAGTAACGAAATATTTTCATTGTTACCTCCAAATCCTGTAGGAAGCGTGAAAATTACAGAGCTGTTCTTTTTCATTGAAGAAACAGCATCTTTGAATTTTGAATGAATTTCAGTTTTGATGTCTTGCCCAGTTTTCCTAATTCTCGGAGTAAAGAATAGATATTGTGCTTTTGAAATTGCTACATCTATTGGTTCCATTGCTAACAATGGTTCATCTTCTTTTAAAGAAGAAACATTAGGATATGTTTTAGCAATCTCAGCTTTGAGAGAAATTGCTGATGGTGTGGATTCATCTATAATATATACATCTGCACCTTTGATTGCCATTTGAGATGCAATGGCATATCCTTCAGTACTAAGACCATAAACAACTACTTTTGCTCCCCCCATTACATTTACAGCTTGTATTAGACTAAGAAAAACTTATTGAAGTTACTATAATTATGAAATTACTTGAAAATTTGGATAGATATTCTAACACCAAAACAATTATTGTTTTCTGAACCAATAATTGAAAAATTAGGTAAAAATCACAAGATTCTGTGTACATCTAGAAATTATGAAGAAATTACAAAATTGGCAAAAATTCGTAACTTTAAACTGACAATAATTGGTAAACACGGTGGTAAAGACAAGGAATCTAAGCTGATAGCAAGTTTAGATAGAACATCAAAATTAACAGAGAAAATCAAGAAATTCTCCCCAGATCTAACAATTAGTTTTTGTTCCCCAGAAGCAGCAAGAATATCATTTGGTTTAGGAATTAAACATGTAGCTTTTTGTGATTCTCCCCATGCAAATGCAGTGATGCGATTAACATTACCTCTAATTCAAAAATTATTTATTCCAAACGTAATCCCAAAAAAGGAATTTTCTAAATTTGGAATAAAAGAAGAAAACATTATACCATACAAAGCAATTGATGCTGCTGTTACAATTAAGAGAAAAATTAATGAGAGAAAAATTCTTCCATTTAGAAACAATTATAGAAAAAATATCTTAATCAGGATGGAAGAAGAACATGCAGCATATGTATTGAAATCAAGTAAAATTTTCTCAATAATAAAAAACGTTATTATTGATTTTGAGAAAGAAAATATTGTTATTTTAGCAAGATATCCAATACAAATTAAAAATCTTAAAAATAAATTTGGTAAAACAGCAAAAATTGTAAAAATGTCTTATGATGGAAAACATTTGTTAAAAAATACAGATGTGTTCATTGGTTCAGGAGGAACTATGACTGCAGAATCTGCATTATTAGGAATTCCTACAATTTCTTATAATGCAGTACCAAATATTATTGAAAAATATTTAGTAAAAAAACATCTAGTAAATAGAGAAACAAATCCATCAAAAATAAGTAAACATATTAAGAAAATTTTAACATCATCTAAAAAAGAACATGAAAAAAGAGTAAAAAAAATTGTTTCTGAAATGGAAGATCCTATTAAGAAACTAGTTGTTGAATTAAAACAATAATTGTTTTACATATTATTTAGACAGAAATTGAAAAAAAGTTCATTAAGGGAGCCTGAGTGTTCGATTTAGCAGCCCGGTAGTGTAGCGGTCAAGCATAGAGGCCTTTGAAGCCTTTGACCCCAGTTCGAGTCTGGGCCGGGCTACTTTTAAAAATCTAATTTTGTAAGAAGCCTAGAAGCAATTACAAATAATGTAGATGCAATTACAACAAGAATTATCATTTCCATTATCACAAATTCAGTAACAGTTCCAAAAATACCAGCCCTAATTACGTCAACAAGATATGTTAATGGATTTAGATAAAATGCTGTTCGTAATGGTTCAGGAGCACCACCTGCTGGATAAAATGCTGTACTAACAAAAGCAAAGAATAGAAAAACAGTGTTAATAATTACATTAAATCCTTCACTGGAACGTAATCTTGTAGAAATAATTGAAGCTAATGAACCGAAAAGAACTGAACCAGTAATAGCTCCAAAAATGATTATTGGTATTGTAACTAACGAAAATTCTACAGATTCAAAAAATACAGGATATCCTACCACTGCTATTAGCGTTGCACTTACTAAACCAATAATTCCTATCGTGCAAATATTACTAAGAATATAATGACTTCTAGTAAATGGTCCAGACATAATTTGTTCAAACATTCCATGTTTTCTATCATTCCAAATTATAATACCAGAAATTAGCGTACTATTCATAATATTAAATCCAATCATGCCTGAAGCTAAAAATGCTGGATAATCAAGTTCTTTATTTCCAAATGGAACAGCGTTGATCAATGGAGCATAAGCAAAACCTGCAACAAAAATATAGATCAAAGGGAAAATAATTTGCCAAATTAAAAATCCAGGATTGAGAGAAATCGTAAGATTTCTATTTACTAATCTAATTATTGGATGCATTTTCTCTTACCATATTTAAAAATATTTCTTCAAGATTTGTTGGTACTGCAGATAGATCTTCTATCTCAATTTTATTATCATTAAGTATTTTCAAAACTTTTAACAAGACTAATTCAGATTGTTCTGAATGAATTATTATATTAGTTCCAGTTTTAAAGTCAATTTTACAATCAGAAATACCAGATAAAAGTAAAGGAACCTCAGATTGGTTTTCTAACAAATGAATTTTAATGGTTTTTTCTTTTCCAAATCTATTTTTTAAAGCATCAGGGGAATCAACTGTAACAATTTTCCCTTTATCAATAATAGCAATTTGATCACAAAGGTATTCTGCTTCAGACAAAATGTGTGTAGTGTAAAAAATTGTTAAACCAGTTTTAACTTTATTTTTTAAATAATCTAATAGTTTTCTTCTAGCACTAGGATCTAATCCTACAGTAGGTTCATCTAAAAATAATAATTCCATATCATGCATAAATTCTCGTGCTACCTGAACTCGTCTTCTTTGACCAATTGATAGATCTTCATTTCTTTTTTTGCGAATTTCAACTAAATCAAAATCTTTCAAGAGTTGTTCCATTCTTTTTTTACGTTCAGTTTTTTGGACATTCCACATCATTCCATATTTTTCAAGAGATTTTTCAACAGATAATGTAGGTTCATAGCTAGGTTGTTGTAAGACTACACCAATTTTATGACGAATTTGAAATGGATTTGAGACCGCATCAATGCCCAAAATAGATAATGAACCACTTGAGGGTGGAATGAGAGTAGTGAGAAGTTTGATAGTGGTAGATTTACCTGCACCATTAGGTCCTAAAAATCCAAAAACTTGACCTGATTTTACGGATAACACAAGATCATCTACTGCTCGAACTGAACCATATAATTTTGAAAGATGATTTACCTCAATGCATGACATAACAAAACTGCGATCTTCCTATTAATTTAGTTAGTGAGATAAACGTGGAAAAAAT
>Ga0114933_10005195_pt1 | contig 11900 bp, 9 predicted proteins | sample 4SBtaG_FD_89691 | JGI IMG/M metagenome (GOLD analysis project Ga0114933, IMG submission 89691) | Deep subsurface microbial communities from Kolumbo volcano to uncover new lineages of life (NeLLi) - 4SBTROV12_W25 metaG | ecosystem: Environmental > Aquatic > Marine > Volcanic | place: Kolumbo...
AATTAACCGGATCAACCTCACGAATATCATTCATTCGGGAGAGGTTCAGTATAATTTGCCTCTTTGAATCAAATGGCGTTGCACCTCCGCAATAGCTTGTATTGCCTCCCTGGGGGATAACCCCGATACCACAATCTTGTGCAATAGTAATAATTTTGGAACATTCCTCGACAGAAGCTGGTTTCACAACCAATGCCGCTTCACCGTGAAAAAGTGCTCGTTCATCCTGAAGGTATGGGCCAGCATCGGCACCTTTTATCAACCCACGCCTGCCCACAATATTCACTATTTGTTTTAGAGCTGTTTCTATATCCATAAAGTTTTCCATTAATTCTCTACAGTCGATGTTACCCTACGAAATGTAATGACCTATTTATGGATCGGACTCGGCAGTGCTATTGGAGGCATGGGGAGGCACTTCTGCTCCAGCCTAATCATCCGTGTATTTGGTGAGTCGTTTCCCTGGGGAACTATTCTAGTGAACGTCATTGGTTCATTAGCTATTGGCTTTATAGCAGCACTTATACCACCAGAAAGCCGATTTTTTTTCGCATCAGATATCAGAAACTTTTTTATTATTGGCATCCTCGGAGGCTATACGACTTTCTCAGCTTTCAGCCTACAAACATTTATCTTAGCCAAAGATGGATACTGGCTTTCAGCAGGAATTAATGTTTTTCTTTCGGTGGCATTATGCCTGATCGCAGTTTCGCTTGGATACATCACTGCCAGCCTAACAATTCGTTAGATACTTATTAACCCTTAGCGTTGCTGCATAGCTCTTCAGCTGATAGATTTCCGCTTGGAGGGATGCCGGAGTGGTCGAACGGGCTTGATTCGAAATCAAGTGACGGGCTTGTACCGTCCGTGGGTTCGAATCCCACTCCCTCCGCCAATTTGGCACTTGGGTTGAGCACCCAAAGGAAAATTACATGCCTGAGATGAAATATCAAAGGACTATGATTACCTGCTTTGAACTAAAAGTAGGCATTCACACTACAAACCGCGTTAAGATTACTATCAACAGGCTAACTCACTTGGTAGGTTAGCTAAATAAAAAAGTCTCTGTGGAGGAAATATAATGAAAAAGCTCTGGGTCCTTTCTATGCTGTTTCTCTTTCTAGGTGTTTCGGTGCAAGCACAGGAATTTCCGCCTGGCTTCGTTGACCCTATGCCGCTGCTTGAAGCAGCGTCTGAAGAAATTGGCGAGCAAAATTTCCAATGCGTTACATTTTCAGGCACAGGTTACAGTGGCGCAGTAGGTGAGGTGTATGAAAATGCCCGGAATGTCGATTGGACACGCATCCCAATGACTAACTATACACGTACCATCAATTGGGAAACTGCAACTAGTGTAGAAACATTTGACCGTGAACCAGGTCTTAATCCTGCCTCCTGGAAATATGGACTAGGCTGGATGGGCGGTACCCCCACGCAGCAACACACACGACAAACTTTTGTTGTTAATGGTGATACTGCATGGGCAATTGACGGAGATGAAGCTCCTGTGGCTGCTACGGCTGTAGATGCTGAACGGTTTCAATTAGATATGTGGCTGAATCCTCCAGGCTTCATCAAAGCGGCTCGTTTACCTGGTGCTAATCCCAAAGCTTTCTGGAGATGGGAACAAATTGAAATGGGGCGTGATGGTAATGTCGTCAACCTTACGAAAATGCATGTGGTGGCGATTACGATGCTAGGTAAGTACCGTGTGGACGCCACCATCAATCCACAGAATCAGATTCAGCGAATTCACGTAATGGTCAATGAGCCTGCACTCGGTGACTTCAACATCGAACAGGAATCTACAAATCAACAACAGTTTGGAGATGTAAAATGGCCCACAAATTGGCACTCTCACCAAGGCTGGGATGACAATTACTCGTTTGCCAGTGAGAGCACTGGTCATAATGCCTATGGCGGCATATTCGCGGATGTTCAACCCAATGACTGCGGAGATTTGGTTCCAGTGCCTGCGAACCTACAGCCATCACCAAGACCAGACCCAGAGATTGTTGTTGTCGAAGAAATGGCTGATGGTGTCTATATGTTGGGAGGCGGTCCGGCTAATAGCTACATGGTGGAATTTCAGGATTGGGTAGCTGTATTTGAAGCTCCAATTAATGAAAAACGTAGCTTAGCCGTAATTGAAGAAGTCGTAAAATTGGCTCCAAATAAACCAATTAGGTGGCTCATTAATTCCCATGTCCATTTCGATGTTATTGGAGGGCTAAGAACATATTTACATATCGGCTCTACCATCGTTACGCATCGCAAGAACATTGCTATGCTGAATCGAGATGTATTGAAATATCGCACACAACATATTGAACCCGATATCACGTCAATATGGCCGCCAACTGAACTTGCTGAAGGTTATAATTATGAAGCGATTAATGAAAACTTTGTGATTACTGACAATGAGCGCATTCTTCGCGTTTACTATGTGCAGCCACTAGGACATGTCCAAGGTATGCTGATGGCTTACCTACCGGAAGAGAAGATCGCATTCCAAGCAGACCTTTTCAATACGCATGAACCACCACCGGCTGAAGCTACACCTGCAATGCAGACCTTTTTTAACCAGATTCAGCGTATGTCTTTAGATATTGAAACCATAGCTCCGGTCTTTGGACAACCAGTTCCTTATTCCGAGTTTGTTGAAGCAATGGGAGAAGGCGCTAGAATGTGTGAAACCGTCATTTCAGGAGGGGCCCTTGGGATGGTTCCCTGCGAAACGGTAGACCACTAAGTAACAGACTATAAAAATCAACTAGAGGGGCTATTCTTGCTTTTTGCAATAGCCCCTCCTCCACACTCCCAATTACGAGATCAGTCCAAGCAAAAAGAAAGGTATAAAAAATGCGTGCACTAACACGTCGAAATTTTATTGTCGGTAGCGCGTCTTTTACAGCCTTGCTCAGTAACCACAAAGCATTTCCTCAATCTTCAAACCTTACTGATCTGACAATTAGCGAGGCATCAAGGTTAATTCGAACTGGTGCTATCTCTCCGGTTGAACTGACACAAGCCTATCTTGACCGAATATCAGATTTAAACCCTCATTTAAATGCTTTTATTACTGTAACCGAAGACCTTGCTCTGGATATCGCTTATGACATGGAGGAAGAACTTTCTAGAGGTAACTGGCGTGGACCACTTCATGGCATTCCATTAGCCTTGAAAGACAATATCGATACTGCAGGAACGCTTACCACCGCGGCAAGTGAGGTCTTTGCAAACCGAACCCCGAGTAAAGACGCCGAAGTTGTACTTCGATTGAAAAAAGCTGGTGCAGTACCTCTTGGAAAACTCAATATGCATGAGTTTGCAGCAGGCGGGACATCTGATGTCAGTTACTTTGGCCCAGTTCATAACCCCTGGGACTTGAATCGAATACCTGGTGGGTCATCTGGTGGATCTGGGGCTGCTGTGGCAGCCCGCCTTTGCGCTGGAGCGCTTGGTACTGATACGGGTGGGTCTATTCGTTCTCCTGCTGCATACTGTGGCATTGTTGGACTCAAGCCAACTTATGGGCTTACCAGTATTCGCGGCATCGTCCCATATGGAATAACTGCAGATTGTGTTGGACCGATGACACGAAGTGTTTCTGATGCAGCAACCTTATTACAGGTAATGTCAGGTTACGATTCGAAGGATATTGCAAGTATAGAAGCAGATATTCCAAGTTATATAGGAGCTCTTTCAGAGACCGTGGCATCACTTAGAATTGGTGTCCCGCGGGAACTCTATTCAGATACCGACCCTGAGATTCTTACTAGTGTAGAAAATGCTCTATCCCTATTAAGTACAATGACCCATAGCACCCAGAACGTTGATCTGCCTCAATTCTCCGGAATTCGACCTACGCTTGTGGAATCATATGCATACCACGCTAAATATTTGGAAACTCATAAAGATCTCTATCAACCTATAACATTGCAAAGGCTATTACGGGGAGCCGATATCACCGCAGCAGAATATGCTGAAGCACGTTATGAACTCTCGAGAATAAGAAAGGAGATAGCCAACGTCTTTGAAGATGTTGACTTGTTGATAATGCCGACCAAAAGAGTCTTACCAGGATTTATTAATGAAGCCTCTAATAATCCTAATCCTATTCGTAATACCCTACCGTTTAACCTTTATGGAACACCAGCTATTTCAATACCGTGCGGTTTCAGCCGTGAAGGACTCCCGATAGGTTTACAGATCAGTGGACCTCATTTAGGAGAAACGAAAGTGTTAGCACTTGCTAATGCCTACGAACAAGCAACGGAATGGCACTTACGTCAACCAACACTGCTATAGCCAAACAATATCAATCTATAATTTGCTAACTCACTCTTGCCACAAAGCCCATGCCGTCAATGTAGTGCCAGCAGGAACAAGCAAATACTGACGCCCGTCTAACATATACGTTATTGGTGATGTACCCCACATGGTTGCACCCATCTGGTAATCCCATAATAGTTCACCAGTGCGAGAATTTAATGCCAGCAAATTTCCCTCATTATCACCACTAAAAATAATACCAGTGGCAGTTGTTAAAAGACCCGCACCTGAGGGTGTTGGATACGTAAACTCCCAAAGGCGCTCACCATTAGTTGGGTCTAATGCTCGAAGTGCTCCGTAGTGAGGCATTTCAGGATCATCTGTAATGTATTGACCCGACCCACCTGTAAAACGCTGGCCTGGAATATACTCTTGTGCCCAGGAAAAGTAAGTCATACATCCTTCACGGGCATTGACAAAAAACATTCCTGTCTGCGGGTCATAACTAGGGGGCCAAAAATTTGTGCCACCTCTAAGATCAGGACAGGTAATCTCCCCTTCTTCATTTGGTATATGCCCAGGCAAAAGAATCGGACGGCCATCTACTCCAATCTCAGTCGCCCATGTTGTTCTAACAAATGGTTCTGCTACTAAAAGTTCACCAGTTGCTCTATCTAAGGTGTAATAAAATCCATTGCGGTTAGCAAACATTACCACCTGCCGCAATTCTGAATCTATTTCTATATCACCTAAAATCGGTACTTCTGTTGCATCCCAGTCATGCAAATCATGGGGGGTAAACTGATAGTGCCAACTCAATTCACCGGTGTCGGCATCAAGAGCGACAATTGAGTCACTATAAAGATTGTCACCTAGTCGACTTTCACTATGGTAATCGGGACCTGGATTTCCTATGCCGTAGTAAAGTAAGTTTAGTTCAGGATCATAAGCGCCTGTTACCCAAACACTTGCGCCTCCTGTTTTCCAAGAGTCGCCTAACCAAGTGTCGTTCCCAGGTTCTCCGGGACCAGGAATTGTGTAGAACCTCCAAGCAAGTTCTCCCGTTTCCGCATCGTAAGCGTCGATATAACCTCGTATACCATATTCCCCCCCTGCGACGCCTACGATAATTTTGTCATTTACTGCGAGCGGAGCAATCGTTGCAGCATAACCTTGAGTATAGTCGGCCATAGTCGCGTCCCAAACAATACGTCCAGTAGCACTATCAAAAGCAAGTAGATGTGCGTCTAAGGTAACCATATAGAGCTTATCGCCCATCATTGCAAAACCACGGTTAACTAATCCACAACAAGCCGTTAAAAACTCAGGCAATTCCCTACGATACTCCCAAAAAGGTCTACCGCTTCTTGCATCTAGAGCCCAAGCGGTATTAAGGGGGCCAGTAACATAAAGAACGTTGTCCCTAAATAATGTTGTTGTCTCAAATTTTTCAAGAACATTTGTTTGAAATGTCCACTGTGGCACAAGCTGGTCAACATTTTCTGGGGTTATTTGCATGAGTGGACTATGGCGGTGATTGTTATAGTCACCACCAAAAGTCACCCAACGTGAACCATCTGGAGTAAGTCCCTCACGAATTTCATCCGGAGTGACAAGTTGGCTTCCATTCATATGCTGTGCAAGAGATGGTGATACTCCAACTATGAGCAACAAGGATGAAATGAAAGAAAAAATTATTGAGCGCATCAGCATCTCCTCATTGCACCGCAGCCTCGTGTCCACGCAGCGTTACAAGATAACTAAGCAGATCTTCTAAATCTGCATCACTAAGAGTCTCTGGTCCAAATGCAGGCATTAAAGATTCAGTTGAAACTTCCAACACCTCTAAAGAGTCTTTATCAAACCCTTGTATCCGACCTGCCATATCGATAAGTTGAATGGAAAATAAATCTTCATTATTTTTAACGCCCTGCATACTTTCACCGGACGCTGCTACAAGAGTTGTCTGAGCATAATTCTTATCGATAACAATGGCTCCACCAACTGTTGTTCGGGTTGGCATGACCCGCATTTCACGCTCCCCACGTATCCGATTAGTAAGTGAATCTACAGACCTAGCGATTCCGATCCGAGAAAGGTCTGGTCCGAGTCGTCCGCCAGCCGAGTTCACTTGATGACAAACAGAGCAGGACCCTTGAAATATTTGTTCCCCGCGAACAGCATCGCCCATTGGGTGGGTAGTTGTTGGGCTAGATATAGATCGCAAATAAGCAATCACTTGCCAAACCTCTGAGTCGCGGGTTCGAATGCGGTCAATAGGCCTCATGATCGTACCTGGTACACCCTGAGTTATCGTTCTGAATATTCCTTCATCAGTGCGCCCAGAGGCCCAAAGCTCCGTTAGCCCAGGCGCTCTCACACCCCTAGCGTCGGTGCCATGACAATCCGCACATCGCAAACGATAAACACCCATCCCTGTGCGGATTGCATCAGGATCATTTGCGAATTCAATCGTGGAGGGCACATCTTGGGCGCTTGCAGCAGCTGCAATCGCTACGGCTGCTAAAACCAATAATCTTAGAAACTTTCTAAGAATTTGCATTAAGCATATGACCCCTCTGCCATTTGACTTACTGGCAAAAAACGAAATGCTCATCAGATAAATTAGCAGATGCCACTAGGGCCTATATGGCCCAGGAACCCATTCGCTTTTTTCACCTATCTTGACAAGGCCGACTGTGTTTGCACTGCTTTGATGAATCACTAAATTTCCATCATGAGTTGCACGCATATTCCTCACGACCCCTACACCAGAAGGAATAGGCCAGCTCTGAAATTTTTCAGTAGCAGGGTCGAAACGGGCAATTACATCAGGGCGCTGCTCCGACTCATTAATCCAGATAATGTCATCAACAACTTCAATTGCATAAGGGTGAGAGCCCTCTCCACTAGGCGTGAGCCATTCGTTAAATTCCTCGGTTTGTGGATTAAAACGACCCAGATAACCTCGGCCAGAATCCACATACCAGATCATGTCATTACTATCGATTGCAAGACGCCGAATATAATATCGGCCATGATGGGATTCAGGATCAGGGTTTGGAGTATTGAATTCCGTTATTTCCCAGGAATCAGGATTAATACGGGCAATTTTTGGTGCACCTCGGTAGGCCACCCAAATCATACCTCTAGAGTCTATATCTATACCGTAGGGCCTTGCTCCTTCTGTAGGAATCTTTTCTAAACGTATATCACCTGTGTCAGGCACAATACGTCCTATAAAATTATTATTCTGAACGGTAAACCACACATCCCCATTGTCTGTAACTATTGGCGTATGAGGGTCACGTGCGGCCGGATCTGGCATTGGGTATACAGTAATTTCATCAGTGTCTGGATTAAGCTTACCGATCGTCCCGTTATCATTACCTGTGTACCAGATATTCCCTTCAGCATCATCGATTATGCTGTGGGGCATTGCTCCAGATTCGAGTTGCCATTCCTTCATTTCGCCAGTGCTAGGATCAAGTCGACCGACTAAATTGCCATACATTCCAGCCCAAAAAATCATTCCATCTGGAGTCATGAGGGGATCACGAGGTCGCTGTCCAAGGGTAGGCACACCCCACTCCAAGAATGTGATGTCATGATCGCCAGGTGCAAGGGTTGGTAGACGATCGTATCTCTTTGGAAAACTAGTCGCCAGGTAGTGAGCGACATCAGAAGCTAGCTCCTCTGGCAGATCAATCATTCTGCTAAAGAGATTTCTCCACTCATTATTTGTGTATCCAGTTGAACTGTAAATAATATCGGTCTCATGACATGCCACACAAACAGCTTCAACTAGTTCCTTTCCTGGTCCATCAGGCAGTGCGCTATATGGTTCCTGAGCTGAAGCTTGCATAGTTAATACAACAAACGAGGCTATTAGAGACTTTAAAAAGAACTGAAACATCACACTCTCCCAATCCGCGACCATCTTGGGTCACTCTGTTTTATCGATTAAGTGTTAATGGTAACTCCAATTGAGCTGAGAATCTTGCCACTTAGGATGAATATTGCTCAATTTAGCAAGGGATATTTACAATAATCGTTAAAAACCTCTATTTTTCTAACGATCAGTTATAACCAGTTGTAGTAGATAACTGACTAAATAACGCATGAGGGGCGATACTATCGCCCCTCATGTTTCTTTAGCTAAAAGCTCGCTCCAATAGCGACTCTATTAATTTATTAAGTCTCTATATATACCTGGGCAATGCCATTCACAGCACTACAAGCTAAAACAAGATTTCCATCTTCTGTCGCCACCATATGTCGAACGATACCCCCACCAGAAGGGATTGCCCATGACTGAAACTCTTCTGTTTTTGTATCGAAGCGGACTAAAGAGTTAGGCCTTGAATATGTCTCAACGTACCAAATGACATCGCCTACTGATGCAATTCCGTAAGGAAGAGACTTTTCACCACCCGGCGAAAGCCATTCTTGAACTTCTTCAGTTTCTGGGTCATACCGACCTAAATATCCTCGTGGATAATCCGTGTACCACACCGCATCATCTGGAGTAATAGTAATACGTCTAGGACGAGAATCAGGATGCGGCAGCTCATATTCTGTGATTTCAGTTGTAACTGGATCCACGCTTCCGAGTCGGGGACCACGGAAATCCACATACCAAGGTACTCCTTGAGAATTTATTTCAATGCCATATGGGTAAGTACCAGATGTTGGACTAGCCGTAATAGTCATTTCCTCAGTACTAGGTACAAGCCTTCCTACATGTCCAGACTGCATGGTAAACCAGAGCGTGTCATCCCCATCAAAGATAGGTGTATGAGGACCACGTCCTGTTGTCACTGGGTATTCATCAACTTCACCTGAGTTCGGATCAAGCTTACCGATATATCCGGTTCCAAAGATTGCTGTAAACCAAACGTTACCGGACATGTCCTCAACTAAACCATGTGGACCAGAGTTTGGTAAATCGAGCGGAAATTCTTGCATTGCACCTGTTCCAGGATGCACCTTTCCTAGCCTATTTTGAAAATGACCTGTCCACCATAAAGATCCGTCAGCTGAAGAAAGTGGGTCATGGGGTCTAGACGCCAAGGTCGGCATTTTCCATTCGCTAATATTAACTTTAACCGGACCTGGTATAAGCACTGGATCAGTACCAGGTAATTTAGGGAAATTCTCAGCTAAGTAACCTAAAACCATATCCTTCTGCTGAGGAGGCAAAACTATCATCGTGGCAAGAAGGGAATCCCAATCCTCATACGTACCACCCATAAAACGCTCAACAATATAATCACTGCTGTGACATACATTGCATGCAGCACCAATAAATGCTTTGGCATCGCCATCAGGCAACTCAATATTAGCCGTATGGTTTCTACCAGGCTGTGCAAAAGCCGTCATAGGGGAAATCGCCACCCATGAACATGCCACTACTGCGATGCTTGTTAATATTCGCTTTACCATCTTTAAATCCTTCAAAAAGTTAACTTCTGATTTTTATACAGACAATTAAGAGACGCCATCCTATATAGACGTAATTTACAGTAAAACCCTTGTGAATTCCTTTATTTCTAATAGACATTAAAGGATGTTAAGGATTCAATATTTGAAAAACTCTTTCATCCTAGAAGGTTACGTTATCAGAACAGTTGATCCTGTTGTTTGCCGGGCTTCAAGTGCACGGTGAGCCAAAGCCGTATCCTCAAGAGGAAAGGTTTGATTAATATCTACCTTAAGACCATGTTTAGCAGCCTCAAACAAAGCATTAGCGCTACCAAGAAGATCAGAACGAGTTGCCACATAATGTAGTAATGTCGGCCGGGTTACATATAAAGAACCCTTGAATTGCAACTGGTTTACGGAAAAATTATCTGGAAGACCAGAAGAAGCCCCGAAACTTACCATTACACCCCGAGTTTGTAGAGAGGCTATAGAGGCATCCCAAGTATCCTTCCCAACCGAATCATAAACAACTGGAACTCCATCTCCATCAGTAATCTCATTTACCCGCTCAACGATATCCTCATGATCATAAATAATCACATGATCACAACCATGAGCGCTCGCAAGAGCTGCCTTCTCCTCACTCCCAGCAGTACCTATAACAACGGCGCCCATTTGTTTAAGCCATTGGCAAGCAAGCAACCCAACGCCACCGGCTATGGCATGAAACAACACTGTCTGGCCCTCTTGCACCGAAAATGTTCGGCGAATCAGATATTCAACTGTCATTCCTTGCAACATCATGGCCGCAGCCTGCTGATCTTCTATAAAGTCTGGCAAGGAAACTAGTCTCTCAGCTGGCATAATTCTGGCTTGCGCATATGCTCCTGGCTTATAGCCAGCATATGCCACCCGATCCCCAGGTTTTAGCCCATCAACTCCCTCACCAACTTCCTCTACAATTCCAGCGGCCTCCATACCAAGCGCAGTAGGTAACTCGGGCAGTTGATAAGCCCCATTTCGGTGGTAAACATCAAGAAAATTCAGACCGACTGCCGTTTGTCTCAGCCGAACCTCTCCAGAACCAGGAGCACCAACCTCTACAGATTCCCAACGTAGTACGTCAGGACCACCCTGTTCATGAATACGGATTGCATGTGTCATAGAACTCAATTCTCATTTTGAATAAATTTTTATAGTTTGACTGGATTCTCATTTTGGCACCACTTCAATTTCGTAAAGTCTTGGCCAATTTTTGCCGGTAACGAATATTCTTTCTGAATCTGCATCAAAGGCTATGCCATTTAACACATCGTCATAACCCCTCTGGGAAGGAGGATGAAGTCCACTCAAATCTATCCATCCCAAAACCTCACCGGTAGATGGAGAAATACGAGCAATACGCTCCTCAAACCAGATATTTGCCCAAATCTCATCATGAATAAATTCCAACTCATTTAACTTATCTACTGGCCGACCATCATCTGTGACTGTTAACTGACGGGTTACCTCAAAAGTTCCAGGATCAATAAACATTAGCTGTGGAGTTCCATTGCTCATAATCAGGCTACTACCATCATGAGTTAAACCCCATCCTTCACCACTAACTCTAAATGTCCTTGATAAAGCAAGCGTATCCAATGCATAGACAAAACCTAGGCCACTTTTCCAAGTGAGCTGATATAACTCTCCATTAAACACAGTAATTCCTTCACCAAAGTACTCGTATCGAAGTCCTGTTCTCCTTTCAATTCTTCCTGTAGAAAGATCAATTTGTCGCACCGTGGATCTGCCGTATTGACCAGTGCCTTCATACATTTTTCCGTTGTGGATGGTTAAACCCTGAGTATAGGCAGTTGGATCATGGGGATAACTAGCGACAATATTTATACCCCACTCGGTCTGGCCAATACCCGAAGTGATCCGAAACCATGCGAATCCGATAAGGAGAACAGCAATAGGAAGCGTTATTCTCGCTAGATTTCTGATGGCTAGCTCCCTAGAACTAGAATGCGTTTAAAGTTTGTATAAGAAGCATGATTTTATTCAGCTGCATTTTCAGCAGCTCTGGTCCTTACCCCTCTCATAACATTGATAAGACCATAGTTCATTTCATGACATGCAAATTCAAATAATCCAGGAGGATCCATCTTCGGCCATACCATTTCATAACTCCATGGCACCTCCCATGTCTCTGGGTC
>Ga0114933_10005199_pt1 | contig 11893 bp, 12 predicted proteins | sample 4SBtaG_FD_89691 | JGI IMG/M metagenome (GOLD analysis project Ga0114933, IMG submission 89691) | Deep subsurface microbial communities from Kolumbo volcano to uncover new lineages of life (NeLLi) - 4SBTROV12_W25 metaG | ecosystem: Environmental > Aquatic > Marine > Volcanic | place: Kolumbo...
AAAGTTCCGTTGGCATTTCTTTACCGCCTTCCAATCGTTCACGGACTAACGCTTTCAGAGTCATAGGCTCTACCTTCAACTTTTGTGTCGGTTCGAGCCCTTGACCCTTCGCAAGATCAGCATATGCTGCTGCCTTGTCATCCTCAGATCGGCCAAAGGATACGACAATCTCATTTTTGATAATGTCGCCCAATCCGTTCTGACGAAGCCAGTTAAACGCCTTCTCTTTATTTGCTTGAGTAATAGTGGCGCTGTAATTCGTTTTAACTTCTACAGAAGATCCATCCTGTAGTTTAAGAAAAGATAAACCCATTTCTGATAACATTGTAGGAATTATTTCACCTGAAATGTGTTCTAAATTTTTTTTATCTTTTTTTAATTTTTCTTCTGTTGATTCAATAGATGCTTGGATAGTCTGCATCTCTTTTATTTTGTCTGCTAGTTTATTAATATTGGTTGTTTTGTCCAATACCTCTTCTTGGTCCTTCTCAAAATCAATCGTCATTCTTTGCTCCTGTTCCGTAAACATCAATCTCAATAGGGTAGTATTTCTTTTCTTGTCTATCCCACTTCAAGAGATTAAATTTACCGTTTGTTAAGTCTGATACCAAACAACAAACTACACCTATAATAGCAGGATCTCCTGTTAATAGCAAATAGTCTGTAGGTTTGAAATGTTTGACTAAATTTTTTAGTTTAAAAATTAAAGGACCAGGAGAAAAAATCATTTGTGATCTTTCGTCCAATAAAAATTTAAGATTGCCATATTCAGATGCACCCATAATATTAAATTTAGGACGACCTTCTCTTGTACCTGCAATCTCTTGCACAACCCATACGTTAGGCTTAGATTCTTTTATATCTTTGTAATCCATACTTTCAAAACTTTCATATTGACTTTCTAGCAGAATCCTATATACAAGTCAATAGAAAGATGAGATATAAATTTAAAACTAAGCCGTATGCACACCAGCTAGTTGCATTAGAGAAATCTTGGCACAGAGATACGTTTGCATATTTTATGGAAATGGGTACTGGCAAAACAAAAGTACTGATAGATAATTTAGCTATGCTTTACGATAAGGGTAGAGTAGATGGTGCTTTAATCATTGCACCAAAAGGTGTTGTAGGCACTTGGTTTGGTGGAGAGATACCTACACATATGGCAGATCATGTTGAATATGTGTCCACATTATGGCAGGCAAACATAACTAAAAAACAACAAGAAAAATTAAACGTTTTATTTAAAACAGATCATAAACTTCATGTTTTAATTATGAACGTAGAAGCTTTTAGCACTAGTAAAGGTAAGGAGTTTGCAACAAAATTTTTATTGTCACATAAAACATTAATGGCTATTGATGAGTCCACGACAATAAAAAATCCAAAAGCTAAAAGAACTAAAAATATATTATCTGTATCTAAGTATGCTAAATACAGAAGAGTTATGACTGGATCACCAGTGACTAAAAATCCTTTAGATTTATATACTCAATGTCAATTTTTAGATATTAATCATTTAGGACACGAATCTTATTATTCTTTTAGAAATAGATATGCATTAATGAAAAGTGCAAACATATCTGGTCGTTCAATTAATCTTGTAGTTGGTTATCAAAATTTATCTGAGTTATCAGACAAGTTAAAACCATTTTCATATAGAGTGTTGAAAGAAGATTGTTTAGATTTACCAGATAAAATATACATGAAACGACAGATAGAACTAACATCAGAACAACAAAAGATTTACAAACAAATGAGACAACAGGCTCTTGCTACATTAAATGGTAAAACTGTTACAACTATGACAGCTCTCACACAACTTATGAGACTACAGCAAATAACTTGCGGTCATTTTGTTGCTGATGATGGCACAACACAAAACATAAAAAATAATAGAATGCCAGAACTTATGGACATACTGGATGAAGTAGAAGGTAAAGCTATTATATGGGCACACTGGCAAAGAGATGTGCAACTAATAAAACAATCTATTGAAAAAGAATATGGTCCAGGATCCGTGGTCGATTATTATGGGTTAACGCCTCAAGAAGAACGGCAAAAGAATAAAGATAGTTTTCAAAATAATTCTAAATGTAGATTCTTTATAGGTACACCACAAACAGCTGGTTATGGTATTACATTAACATCAGCTAGTACGGTTATCTACTATTCTAATGGATATGATCTAGAAAAAAGAATGCAATCAGAAGACAGAGCACATAGAATAGGACAAAAGAAATCAGTGACATACATAGATATGATAGCAGAAGAGACAGTAGACACCAAGATAGTAAAATCTCTTCGTAAAAAAATAAATATAGCTTCACAAGTTATGGGAGAAGAGTTAAAAGAGTGGATATGAAACCACCTTTTCACTACAGAATGGCAATACTTATGTTAGTTGGAGCTTGTGCTCCTGTACTAATAACTACAGTGTTGAATCATTATTTTGGATTTTCAGTTAAAAAATCTATGGAACTTACATTTGTATGCTGCATTCCTATTGCAGTATGGATGGCCAGTAAAATTAACGAACGCTGGCATGATGATCGAGAGGATTAAATTATAAATCTTTCTAATAAAAGTATGGCAACGGACCCCACCGCTGCTAAAAGAACCCAATAGATTTTATCTATCTTGCCACCCAATTCGTGAATACCTTTGTGCATGTGTGCAATATTTTTTTTAACCCCTGATATATGTCCGTACAGGGATAAAATATGTTCTCTAGTAGTTTTAGGTTCAATAGCCATTAAGTTCTAGCCCTCTGTCTTATAATCTGTTCTTCGGGGGACAATAGAGCAGTTTCTGTTTGTGTCAACCCTGTTTGTGGTATCACTTGAGCAGTTGGTTTTGGTTGTACAACAGGATTGGGATTCATAGATTGAGGTTCTATGGGTACTTGTTTAGGAAAAAATTGTTCTAAATCAACGTTAAATTTTCCATATAAATTTTGATTAGAAAATATCTCTGACATAGCTTCAAGCGTTGGTGCAGCTTGAACGAAAGGATTTGGTTGTCTTGTATCTTGTGCAATTTCTTCAAATCTTTCTTCAATTTTTTCTGAAGGAAAGAACGGTTTAAACTGTCCAGTCAAAAGATCATCTACTGTTGATTTAGGTAGACCTCTCTTTTCAAATATTTCATAAACATCATCCTCTGATACACCTAAAGTTCTAGCTGCTTTTATACTGTTCAACATTTTTTTATTTGTATTAAACAGAGCTTTGTTAGCCACATAATATCTTTCAATTAAATCTTTTGGTGTTTTAATAGCACCAGACAAAGTTCCTTCTGGTCCACCAGTAAATTCTCTTCTTGAATTACTTCGTCCAGATTGAAAATCATATATTTGAAAAGCTAAAGATCTTTTAGGATTAATTTCAATAGGTCTATATCCAAAAACACCAGCTAGTTCGTAAGGTATTTCGTAAAGTTGTCCTGATTTGCCAGGCTTACCTTGGATAGCTTTTACAGTTCTGCCAAAAGCTTGCACAGATGGTAATTGTGTTTTGGCTAAGTGTTTTATAATTCTTTCAATCTTTTCACCGTCTGGTGTTTCATCGGTATATAAAACTTTACCTGATCTTGTTCTACCACCTCTTGCAACAATATCTGCAAGAGCTTCTGTAAAAATAGATTCTGATATAAACGGATCTGCAGTTTCTCCTACAGCTTGAGATACACCCTTTACAAAACCTTTCATTAAAACTTCTTCGTCCTCAATACCATTTTGAACGTTTCTTAATAAAGATTGGAATGGTCTTGTTAATGTATCGTAAACATTGGAGTGACTAAAATCTATGTAGTACATCTTACCATTATCTGGATCTTTAAAATAAATATGTTGTGAGTTTTTAGACCATGGTGCAACACCTATTTCTTTTGCTGCATCTGCTTCTTTATTGGTCACACCAAATATAGCTTGAGCTCCTTTAGTTAAACCATATGGTAACGCAGCTGTGGCGACAGACATACCCACTAATCTTTTTAGTCCTATACCTTTTAATGGGTTTGTTCCTGTAAAAGGATTTATTTTACCTGTTACAGGATCTCTCATTTGTTTTAATGATAATCTTGCAATGTTTGTACCTGTTCTAAATATCTCTGACGGAAAAGACATAAAATTACCAAAAGGAGATACACGCATCGCTCTTACAAACTCTCCAACTTTTCCATAATTTGGAACTGTAGCAATAACTATGTCTGCAGCTTCTCTTTCTAGTTGTGGTATAGTTTTTTTAACGCCCGCTTTTGCATAAGCAGCTGCTAATCTATCTATCTCAACTTCAAAATTAAACATTTTCCAAAAATCATCTTCAGCTACATAAGCTTTTTGCATAAAGTCTCCAGTCGCTTTAGCACCACGACCAACAGCCCCTAAAGATTTTAACATTGGTTTTAAAATACTATCGGTTGCTATGTTGCCATCACCAATCTTTACATCTCTCATTAAATTTCTTAAATCCCCCATTCTAACGTTTGAGTTAACAACGCCATATTCTAAAAGTTTTCTATACTCTGCCATACCTTTAGGACTTCTTAGTCCAGCTAATTGTAATCTACTTACAGATCTTTTCATTGCTCTACCAATAAGTCTAGGGTCTGCAAAAAATGTTCCATTTGCTAATGCAAACGAAGCAGCACTGAAAAAGTTTCTTAAGTGTGTTGGTATGGATAGAACTGTTTTAGCATATTGTGATCCTGCTTTTGGTGTTAATAATAAATTACGCCATCCCCAAGAAAAAGTTTTACCAAGAGGTCCACCACTTTCTCCACGCATAAAGTCTTGTATTCTATTAACATTACCAAATGCTTCTGCTATCTCTCTGGTTGTATAGGTTCCTGATAATCTATTAATTAACACACCATCTTTAAAATAATTTTTTACATAGTCGTCCATTTTAACTATGTCTTTTCCAGGTATGTTGGGGAAGTTTTGTTTTGCAGCTCTTGGACTAGAAAAGAAAAACCCTCTTTTACCAAAAGGTGTATCTACTTTTGTTAAATCTTTTAGTCTTTGATCAGCATCTAATATCTCATCGAATAATTGATTCTTTCTAGCAATAACAGATAATCTATTCATGCCTTCATAAATAGAAGTTCTAACATCAGCAGTTTCACCAAATAATTCTCTAAATATTTTACTACCTTTACCAATAACTTTTAATTCTTTAGTACCACCTGCAGTTTCTTTTTCTAAAGTTCTAGCAAATGTTTTTACTGTAAATGGGTCAGTCGCACCTTGTGTTAAATTTTCAAATCTAAAACTTGGTAGTGTTTCTTTTTTGGGATCCATCTTTCTAACTTGATCTAAAATATCATTAACCATGCTTTCTGCTTCTGGTTTTGTAAGCTTAACCTTATTTCTAGCAGCGTAACGAATAAATAAATTAGCAGCGTTGTCTACAGATTCTTGAGTTGGTTTAAATTTACTGTAAACAGAATACGTTTCATCATCAAAAATTTTATAAGTGTTACCAACAAAATTTTTAACTCGTTTACCCATAAGAGTTTTTAATTGTCCTGTTAGACCCCCTGGTATGTCTACTTTACCTCCAGGTCCTTGTGATATGGTATCAATTAACTCTCTAAATTTTTCTCTGGTGTTTGTTAGACCTGTTAATATAGTATCTGCTTGTTCTTGAGTACCACCACTTTTTTTAATTGCCTTTGTAGTATCTCTAACAAACTTAGTGCTTAATCCCCTTTTTAAATCACCTTCAAATAAACCTTTGTCCAGATCTGTTAAAAACTTGTCTCTTTGAGCTGTGCTTGATTTATTAAAAAATCCTCTAGTGTCTGGAAATATTTTTTTAATTTCTCTATCAATACGTGTAACTTGTTCCATAGCAAAGTTAGTGTCTGCCATCTTTCTTCCTTGCTCTGTCATTTTAGCATCTGCAAGTTCTTGTGGTTTAAAACCTCTTGCTCTAAATACACCAGATACTTTATCTAATGTTCTCATGATCTGTGAGCTATTGTAGGCTAGTTCTTGTCCATATTTAGCAAGAGCTTTTGCACCAGCTCCAGCACCGTATACAAAAGGTGTTATCAAAACAGATTCACCAGCAAACTTAAACCTATTCATTAATTTTCTAGTTGCATCTTCTGATGGATCTTCTTTTTCTTGTCTGTCTAATTGTTGTATAAGTCCGAAGTCTGTTTCAAAAGCATCTCCCAATGTTCCTATCTTTTCAACATCAGCAACCATGGTTTCACCTGCTGCACCACCAAATACAACTGCTGCGAATCTTTGTTTGCCAGATAGTTCATTAAGTTGTTTTGCTTTTCTTGCGCCTCTTTTAACATTAGCTGCTTTAAAACTTACAAGCTTACCAGCTCTTTTTGCTCTTAACGCTTTTGTAGCTAATGTAGTTGCTAGTTTTGCACCAGCACCTGCTGGTATACCTATTTGTACTAATGCTTCTGCTATTCTACCAGCTGCTCTTTGTTCTGCTATTTCTTCTAATGGATTTATTTTATCAAAAAATGTTTCTACTTGTGCTGCTGTATTTGTATCTGCTCCGAGGTCAATAAGTTCTGCACCAAGAGATACAACACCTTCAACAGTTTTAATAACACCTGATCCTAAACCTGCAACAAATGCTGTTGCACCGCTTACTTCATTATTTTTTTCAGCTTCAGGCACCATGTCTTCGGTGTCTATGCCGTAGCTTAAAGCCTTATTAATATCTTGTTGATTTTTATTGGGCTTGATCGTTGGATTGTTTTTTGGATCAAAAGGGTCAAAAGCCATTTACCCTCCTAATTTGTTTCAAAAGGATCGTATGTCTCGAAATCTAATTTTCCTTGTCCTGAACTTACCCTTTTTTTGTATTGTCCTGTCACCACATCATAAAATATTTGACCAACTTGAATGTTGGTTACATTAGGAACATAGTTTGTTGTACCACCTGTGGTTACAGCTGTATAAGCTGGAAGACCTATAAAGTTTTGTTTATCTGCATCACTTGCATTTCTTCTAAAGTTTGCAACTTTGTTAGCAGCATCCTCAGCTCTTGGTCTTAAACCACGTGGTAAAGAGTCTGTATATTGTTCTGTTAAATTACCAACAACGTTTTCGAAAGCAGGTGTTACTTGTTCTGATCTAGGTCCAGTTTTATATTTAGCTTTTTGTGCTTCTTGAAATTCTATAAGTTTTTTTCGTGTTTCAAAATCGCTAGCTGTTTTAGCGGCAGCAGCTTGTCTATTCATAAATCTATTAAAAGGATCTTTAGCAGCTGCAGCAGAAGTTTGAAATATGTTTCCTCTTCCAGGTGAAGCTAGAAGATTTAAACCAAAATCAATTAGAAAAGGACTAACTCCTGGTCTTGTTAAAAAACTTCCTCTATTCGTTTGCTGTGTAGTGTCTTGATTCGTGGGTTTAAAATATGCATCTGCAGCGTTGTAAGTTTCATCATAGTCTTCTACTCTACCCGCTTCTGAATACCTCTTACGCATACCATCCATAATGCCGACGTTTTCAACGTCGCCACCCATTTTAAACATTGGTCTTTTTAATACTCTGCTCATCATATTTTATGAAATCCTTCTAGGATTATTTATCGCTCCGTATACGCCGCCAATTGTAGAAGCAACTCCAAGAGCTGTCTCAAGTGGTGACAAGTTTGGTGTTTGTGTAAATTGAGATCCTGATGCAGGGTATCCAGATATTAATTGTGTAATACCTCTACCATAAGTATCTAATCTAGTTTGTGGTTCAAACGCAGCTAATTGATTAGCTTGTCTTTGTGCTTCTAGCTGTGCTTGAGCTTGTGCTTGTTGGATAGCGCCCACTGATCCTAAAGTACTAATATCTCCTCTTTGCAATGAAGGTAATGCTTGTGCAAAACCTGACTGTGCAGCCATAATTCCAAGTCTGTTTCCAAAATCTTGTTGTCTAGCAGTCGATGCTTGACCAAAACCTTGTTGTAATAATTGTGCTTGTAGTGCAGCTCTTTGTCTATCTGATTCCGATCCGAACTCGGAAAGTTGAACTCCTGCTCTACCTGCACCTAATGCACCAAGTTCTGCTTGTTGTGATCTAATATTTTGTTCTTGTATTGCTCTGTTTCTATCAAATTCTGCAAGTGTTGTATCAATAACTTGTGATTGATACGGAGACATGAAAGAAGATATAGAACCTGCTCCTGTTCCAGCACCTGGTCCTAATAAATCTTGTGCACCAGTTAATGATGTTTGTGCTGCTGTTAAAAATGGTTCATAAGATCCAACACCTGATGCAGCTAATGATGCTGCTTGTGTTTGTAATGGATCTTGTGCTGCAACCTGTGGTGCAAACTGTGAAGTATCTAATGGTACAGCTGTTAATCCTGCTAGCTGCGTTCCATAATCTTTTGCTAAATCTTGTATAAATTCTGCTGGGGCGTTTATTTGTTGTGTTATTGCCATTATGCTACCTTGTTTTCTAATTGTTTCATTGTTTTATACATTAGATCAGCACCTTTGTCGACGCTTCCTCCACCTGCAGCTCTTACTGCATCGGCTGTAAATACAAATTCATTTTTTGATAATCTTGCTGGTACATCATCAGCTTTTTCTTTAACTCCTATAGGCACAAATCCTCCGCCTCTTAAATCCATTTCATTACCACCAAGATTCATGAGACCACCATTTGCGGCGCTAATTTCTCTAGGTTTTTTAAATCTTTCCATATCTTTTTCAAACTCTTTAAATTTTTTCTGCCTATCAAAAAACTCATCAAGTCTTTTCCTATCTTTTAAATAATCTTCAAAATTATATTCTTTACTTTTATCTGGTGTTCCATCTGAAAAACCTATTCTACCACCAGTGTCAGCTGATTCTCTTTGCTCTGTAAATTCTACAGGTTCAGTGGCTGCGTATGTTTCAGCCATTTGTTCTGGTGTGAATTGTCTAAATCTTGTTTCTGGTAAAAAGTTTAACCCAATAGCTGAACCAGTTCTTGGGTCAGTTATGTTTGCTAGTTTTCTAATGTCTCTTAAATTTAATCCTACACTTTGGCCCGTGTACAGTGGGTCGTCTTCATCTTTTGTAAGAGCGCCAGCCAATAATCCAGCACCAAGGGATAATCCTGTTGGAGACAAGATACCACTTAATATTCTGTTACCTATAGATTGTTTTTCTTCGCCTTCTTTAGTAGGAAACCTAGGTTTTGTAATTGCTTCGGTTACGGTTCCTATTCCAGAACCTATTTTTTCTCTAGCTGTTTCTAACGCTCCACTAACGTCAGGGAAAAATTGTTGTAATAATGTTTCATCACTTCCACCAGGAATAATTTTAGGTGCAAAGTTAGCAGCAGTTAATGCTGCAGCTACCCCTAAAGGATTTTTAAGTTCATTAGGTATAAGGTCATCTTTAATTTTTCTTACAATATCACCAAGAAAATAGCCTTGTCTAGGTGCTCCACCTTCTGCCATTAATTCTCTTGCTATTTGTGATCTTGTTATACTCATGATTTTCCTACATTACTTGGTTTTAGGGAACAAATCAAGCGAAGGCATGATTACCTGGACATCTCTTCTGATGTCAGATTCAGGTACTCCTTTTGCTTTCCACTCTTCTTCTGTACTGTATTTTTCTCCTGTTTTCAAGTTAGATATGGTTGTTATTATCTTTTCTGGCTTTATTGTTTGCATTATGTTGTTACCTCTCGCGGCTGTATTTCTAGTATTGAAGCTATGACGTGCAGCTCGTTCGCGTCAGAAGCCTGTACTTTTAGTATCTCACTCTCTTGCATAACAAGAGGTTGAGTTAATAACTCAGTTGTCGTGTTAGAAGATATAGATTTAGTCTTGAATAAACTAAATATATTAGATGAAGCATCCACTAGTGTTACTGTAATACTAGCCCCAGACCCTGCATCTTCAGATACTAAAATTGATTTAACTACAGCAGTCTTAAATGATGGAACTGTATACAAAGTTGTTAAGTCTGTAGTCGTTAAGTCTGCCTTTTTATTTATAAAACTATTTGCCATTAATTAATAAAGAAGTTTTCAGCTTCCATTTCATCTTTTAATTCTTGTTGATACGTTGTGTTTAATTTTTGTATAACACCGTCAAGGTCTCTTACTTGTGCATCAGCAACATCTTGACGATACTCTGCACTAGGTCTTGTTAATATTTGTACTATCTTTGCCATTATCTATATAGACTTGCTAGCCCTCCATACCTAAAAGGTGTGCCTGGAGAATCGTCAGAAAAATCTGATGCAGACATATTACCTCCGCCTCCACTATCTGAACCAGAGTCATCACTACCACCAGTTATAGCTACTTCATCATAAACATTTCCTATGTTTTGCCCAGTCGTTTTATCAGTAATATCTCCAGTGTTGTAATCAATGTCAGTTCCAGAATCTGTGCTACCTAAAGTATCTTGAATATTTTCAAACTGCATTCCTTTTGCAGTTACACCCCCTTGAGGACCTATCTGACTAGGATCTCCACTAGGCATTAAACTCATTTGATTTCTTCTACCCATTATTCCTCTACCAAAAGCAAAGGCTAATGGTCCAAGTATTGGGCCAAGTAAACCAAAAGCTGCGGTTCTACCAAGTATAGATCCTAAACCATCTCTTTGACGAGATGCAAATTGATTTGTATTGTCATCATCACCGTCTGAATAATATTGGTTGATTCGTTTTTCAAGAGAACCAAGTCCTCGTTGAAGCGCTAAATTTTTTAATACATCTAAAAATATACTCATTATCTTCTTCCGTCTGGTTGTATGTCTAACCTAAATGTCCCAAGTTTCCAATCTTGATTGGTGCTTGTGTTTTCTACCTTAAGTGCAATAGCTCTGGCTCTTGCTCTGGTATCTACCTTACTAGTTGATGAGCTAACTGTAAATGGGCCAAGTGATGAACTAGCGGCTGTGTCATTAGAATAGTTACGTAAATTCAATGTAACTTGTGTATTACCTGTTTGTGAAACAAAGTCTGGTATAAATCTTCTTATCTTCATTATATATTCACCATCTCCTCTCATAGTAGCATTGTTTGTCATAGCACCTCTAACTACTTGTTGTGTGATGTCATAATCACCAGAAAGAATATTTGCTTGTATAGCTGTTGTAGCCCCGCCTTTAATCTGATCCGTGCCTGTTTCGTGTTGATAATATGTTGATACACCGTCCGTGTTTCCTTGAATATAAGTTGATGAAGTAGCAGCTTCAACACCGTCTGCGTCATAAGCTAAAGCATGTGGATTTCCAAATACAGCTGAATCAGCCCAAGCTGTTCTAGCTAAAGTGCCTACAGTCCATATAGGTCTTTGTGGAGATGAGTCTTGATAGTTGTAACAAACCATTTTGTTAACAACTGAAGATGAAGATGTTGGATAGAACCACATAATCTCACCAAACAAATTATTTAGTCCTGCATTAATCATTTGATTACCAGAATCTAAGTTGATGTCGTCGTAAACAAAATCTTCTACCAAACATGTAAGTGATTCAAGAGCACCGGCATATTTGAAGAAACCATTTTCTGAAAACCAATAAGCTGCACCATCGACTTCAACAACTGCATTCTTACCAGCTAATCCACAGTTTGTGCCTGCTTGTGAAAAGGCAAATGTAAAAGGTTGACCAACAAAACGCATTAAGAATAATGCTGTATCTGTGTAGACATAAATAGAATCTCTACCTCTAATAGCTCCCATGATCCGTGATCCGTCGGCCAGTCTCTGTGTACCAGCGTCATTGGTTGCTGTAGGTGTATACGTGTTAATGTCCTCAACTGCAGAGAATCTTACAAACATATCATCTTGAGTAGACTTTGTTCCGATCGTGGTTTCTGTACCAAAGAACACTAAGTGTCTATCGGGTGTAGATACCAACATATGTCTTGATGCAGTTGGTGCACCAGATATGATTGTAGCTCT
>Ga0114933_10005200_pt1 | contig 11892 bp, 11 predicted proteins | sample 4SBtaG_FD_89691 | JGI IMG/M metagenome (GOLD analysis project Ga0114933, IMG submission 89691) | Deep subsurface microbial communities from Kolumbo volcano to uncover new lineages of life (NeLLi) - 4SBTROV12_W25 metaG | ecosystem: Environmental > Aquatic > Marine > Volcanic | place: Kolumbo...
AGGCTGAAAAAGACCTCCCAGTGCCATCGTCGGTGCGCGAATTGCGAATAAAAGTAATGCCCCGCCTACAAAAAAAGTTAGGATTGCGAGAATGAATAAGCCCCTTTCGGGATCAACAGCGAAAGCATGTACACTTGTGAGGACGCCCGAGCGAACTAAAAAAGTTCCCATGAGGCTCAATGTAAAAGCCAAAATAGCCAAAAGAATGGTCCAGCTTTTCAGCGCATCCCTTTTTTCAACCACAATGGCTGAGTGCAGAAAGGCGGTACCTACTAGCCAAGGCATGAAGCTAGCATTTTCGACGGGATCCCAGTACCACCATCCTCCCCAGCCTAATTCGTAATAGGCCCACCAACTCCCTAGTGTGATCCCGGCGGTAAGTGATGTCCAAGCTAATAACGCCCAAGGACGCACCCACCGCGCCCATGCTGGGCCTACATTCCCTTCAATAAGGGCAGCTATCGCAAAAGAAAAGGTAATAGAGAAACCGACGTAACCTAAATAGAGCATCGGGGGATGAAATGCTAAGCCGGGATCTTGCAACAAAGGATTCAAATCTCGGCCATTCAAAGGGGCAGGGTCTAACCGTAAAAAAGGATTTGATGTGATTATTATAAACGCGAGAAAAGCGAGTCCTAGCAAACCTTGTATCCCGAGCACTCTTGCGCGAAGGGTGGGAGGTAAATTTTTCCCAAAGACTGCTACGGTAAGACCAAAAAGAGCCAGAATTAAAACCCACAGGATCATCGAACCTTCATGATTTCCCCATACGCCGCTAATCTTATAAAGTAGCGGTTTTAGTGAATGTGAATTTTCTGCTACGTTAACGACTGAAAAGTCTGATGTAACATAGGCGCTTGTTAGTGCACAAAAAGCAAATAATATAGTGAAAAACTGGGCAATAGCCGCAGGCTTACCCATTTCCATCAAAACATTGTTTGATTTTTGGGCTCCTACTAATGGAAATATTGTTTGAAAGGTTGCCATAACCAATGCCAGAATGAGAGTGAAATGGCCAAGTTCAGCGATCAATTTTTTCCTGTCCCCTTCCATTTTCCAGTTTTTTTAAGTGCTTCAGCTACTTCCTTAGGCATGTAATTCTCATCATGCTTTGCTAAAATGGTTTTAGCTCGAAAAATGCCCTCGGTCAGTTGCCCTTCCGCTACAACACCCTGATTTTCCTTAAATAAGTCGGGCAGAGGCCCCTTATAAATAGCGGGGATTGAGTATTTTAAATCGGTAACTTCAAAACTCACGGTTATACCATCATTCGATTTCACTAGTGATCCATCTTTGACAAGTCCTCCAATTCGGATTGGCCGATCGCCAATTATTGACTTTTCATTGATGTCGGTCGGGCTATAAAAGAAAACAAGGTTATCCTCAAACGCCGTTAGATTGTGTGTAGAGGCGACCACCAAAGATAAAAAACCTAGTCCTATAAACGTAAGCCGGCGACGCGCTGGTGTCATATGTGTCTTCCACCCTTGCAAATACATATAACTGGGTGTTTAGTCATTTTCACTGCATTCATCTAGCTGTCGTCGCGCAATGCGATAGCGCAAGATGGAGTATCCCAATAACGTTACCAATAATATGGCCGTTGCCCCGTAGGCTGACCAAATGAATTCTCCGTAGTTTTCCATGCTGATGTTCGTTTCTGCGCCTATATTTCCCCAACAAAACCCGTTTACATATAAAACACTCTGGAACATGTGCCAAGGGCATCGTGCTCCGGGAGCATATGTTGCGACAATCAGCCGCTTTTTAGTAACTGTTTGGCCTGAAGCCTCTTTTCAATCAAGGTTGTGCGCATTCTTATTATTAAAATTGTAATGAGAAAAAGCTTGAACCCTAGCGCCATTAGTAGCAATGGAGTCAACATAGAAGGATCTATAGCTGGTGCATTTAGTCGAGACAAGCTGGCAGGCTGATGCAGAGTATTCCACCAATCCACCGAAAATTTTATAATAGGGATATTTACGAAACCTATTAAGGCCAATACGGCTCCGGCCTTTGACCCTTTTTCACAATCTTCAAACGCGTTTACTAGGGTCATGTATCCCAGATACAAAAAAAATAGAATAAGCACTGACGTTAATCGAGCATCCCATACCCACCATGTTCCCCACATTGGCTGTCCCCAGAGGGCACCTGTTATAAGTGTAATCGCTGTGAATGATGCCCCTACAGGGGCTAGAGCCCGTGCAGCTATATCTGCTAACGAATGTTTCCAAATGAGAAAGCTAGCGCTTGCAACAGCCATAAGAGTGTAGGTGAATAGTGACATCCATGCAGCGGGTACATGGACATACATGATTCTCACAGTCTCACCTTGCTGATAGTCAGGCGGTGAGGCAAATATGCTAAAATACAGGCCAAAGATAAAGCAGATAGCCGCAAAGAACGACGTCCACGGAAGAACTCGATTAGCCAGTCTTGTGAATTGGGCTGGATTTGCAAATTTATGCATTTCTCAATCCTAATTTGTTATATTTCGCAATGTAGCCGCCGCCGCCCATGGGCAGAAAACCGATGATATAACCAATATAGCGCCAAGTAACCTCAGGGCTGAAGAAATATCCTCAACTCTACTTTCTAGTCCGACGGCCGTAACAGAAAATATTAGGACGGGGACGACCAAAGGCAAGATTATGAGAGAAATGAGCACCCCTGAACGCCTGGAACCAAGTACCAATGCGGCCCCAACAACACCCATAAGGCTAATAGCGGGCGTTCCGAGCAGCATTGTGATCAGCAATATCGGGTAGGAATCTATCGTCATATTAAGCATTGCGGCCAACAGAGGCGATATTAAAAGGATAGGGAATCCTGTTGTTAGCCAATGAACAAGACACTTCCCAAAAACAAGTAGTTCAAGGGGATAAGAGGTCAGGATCATTTGGTCTAGCGAGCCATCGTCAAAATCCGACTGAAAAACGCGGTCGAGGGATAACATTGCAGACAGTAACGCACAAATCCAAATGATACTCCCAGATAATTGCTGAAGAACTTTTGGGTCCGGTCCAATTCCTAGCGGAAAGAGTGTGACGGCGATAACGAAAAAGATTAGGACTAACCAGGCATCGTAGGCGCTTCTGTAGACCAGAAGCAAATCACGCTGGACAAGAGCGAAAAATATACCCATTAATATAATCTCACGGTGAACGGCTTTTAGAGGTAAACATTTTAATCCTTCTTGAAGTCCTCTATGTTTAACGCGTGAACAGGGCATTCAACCTGGATTAGATCATGACTTGCGATTACCGCAATTCCCCCATGCTCACAGTGACTGTTTAACAGAGAGCTTAAGCTTGTAAGCCCAGGCTCATCAAGCCCAACCGTTGGCTCGTCAAGCAGCCACAATGGCGAAGTTTTTAAAGTTAATCGTGCTAAGGCTAGTTTCCGTGTTTGGCCAGACGACAAAAACCTAGCAGGCAAATTTGAAGAGCCCGCAAGATTAAAGGTTTCAAGACTTTCTTTTAATTGTCGCTCCCCCTTTTTTTGTCTGCAGTGCAGATGCAGCCAATATTTTAGGTTCTCTTTTATGGTGAGATCTGATTTTACTGCTGTTAAATGACCAACATACGTTAAACGCCCATAATGCTGCGGTATATTCTTTCCAATATCTTCATCGTTCCAAAAAAGTTTACCGGAAGCAGGGTTTGATAAGCCAGCCATAACTCTCAAGAGTGTTGATTTTCCCGCACCATTTTTACCCTTTAAAAGTAGAATGGCGCCCGACTCGATTTTGAACGTGAGATTTGTGGCGAGTTGCTTCCCCCCCCTATTTATCTCTACGCTAATGCCACAAAATAAATTCTTCATACTAATCTTAATTGTTTTATAATTGTTTCAATTGGTATTTCATTTAGATTGACAAAGCACTCTAGGATTAACTCGGGGCTGAGTATAATTTAATAAACCCGTAAAGATAGCGCTCCAACAAGAATTTATCATTTTGCAGCAATTTTATGCTTCTATATACAAAAAGTCGTAAACTCTTGAATAAAAAGAACAACCCTAAAAAGACCACACTTGCTTTATAATTGCAGATTAACCTACTGTGCGTTTGGAAGATACTAGAGGAGATTGAAGAATGCCGGCGAAACCAGCATCAGATGCCTTAAAGCGGTTTACTGTCTTGGACCTGACACGCGTTAGGGCGGGGCCGACATGTGTCCGACAATTAGCTGACTGGGGAGCCAACGTTGTAAAAATTGAACTCCCTGAAGCTATGGAAAGTGGAAATGGGCTTGGTGGTGCTCGACACGGCCCAGACTTCCTCAACTTGCATAGAAACAAACGTGCGATGACACTTAACTTAAAGGAAGATAAAGGTGTTGGTCTCCTAAAACGATTAGTGCGAAAAGCTGACGTGATTGTTGAAAATTACCGCCCGGAGGTTAAAGAACGTTTAGGGATAGACTACGAAGTTCTAAGCAAAGAGAATCCGGCACTGGTTTACGCGAGTATTTCTGGCTTCGGGCAAGATGGCCCTTATGCAAAACGGCCAGGTTTTGACCAAATTGCCCAAGGGATGGGAGGCGTAATGTCGATCACAGGATTGCCGGGACAAGGCCCTGTTCGAGCAGGCATTCCGATTGCCGATTTATGTGCGGGATTATTTGCAGCTCAAGGAATAATGATCGCACTGCTTGAAAGAGAGGTTTCAGGTAAAGGCCAGTGGATTGACACTTCCCTTCTTCAAGCGCAACTGTTCATGCTGGATTTTCAGGCCGCTCGATGGCTAGTAGACGGCGAGGTGCCCCAGCAAGCAGGCAACAACCACCCCACGAGTATTCCAACAGGAGTATTTAAAACAAAAGACGGATATATAAATCTAGGTGTCGCCGGACAGGTTATTTGGAAGAGGTTTTGCGACCTAGTGGGGCGTGATGATTTAATGGACCATCCCGATTATTTTGATGCAGAGGGGAGATCAAAAAACAGAGACGCACTCAATCAGGAAATTGAGTCATTCATTAAAACAGAAACATCAAGTTATTGGGTTGATTTGTTGAATAAAAATAGAGTGCCCAGTGGTCCAATTTACAGTATCGACAAAGCTTTTGAGGATCCCCCAGTTAAGCATCTGCAGATGGCTAAAAAAGTTAAGGGGCACGCCCGCGGCGATATAGACCTTGTAGGACAACCAGTTCGGCTTTCCCGAACACCGAGCGCGATGGCGATGCCGCCTCCCGATTACGGCGAGCATACAGATGAAATTCTTGAAGAACTCGGACTAAGTGAGAGTGAGATACAAGAGCTTCGCAACGAAAATATTATTTAATTATTCAACTTAAAGGTAGAAATATGATTGTTGAAGAAATTGTAAAACGTGGCTCTGGCCCTTTAATAAGCGAAATTCACGATAAGATTGCTTGGATAGTATTCAACAATCCGGAGCGTATGAATGCGATGTCTAAAGACATGTGGGACAGCTCCGCAAATTTATTAGACAAATATGCTTCGGACTCGAATGTCCGCGCCATAGTTTTGACAGGAGCAGGCGAACGGTCTTTCGTAGCTGGCGCTGATATTTCCAAATTTGAAACCGAAAGAGCTTCAACCGAAGCTATGGCCTCTTATAATGAATCGGTAGCAAATTTTCACAATTCGCTAAATGCGATTACAAAACCAACGATTGCTAGAGTTAATGGTTATTGTATCGGCGGCGGGCTAGCAATAGCGATCGGTTGTGATATCAGAGTTTGTTCTGAAAAATCTACTTTTGGCGTTCCCGCAGCAAAACTAGGTATAGGATATAAAGCCAAGGGTATAATGGAATTAGAAAGGTTGGTAGGACCGGCATTTACTGCAGAAATATTCTACACTGGACGACAGTTTAGTTCAGAAGAGGCTGAAGTTATGAGACTTGTTAACCGAGTGGTTCCCGAAGATAAATTGGACGAAGCTGTTGCTGATTTATTGGGACGAGTTGCTCAAAACGCTCCACTATCCATTCGGGCTGTTAAAGAGGCCTTGATCGAATCAGGAAAACCTGACTCTGAGAGAGATTTCTCAGCCCACCATTCCACAGTTGAACAGTGTCAAACCAGCAGTGACTACACGGAAGGTAGGACGGCATTTATGGAAAAGCGACGTCCGTTATTCACAGGAACTTGAACCCCATATACCCACAACGAAGCCTATGGTTTTTAGTCTTGTGACTTTTCTTTAGTAAGAGATCCTGATGTTTCATTGAGCTTTTTGATGACCTCGTTACCCAACCAAAATTCCCATCCCTTGGTTCTGCTGTTTATTTGTTGTGCCTCTTTTATAACTTTGTCTTTTGCGTTATCAATTGCTTCGGCCGCTATATGTGCCCATACTCGCTCGTCAGCTCCTTTTCCTTTGGCGAGTTGTAGTGTTACAACCAAACCATCGTTTGTTTCCCACTCTACAGACCTCAAGTTAGGGGCTGGAGTAAGTTTAGCTGGTCGAACGTCTTGCAGTGTGAGGTTCTCGGGAATGGTTCCAACATTTAGAACTCTGTATCGTGACCTTACTTCCCGCTTCTTAGACAAACCTTGTATGTCAAATCTTTCCATATCCTTATTGTAGTTTAACACAAGGGTTGGTTCGCTAGGTGAGTTAAAGGTTGCTTTTAGAATTCGTTCCCGTTGAATAGATAATAATACAACGGATAGCCAGTCTAAGATTTCCCCGCGAACTTCTAACTCCCCACGTACAAGCCACGTTTGCGGGTCATTCGTCTGGCGGAAATAGACAGAAGGTGTACCGCCGGAAAGGTTTTGGACTCGCTTGCCAAAGTACGCATCGACTACAATTTTCCCGTCATTATTCTCTAAGATAATCTGTGTTGCCTTAGATCCCTCTATCTTCAAATCACGAAGGCTTAGTTTTTTATGCCGATTTGGGTCTTTTGTTTTCCTTTCTAAATAAACAAGCTCGGTCAACCCTAATAATGTTTCCCTAATAGCACTGTCACGCGCAGGATATCCACCTTTCTCGCTGATTTTCCAGTGTTTTCCATCGGGGATAACAGTAAAGCTAGTTGTTTTAGAGCCAGTAGCACTCACAATTTTTATTCGCTTAATTGCTTCAATCTGCGATGTTAATGTTGGGAAAACCAAATCCTCTGTCACATTACGTATCGTATTCGACAATCTTTCATAGTGTATTAAAAAGGCTGCGATCGTGACAACTAGTGTCAGCAAAGCTAGCTTTATTACAAATTTTTGATTAAGCATGTTCTTTTCTCATTATCTAAAACTTGTAGGCATGTCTTTTTCGCCGCATGGTTCGTACAATTGTTAGAATGATGAGGAAAGCAGTGAGGGTCAAAGGGACCAAGGCTATGTTAAGAAACCATAGTCGCATTTCCAAACTCTCATATTCCTTGGTGAGTGAGCGTCGAACTTTCCGCAGTTCCGATCTTAATTTTAAAATATCGCGCTGCATTTTTTCCATAGTTCTTCGATCTCGTTCAGATACTATGGTGTCACTGGCTTCCGGATTTTTCCGCCGTAACTGTTTCAGCTTTTTTTCAGTATCCAATAAGGTTTGCCGAAGCTGGCGTTCTTTGTCTTCAAATTCTTGCGAAGCCTTTTGTTGAATGGCCCTTAGTGCTTCAAATGGACGACTTGCAGTACCGCGTCCTCGTAACTCCATTAAATTACTCCCGCCAGATAACGCCTCAATTGCGTTTAACACAAAATCACCATTATTTGCCGTTGCAACAGGAACCTTCTGCCCAGCGAAATCTCTCATAATCACCCAAAATCTATCCGCTAATATATCGGAATCAGCTACAACAATGACGTCAAGGGGACTAGAAGATTCTTTTAATATTTGGTTTGGCCAAGTAGGGGGCTTGCTTCCCGTTTTTTCATCTCTATCTTCATTATTTTTGGGACTAGGAAACCCCTCTGGGAAACTTGTTTTGACAGAACCGGTAATCCTAGCTGCGATGGTATATTGACCGTCACCTGGTTTAAATTCTCGCAATAGTTTCTTAGGATTTCGGAACCCTTGTACTTTTTTAGCGCTAACTAAATTAGAACCAGGGGATGAAACTATCAGTGGAGATAAGCTGATCGGAGCATCTTTTAACGCACTTATATGGCCCGCGCTGGCTACAGCGACAACTTCAATGCCAGAGGTTATAGGAGACTTGCTGTCCAAGCTCGGTCCTTTAAGCTCAAGCCAGGGCAGATACTCGATCAGGCGGTTGCCGGCCTCAGGTAGAACTTTTCTGGCGCTTAAGCGGTCCAAGACCACTTTAGTTCTATCGTATTGTAGACCCCATGTGTCAAAGATTTTGGTTAGTGAACTACCTTCAATTGATGACCCTAACATTTGGCCTTGCATTCCTTCAGTTTCAGCAAAAGGGTCAACAAAAATAATCGCCCTGCCGCCAGCGAGCAAATATTGGTCTATTGAAAATAATGTTTGTTCGGATGTGTTCTTTGGGTGGACAATAAGCAATACATTAATGTCTTCGGGCACCTCTTCGAGCTCTTTGCCAAGAAACCTGGTCTCGAATAAACTTCCTATTTGGTCTCTTACTACGTAGGGAGGAACAGCCTCTTGTTGGCCTGTTGCGGTAAATTTAACGGTTCCATCAGTGGGCAGAGTGCTGAGAATTCCGACGACCGTGGGTTTTGCCTTCGCCAGCGCAAAGAGCATCCTAGATATATCGTATTCTAGAAATGACTCTCGATCTACTTGAATAAACGGGATTGTTTCCACATCGTCAGTGGTGTTCGTGCCAACCAGACCGAAATACATATTATCCCCGCCGCTGACAGCCGGTATACCTCTTAGACCTGCTGCTACTGCTCTATCTTCGATATTGGAAAACGGAGCGGGGTCCAATAACTCAAGTTTTATTCGGCCGCCTGATATACTCTCGTACTCAGACAATAAATCCCGCACCCGGCTTGCGTATACACCCAAATGGGGTACCTGCTGGGCAAGCCCTGATGATACGTAAAGTTTAAATGTTATTTGCTCATCTAGTTCTCTGAGCAGCGATTTCGTGGACGGGGAAAGCGTATATAACCTGTCCTTGGTAAGATCTAAGCGTGTTGAGTGTAATGAGCCAGAAGCAAGGATGTTTGCAGCAACAAATAAAATGAACAAAAGAACTAGGCTAATTGAAGCAAAACGAACAGTGTTCTCTGCATTAGTTTTCGTATTTTGATTTGTTTTCTCCATTTAAGCAGCCTTACGCCAGTCGATTATTAAAGCATTGGCTGTGAGTGAAATTATAATAATAGATGCGAAGAAAAATAAATCGCGAAGATCAATCACACCTCGTTGAATGGATTGAAAATGAGGAAGAAATCCAAAATTTCCAACAGCTTGGACAACCTCGGACGGCGCCCAAGCGGAGAAAAAGTCTAGTACTACTGATGATCCAGCCAAAGTGAAAATAAAGCAAACAGCTGTTGTCAAAACGAAAGCGATTATTTGGTTTTTGGTGGTGGCAGAGATCATGGAGCCGATTGCTAAATAGGCTCCAGCCATTAAGCTGCTTCCTAAGTATGAGGCCAGGATAACCCCATTATCTGGGCTGCCAAGAAAATTAACAGTAAGCCAAAAAGGAAACGTCAAACACAGTGCTGTAATACTAAAGGCCCAAGCCGCAAGAAACTTACCAAGTACTGCATGTCCCATGGAAATGGGTAACGTAAGGAAAAGTTCTATTGTACCTAGTTTTCGTTCTTCTGCCCAAAGACGCATCGATAATGCTGGAACTAAGAAAAGATATAACCAAGGATGGAATTCAAAAAACGGTACAAGGTCAGCTTGGTCACGCTCGAGATAACCACCCATAAAAAAAGTAAGCAGCCCCGCTAACATCAAAAAAATAACAATGAATATGTAAGCCAAGGGCGTGGCAAAATAAGCATGAAATTCTCTGGTGAAAATTAGGCCAACATTACGCATTTTTGGTGACCTTTCTGAAAACTTCATCAAGGTCGCCAGCTCCGGATTGGGATTTCAATTCTTCAGGAGATGCGTCGGCTACCACTTTTCCTGAAGCAATTATCATTGCTCGTGTGCATACAGCATCGACTTCTTCAAGGATATGAGTTGAAATTACAATACATTTCTCTGTCGCCATTGATCGTATTAAATCTCGCACAACTTGCTTTTGATTTGGATCTAGGCCGTCTGTTGGCTCGTCTAAAATAAGGACCTCTGGATCATGTATTAGGGACTGCGCAAGCCCCACCCGTCTTTTATAGCCCTTTGAGAGCGTTTCTATTGGTTGACGTGATACGTCTTCTATCCGTGTTATATTAATGGCGTTTTCTACCCTATCTATTTTCTCGCTTCCTCGGAACCCTCGTATCGATGCTATAAATTTTAGGAAACTGTGGGGTGTCATGTCGGGGTAGGCTGGCGCGCCTTCCGGTAAATACCCAACGGCTCGTTTAACCTCTAATGGATTTTCTATAATATCGTGACCACACACACTGGCAGTGCCGGAGGTTGGAGACAGAAAACCTACAACCATTTTCATGGTGGTTGATTTTCCGGCGCCATTAGGTCCAAGGAACCCTAGCACCTCACCTTTATTTGCAATAAAAGTTACGTTATCAACGACCGTCTTTGGCCCAAACCGTTTGGTTAATTTATCGAGTTTTAGTGTCTCTGTCATATTTTGTTCAGCAATCAAGTAACGCCATGAAAGGTGAAAAGTTTTTCTATAGATGTTACTAGGTACTATATACCACCTCGGAGTTCAATATTCCGATGCGCTTAAAATAGTGGTAAATGTAAATAGTTTCATTGTTTAAAGAGCAGAATTTTTAATTATTATCATTTTTTTAGGAATGTAATCGACTATGCAAACGTCTCTTCCCCTTTCTGGAATACGTGTTTTTGACCTTACGAGAATTCTTGCTGGTCCTACGTGCACACAACTTCTTGGCGATTTAGGTGCTGATGTTATCAAGGTAGAAAAGCCATCCGCTGGTGACGATACTAGGACTTGGGGCCCGCCATATGTGAAAGATAGTCTGGGGAATGATACTACCGAGTCTGCATATTACCTTTCTGCTAATAGAAACAAACGATCTGTAACAATCGACCTAAGCCAGCCCGCAGGAATAGAATTAGCGATACAATTCATAAAAAAATCAGACGTTCTCATAGAAAATTTCAAGGTGGGCGGCCTAGCAAAACTGGGACTGGGTTACGAAGATCTTAAAGAACAGTTTCCTCGATTGGTATATTGTTCGGTTACCGGCTTTGGACAGACTGGTCCCTACGCGCCTCTAGCTGGGTATGATTTTCTAGCCCAGGGTTTAGGCGGAATTATGAGTATTACCGGTGCTCCTGAAGGGGAACCAGTGAAGGTCGGTGTCGGAATAGCAGATGTAATGACCGGTATGTACGCGTCTACAGCTATTTTGGCAGCACTGCGGCATAGAGATACTACTGGTGAGGGTCAGCATATAGACACATGTCTCTTGGACACACAAATCTCCTGGCTAATAAATGAGGGCACAAACTATCTAGTTTCCGGTGAAATTCCAAAAAGGTTAGGAAATGAGCATCCAAATATCGTACCTTACAAGGTTTTCCCCACATTAGATGGTTACGTTATTTTAGCTATTGGCAACGACAGACAGTTTCAAGATTGGTGCACAGCGGCCGGAGCAAATCAAATAAAACATGATCAGCGTTTTAAGACTAATCCACTTAGAATAAAAAATAGGCAGTTACTTTATGAGGAAATGCCAGTTTTTATGAAAAGGAAGACCACCGAGGAATGGCTAACTGAGATGGCGGAGTTGAAAGTACCTTGCAGTCCAGTCAATGATATCAAGCAAGTTTTTGATGACCCGCACGTTAAGCATAGAGAGATGAAAATAGAGATGGATCACGAACTTTCAGGTACAGGCAAGA
>Ga0114933_10005201_pt1 | contig 11888 bp, 12 predicted proteins | sample 4SBtaG_FD_89691 | JGI IMG/M metagenome (GOLD analysis project Ga0114933, IMG submission 89691) | Deep subsurface microbial communities from Kolumbo volcano to uncover new lineages of life (NeLLi) - 4SBTROV12_W25 metaG | ecosystem: Environmental > Aquatic > Marine > Volcanic | place: Kolumbo...
AATTTTTGTAAACAATCATGCATAAAATATTACCAAAAATATTTATTTTTTTAGACCAATACGAAAAACAAATATTCAATAACAATAACATAGATATAGGAATTATTTATAGGAATTATGATGCTAAAAAAAGAGAAAATGAATTAATTAAAATAGCTAAAGCGTGTAAAAAAAAGAAAATTCAACTTTTTATTTCAAATAACATTAGATTAGCAATTAAATTTAAAGCAAATGGTATTTATATTCCTGCTTTTAATAAAAATAAATATTTTAATAACTTAGAAAAAAAAAATCTTATAATACTTGGATCTGCTCACAATCAAATGGAAATTAAAAAAAAAATTTCTCAAAATTGTAACTCAATATTTCTTTCTCCTATTTTTAAAATTAAAAAAACTAAAAAAAACTTGGGGCTTTATAAATTTAACTACTTATCAAATCAAAACAAAATTAATATTTTAGCCTTAGGCGGAATTTCTGAAAATAATATAAAAAAGCTTAATATGCTTAATATTAAAGGTTTTGGTGGTATTGGATTGTTCAAAAAAAAACCGGCCTATAAAAGGCCGGTTTTTCTAAAGAATCTCTTCTTTTAATTAAAATTTAAATCCTATCGTTACTTTACCATACGCAGCCAATGGATCACCGTTAACCTCTGAATCATAGCCAGTGTCATTACCAGATCCTCCATTAGAATTAGAGTTTAAACCAGTCATGTGAAAAGGCTCATAAACTACGGCACCAGCTTCTGTTTTCATAAACAGACCGCTATTTGTCATCGTTTGTGTTCCAATTCCATAAGATTGACCAGTTAAGTCATCAGGTTGACTTGTTACGTCACCAAATGCCTCTAGATTTGCGTGTGTCATTCCATATTTAACAAATACTGCTGTATTGTCCCATATTGAAATTGACGGTTGGATGTACACTTCAGAGTAATCAGAAGCTTGAACAGTTACGTCACTGTTGTCATCAGCATCGTTCGCTTTAAAGACATCAGCTTCACCGCTAACCATTGAAGTTCCAATTGATACGAAGAAGTTTGGTCCTAACGGAAGATTCACACCTATCTCAATACCTGCTAAAGGAACAATTGCTCCTGCAGTACCTTGAGTAACTGCTTGATCTTTATCTATGTAAGAACCATCCATAGCTACACCATTCACAGAAGCGTGAAGAGCGCCATAGATTCCAGTAAAGTCGCTTGACCCTGCTAACAAAGGATTCGCTGTCATGCCAAAAGTTGCCATAACAACTACTGCAAAAGCAATTATTTTATTTCTTAACTTAATTAATGCTTTCATATTTTTTCCTCCCTTTGTTAAATTATTAAAATGCCAACGCGATAGATACTATTGTATTTTCTCTGTCTTGAGACGCTGCCGTACTATAGTCCATGTTATCAGCTTGTGCTCTCATAACTCTTACAGATGCACCACCAGCTGAATAAGCAACCTGAACAGAAGATGCTTCAGCAGTTACGCTTGTAGTTGACGTTTGTTTTGATTCATAGTGGTTGTAACCAATTGATAAATCATCATTAACGTTAAACGTAATACCATAACCATCGTTTTCGTATTTCTGTTCGTTAGACGTTGTACCTAGATCTTCTGTCGACATTTGGTATCCAAGAGTAAAACCACCTACTGCATAAGTTGCGTAAAGAGTTTCTTCTTCGATATCATCACCAGCTTCTCTATCAACTTCAGAAATACCACCACCGATTGTTAAACCAGACATACCTGTAACTGCATCAGATAGCACAAGAGTCACGTCGTAACCTGAACCTTGAGTAGTTGATGTGCCTGAGAAACCTTTATCGTTTAAGCTAGAGCCTGAAACATCTGGAGAATAAGATACTCTCGCAGTCATTCCATCTGGTAGCATGTTTGGTGTGAACTCTAATCCAGCTCCGCCAGAAGCACCACTGATAGTATTAATACCAGTTGATAATCCTGAAGCATAAGCTTCTTCCCAAACGTTTGGAGTAACGTCGTCCATACGGTCAATACCAGTACCTGTTCCTCCTTGAGTAACAACTATATCTCCAAGAGATGGAACTGTTACTGTTACGTTAGTTGATGAGTACGCTGCTTGGTTCGTGTAAGCAATAGATAGAGCTACGCCCCAACCATTGTCTAACTCGCCTGAACCAGAAAATGTAACGTTAGAACCGATACCAATTGGGTTACCAGTTTGCTCATCGTCCATACTGATCCATGTCATGTCAACGCCACCCGTTACCGCTAGGTCACCTGCATTAGCAGCTGAAACCGCAGCTAGAGATCCGCAAAGAGCAGATACTCCAAGTTTTGTTATTTTATTCATAATTAACTCCTTTTTGTTATGTTTATTCATATGAATGATGAGAAATTATCACCTTAAAATAGCTAAAAAAATTCAAAAACCCTTAAAACACTGTTATTTTTCTAATATGTGTTATTTATACAACACATATATTACGAGTTAAAAAAATGGCAATTTTAATAGCTTTTTTAGCGTATTAAAGTAATTTCAAAAGTCTGATTAATATAATAAACATATAGAAATGGACGTATTAAATTATATCCCCAAAAAATTGTACTTTTTTCTAATTGGAATTACTTTTTTTGCACTTTTAAATTCATGTGGAATTTATCAACCTTCTGATGCAAGAGAAGTTTCTCCAAATGTAAAAGAAAGAGTAAAACGAAATTTAGAAGAAGGAAAAGGTTTTACTACTGGTAATCTATTAGGTAAAGGAAGCGGAACAAGTTATCAATTTGCAAGTTCAAATCCAATGTGGAGGGCAACTTTAGAAATACTTGACTTCTTGCCTTTATCAAATGTTGACTACTCTGGTGGTATTATAACTACTGATTGGTACAACGAGGGAACTGCCTCTGATGAGTCAATTAAAATTACTGTTCGATTTTTAACTAATGAAGTTAGAGCAGATGGTTTAAAAATTATAGTGCATAAAAAACGTTGCACTACACAGCAAACATGTACTGTTAAAAAAATATCATCAACTTTAGAACAGGAACTTCAATTATCTATTCTTAAAAAAGCAGCTCTTTATGATAAAGAAGAAAAAAAAAAGAAAAAGACAAAAAGAAGAGATATAACTGACTAAAGATAAATTTGAATTCTATTAATATCATTAAAATTTAACTTTTTGCTCTTATGGAACGATATAACATAGCCAGCATTGAAAAAAAATGGCAACAAAATTGGTCTAAAAGCAAATCAGATTCTGTAACTATAGATAAAAATAAAAAAAAATTTTATTGTCTAGAAATGTTTCCATATCCATCTGGAAAAATTCATATGGGACATGTGCGAAATTATACAATTGGTGATGTTTAGCTCGTTATAAAAAACTTCAAGGTTTTAACGTTTTACATCCAATGGGTTGGGACTCCTTTGGTCTTCCTGCTGAAAATGCTGCGAGGGAAAACAAACTTCACCCAAAAGAGTGGACCAAAAAAAATATTCAAGCAATGAAAAAGCAACTTAAGCTTCTTGGTTTATCAATTGATTGGGATCGTGAAATATCTACATGTGACTCTGATTACTTTAAACATCAACAAGAGTTTTTTTTAGAATTATATGAAAAAGGTTTAGTTTATAAAAAGGATACATATGTAAACTGGGATCCAGAAGAACAAACAGTTCTAGCAAATGAACAAGTGATTGATGGAAAAGGTTGGCGATCTGGAATTGCGGTAGAGCGAAAAAAATTATCGCAATGGTTTTTTAATATTAAGAAATTTTCACAAAGTTTATTAGATGATTTAACAAATTTAAAAAATTGGCCTGAAAAGGTAAAACTGATGCAAAAAAATTGGATTGGTAAATCTTATGGTTGTGAAATTAATTTTTTTACTAATGATAAATCGGAAGTAATAAAAGTTTTTACAACAAGACCAGACACTATATTTGGTGCTTCTTTTATTGCAATTTCAATTGACCATCCTATTGCAAAAAAATTCCAAAAGGATAGTAATTTTATTTCTTTTAAGTCAGAGTGTTCAAAAATGGGTACTACTGAAGAAGCCCTAGCAAATGCTGAAAAAATTGGTTTTGATACTAATTTATTTGTTTTACACCCATTTACAAAAGAAACTAAGCTACCTGTTTATATTGCAAATTTTGTTCTGATGGATTACGGAACAGGGGCAATATTTGGTTGTCCAGCTCATGACCAGAGAGATTTGGATTTTGCAAATAAATACAAACTTAAAGTTTTACCTGTTGTAAAGCCTAAGGATATACCAGCAAACAAATTTGAAATTACTAAAGAAGCTTTTACAGAAGATGGAATTTTATTTAATTCTGATTTTCTAAATAATCTTACTGTTAATGAAGCAGTTGAAAAGGTTATAAATATAATTTCAGAAAAAAAAATAGGAAATAAAAAAATTACCTTTCGTCTTAAAGATTGGGGGGTGTCGAGACAAAGATACTGGGGATGTCCAATACCAATTATATATGATAAAAAAGGTAAAGCTTTTCCTGTTAATAAAAAAAATTTACCTGTCCTATTACCGGAAGATGTAGATCTAAATGTATCCGGTAACCCTTTAGAAAAGCATTCTGTTTGGAAATATACAAAAACAGACTCAGGAGAGGAAGCAATTAGAGAAACTGATACGTTAGACACATTTGTAGACTCTTCTTGGTATTTTTTAAGATTTTGCTCACCCAAAAACAAAGATTATGGATATAAAATCGAAGATTTAAATTATTGGATGCCTGTTGACCAGTATATTGGAGGTGTAGAGCATGCAATTTTACATTTATTATATTCAAGATTTTTTATGAGAGCTTTAGCTTTTGATAATAAAAAATTTAAATATGAAGAGCCATTTGAAAGTTTATTTACTCAGGGAATGGTTTGTCACGCTACCTATAAAAATGAAAATAACCAGTGGCTATACCCTGAAGATGTTGAGAAAGATAATAATGGTAATTTTATTACTAAAAAAAATAAATCAAAAGTAATTCAAGGACCTTCGGAAGCAATGTCTAAATCAAAAAAAAATATTGTTGATCCAGAAGAAATGATTAATATTTACGGGGCAGATTCCATTAGATGGTTTATATTATCAGATAGCCCCCCAGAACGAGACGTACAGTGGTCTGTTGAAGGTGTTTCGGCAGCTTTTAAATTTATTCAAAAAATTTGGAAATTGAATAATGATATTTTAGATAAAAAAAAAATAGATATTAAAAATGAAAATAGTGATCTTAAAAAAGCAGTTAATAAAACTATATATAACGTAACCAAAAATTTAGAAAATTTTCAATATAATGTTGTAATAGCAAATATTCATGAAATTTATAATTTATTTTACGATCATTTATCGAAAGATAAAACTTCCAGTAAAATTATAAAAGATGAATGGGAAAAAATTATTATGTTGTTAATACCACTTGTGCCACATTTAGCACACGAGTGCTGCGAAAAAATTGGAAAAAAATTTTACTGGCCTAGTTATGATGCTAAATTATTGGAAGATAAAAATTGTAAAATTGTGGTACAGATAGATGGTAAAAAGAGAGGAATATTAGAAATGCCAATAGACTCAAAAGAAACAATTGTTATTCAGAAATCAAAAGAAATTGATAATGTTTCAAAGTATATTAAAAATATAAATATATCTAAAAATATTTATATTAAAAACAGGCTAGTAAATTTTATTACAAAAAAATGAAAAAAAAACTTTATTTTATAATTTCCATTTTATTTTTTTTAATTGCTAATAATTGTAGTGGATATAAACCAATTTATGGATCATCAAATTTAAATTTTCAAATTATAGATTATGCATTATCAGGCAATGAAACTTTAAGTAATAAAATTTATTCTCAATTAAAAAATATAAGTACTGCTAATAAAAAAAATGATCAAACAAAGAATATTTATCTTTTCGTTGCAAGTTCAAAAAGCAAAAATCCAACAAGTAAAAATAGTTCAGGAAAAATACTCGGTTATAAAGTAAGTTTAGATACAAAATTTATTGTAAAAGATTTTGATACAAATCAAGAAATATTAAATGAAACTTTTTCAATTAGTGCTTCATATGATGTACAGGATCAAATTTCCGAAACAAAAAATTTAGAAAATAAATCTATAGATAATTTATTAAATAAAACTTATGATGATTTGTTAATTAAATTGTCAGAAACTCTTCTACAAAATGATTATTAAAAGCTATGAAATAAAAAAAAATATTATTAACTTACCAAAATATAATTTTTTTTTACTTTATGGTGAAAACGTAGGATTAAAAAAAGATATAAAAGAAGTAATCAAAGCATCATTTACCCAAAAAAATAAGGACATTGAAGTATTGTCAATGTTTGAAAGCGAGATAATAGAAAATGAAGAAAATTTTTATAATTCAATTTATTCAGGTTCATTATTTGGAAACAAAAAAATAATAACTATTTTTGAAGCGACAGACAAAATTACAAAACATATTTCTAATATTTCTGAAAAAGGGGTTAATGATACTTTTTTTATAATTTTTTCTGGTATTCTAGAAAAAAAATCTAAACTGAGAAATTTTTTTGAAAAAAGTAAAGATACATTATGCATTCCTTGCTACCTTGATAATCAAAGAGATTTAGAAACAATAACTCAGTTGGAACTTAAAAAAAATAATATCTCGATATCGAGGGAAGTAATAAATATTCTAGTCGAAAAATCTAATTTGGATCGAAATAACTTAAGAAATGAAATAGAAAAAATTAAATCTTATACCTTAAATAAAAAAAAAATAGATATTAATGAAATTCAAGATTTAATTAATTTTTCAGGTGAATATAAATCTGATTTATTAGTTAATGAATGTTTAGCTGGAAATATATCTCAATATAAAAAAATTGTATCTGAAATATATGTGAATTTTGTTAATCAAATCTTATTATTAAGAATCTTAAGTAATAAGGTGCAACGTTTATTAAACATTAAAGAAAAAGTAAATAAATCGGATAATTTAGATAATTTAATTAATTCTACGAAACCACCAATCTTTTGGAAAGAAAAATCGATAGTTAAAAACCACTTGTCTATTTGGAGTTTAAATGATCTAAAAGAAATAATTAAAGATATAAATAATACAGAACTTTTGTGTAAGAAAAACCCTCAATCTTCAAAAAATATATTCTTTCATTTTTTTTTAAAAATTTGTGTAAAAGCTAATAGTTTTTCTTAATTGTTTCAATTAATTTATCCAATTGATCCAAGTCCCTATACTCAAAAGAAATTACACCTGAATTATTCTTTTTATTATTAATAGAAACATTTAAACCAGTCTTTTGTTCCAAATCTTTTTGCAAATTTAAAATGTTTGAATCTTTTTTAGAAACTATTTTAAATTTTTTATATCTAAATTGCCTTACCAACACTTCAGATTGTCTAACTGATAGTTTTTTTTGAACTATTTTTTTTGCTAAATCAATAGCATTATTTAATCCTATTATTGATCTGGCGTGCCCCGCAGTCAAACTACCTTGTTCGACCATAAAAAGTACATCTTGTGGTAGTGATAATAATCTCAATGAATTAGCAATATAACTTCTACTTTTCCCAATAAATTTTGATAATTTATCTTGGTTATAACTAAAATCATCAATTAATCTTTGATAACTTCTAGCCTCTTCAATTGCGTTTAAATCTTGTCTTTGAACATTTTCAACAATTGCAAATTCTAATGATTTAACATCATCTACATTTAAAATAACAACGGGAACTTCATGAAGCCCAGCATTTTGTGAAGCTAGCCACCTTCTCTCTCCTGCTATAATTTCGTATTTACCCTCAGTTGATTTACTTTGACGAACAATTATTGGCTGTATAACCCCCTGTTCTTTTATGGAATTAGATAATTCTTCTAAATTTTCCTTATTAAAGTTTTTTCTAGGTTGAAATTTATTTCTAATTAAGTCTTTAATTGCAATTTTGTTAGTCACAATTTTTTTAGTACTATCGCCCAGTAAAGATGATAAGCCACGCCCCAAACCTTTTTTTAATCGATTTTCAATCATTAAGCTGCAGTTTCCATAATACTTTCTTGTTTTAAAAATTCTTCAGTAAATTTTAAGTATGATTTGCTTCCTGAGCAATTTTTATCATAAATTAAAATAGGGGCACCATGCGAAGGAGCTTCTGATAATCTTACATTTCTGGGTATAACTGTATTATAGACTTTATTTTTAAAAAATTTCCTTGCTTCATTATCTACTTGGGAAGAAAGCTTGTTCCTTTTATCAAACATTGTCAAAAGAACACCTCGGATATCAAGCTCAGGATTTAATTTTTCCTTTATCCTATCTATGGTTTTAATTAGCTGACTTAAGCCTTCTAATGCAAAAAATTCTGCTTGTAGAGGCACGATTAGAGACTTTGCTACAACTAAAGCCATTACAGTTAACAAACTTAAAGATGGAGGACAATCAATTAAAATATATGAAAAATTATTTTTTTCACTGTTAATAAATTCTGAAATTTTATCCTTTAATAAAAAAGCTCTTCTATTATCATTAGCAGTCTCAACCTCGAGTCCAGATAATTCCACATTGGAAGGTACTATTTCTAAATTATCTATTTCTGTTTTTTGTAAGGTATCTTCAAATTTAGTATTTCCATTTAAAACATCATATATTGTTTTATGAGTTGAATTATTTTCAATTCCAAATCCAGTAGTAGCATTTCCTTGCGGATCTAGGTCTATAACTAAAACTTTCTTTTTTTGGAAAGAAAGGGCTGTAGCTAAATTTATTACAGTAGTAGTTTTTCCTACTCCTCCTTTTTGATTTATAACTGAAATGATTTGAGTGTTTTTCAATTTATTTTTTTTTAATTTTTTTAATTTCTAAAATTTTCGAATCATTACTTGTAATGCTCCCTCTTTGCTTATACTCAATATCCCAAATTTTAGAAGCTTGAAGTAATTGTTCGTTTCCCTTTTTACCTAGAAAAATTATAATTTTTTGCCATTTTTCCGTTTTATTGTGCATAAGTTCTAAAATTTTTTCTAATGGTTTAAAGGCTCTAGCAACAAAAACATCACCGTCTATTTTTTGGGCTGATTCAAAAATATTTTTATTTATAACCTCAACATTCAGATTAAGATCATCAATAATGGTTTTAAGAAATTTGGCTTTTCTTGAACTTTTTTCAATCAATTTTGTTTTTAAAGAAATCTTCCTATCCTTTGCCATAATCGCTAAAATTATACCTGGTAAACCTGCGCCAGACCCTAAATCGATCAAAATTTTAGAATTTTTATCAATTAAATCAATAACTTGAGCGCTATCTAAAAAATGCCTTGTCCAAATTGAGTTAATTGTTGATTTACCAATCAAATTAAATTTTTTATTAGCTTCAATTAATCTAAATTCGTATTTTTTTAAACCTTTGATTGTTTCACGTGAAACTTGAGAAAATCTATTAAATGTATCTATTTCTATAGATTTATCCATTTATGCTCTTTTTTTAGACTTTGATCCCCTTTTCACGTGTGAAAGTAATATATATGCAGCTGCAGGAGTAACACCATCAATTCTTAACGCCTGGCCAAGAGTTTTTGGTCTTATATTCCTAAATTTAGCAATTACTTCATTGGAAAGACCGCTTAACTTATCATAGTCAATATTATTAGGAATTTTCAGGTTTTCATCCTTCCTAAAGGCTATTATATCAGCTTCCTGCTTTTCCATATATCCTAAATAGTGAGAGCTAATAAGAATTTGCTCCTCCTCATCATGTGATGCTTTAGGTATTTTAGTCCAAATTGACCTTAATTTACTAAATGTAACTCCATCTCTAGATAAAAGTTCAAAAGCAGTTCTTTTTACTCCATCTTTTGCAATTTTAATATTATATTTCTGTGCTTCATTTGGAGATATTTTCAATGTTTTTAAATTATTGCTCAACTCATTGATTTTATTAATTTTTTTAGTAAATAATTTGGTTCTTTTTTGGCCAATTAAACCAATATTAATTCCTATCTGTGTTAATCTTGAATCAGCATTATCAGCTCTTAGACTTAACCTGTATTCTGCTCGGGATGTAAACATTCGATATGGTTCAGCAACACCCTTTGTAACTAAATCATCAATCATAACTCCAATATAGGCTTGAGCGCGATCTAAAACTAATGGTTCCTTTTTTTTTATACTTAAAGCAGCATTAATACCTGCCATAAGTCCTTGAGCTGCGGCTTCCTCGTAGCCTGTTGTTCCATTTATTTGTCCAGCTAAGTAAAGGGACTTTATTTTTTTAGTTTCCAAAGTAGAATTTAGTTCCCTAGGATCAACATAATCATATTCGATAGCATATCCAGGCCTTATTATTCGAGTATATTCTAACCCATTGATTTTACTCAACATTTCTGATTGCACTTCAACTGGTAAAGACGTAGAAATACCATTTGGATAAACTGTTTGGTCGTTTAAGCCTTCAGGTTCTAAAAAAATTTGATGCCTCGTTTTATCAGAAAATTTTACAATCTTGTCTTCTATTGATGGACAGTATCTGGGGCCTACACCCTTTATACTCCCGGAGTACATTGCACTTTTTTTTAAATTCTTTTTTATAATTTCATGAACTTTTTTATTTGTATATGTAACGCTACAAGCAATTTGTTTATTATAAGTTTTTTTAGTTAAAAAAGAAAAAAATTCTGGATCATTGTCAGCATCTTGTTTTTCTAAATTTTCATAATTAATTGTGGATCCATCTAATCGTGGAGGAGTTCCAGTTTTTAGTCTTCCTAATTTCATATTAAACTTTTCTAACTGCTCACTTAAACCTGTAGATGGTTTTTCATTATGTCGACCTGCTGGAGTTCTCTCATCACCAATATGGATTAGTCCATTTAGAAAAGTTCCTGTTGTTAAAATCATTTTTTTACAATTTATTTTTTTTCCTGACTTTGTGTGAAAACCAACGACCTGATTTTTATCGAAAATAAACTCAATTACAGGGTCTGAAAAAACCTTTAAATTACAATAACTTAGAAGGATTTCTTGCATATGCTTCTTATATAAAGCTCGATCTGACTGGGTTCTGGGCCCCCTTACGGCAGGTCCTCTACTTCTATTTAATAACCTAAATTGGATTCCTGATTTGTCAGCAACTAGACCCATTACTCCATCTAAAGCATCGATCTCTTTAACAAGATGCCCTTTACCCAAACCGCCAATAGCTGGGTTACAAGACATCTCACCTATAGTTTCTATTTTATGAGTAAATAGACCGGTGTTAACTCCCATTCGAGCTGAGGCAGCAGCAGCTTCACATCCTGCATGACCTCCACCAATAACTACTACGTCAAACACTAAATCTTTTTTCATAAAAATAACTTATAGATGATAGTTTATTTATCAAGATAAGAGATTAAGAATGTCGTTAAAAACGTTGATTTTATTACTCTTTTAACTGTTTTTTTTTTGCTATTTACCTATGCAAAAATCGTTAAATATACTACCTAATAGTTCTTCAACATCAACTTTTCCCACGATCATTCCGAGGTGTCTTGTTGCCAGTCTTAAATCTTCAGCGGCTTTATCAAAATCATGAACAGATTTTTGCTTTTGAAACTTTTCTAAATGTAAAACACAATTAATTAAATTTTGTCTATGCCTCTCTCGAGTTATCAAAATATCTTCACTGGTTGTAAATTTATCTTTTAATTTATTTTTAATTTTTAATATTAACTTGTTTAAATTTAAATTATTCTTAATAGAAATTAAAATATGATCATATTTCTTAAATTTAATACTGAGTTTACCTTTAATTAAGTCTGACTTATTTACTACCAAAATAGCATTTTTTGCTAATAAACCCTTCAAAACGCTAGTAAAATTAACGTTTTTAGCGGAAACTATAATTA
>Ga0114933_10005202_pt1 | contig 11886 bp, 12 predicted proteins | sample 4SBtaG_FD_89691 | JGI IMG/M metagenome (GOLD analysis project Ga0114933, IMG submission 89691) | Deep subsurface microbial communities from Kolumbo volcano to uncover new lineages of life (NeLLi) - 4SBTROV12_W25 metaG | ecosystem: Environmental > Aquatic > Marine > Volcanic | place: Kolumbo...
GCTCAATTCCTCCGGCACCTCGAAGCAAAACTTATGATTTCCGCCACTAGACAAATGTGCGAAAACTACACTCCATAAACAGTGTCACATCCGCGCATCTGGTCACCTGCCAAGCAGTTCCTAGAAAGGCTTTAATCGCAGGCGCCTTCGTGGGCAAACGCTCAGCGGCCCAAAACACACAATCGCTGTCCAGTCATGCGGTGGATCAGCATACCAGAACACACTCGACTGCCTGCATTCTCCTAACCCCGTGTCTCGCTACTGTCACTATGTCTCGGTGACTGACATTCGAACCAGGCCAACAGAGACTTAACCCAACATCGCGTTCGACACACAGATAATAATAATGGCAAGACATCGCAACAGACGGCGGTGATTACCAAAAATGATACCATCATCTCTCTAAACAATAGCCTAGGATCTCCGACTCTGAGCAAGCACCAATCATCAAACTACGACATCGACACACTCGCCATTATCTCTGGTCGTGCCAGCGGCGAGCATCATGGCGTCGTCAACACGCCTGTCTATCGAGCGTCGACCATCTTGCACTCGGATGCTCGGGCATTCGAGACACGACACGACATATTTGATCGTTACAAAGTGGTCTACGGACTGCTCGGCACACCGACAACCTTCGCCCTTGAAGAGGCCATGATCGCATTGACCGGCGGCCACGATGCAGTACTGACATCTTCAGGACTATCGGCCGTTACCATCAGCTTGCTTTCGTTTGTCAGTGCCGGGGATCATCTTCTAATGACTGATTCGGCGTACTGGCCAACGCGCGCTTTCTGTGACCAGACGTTGAGCCGATTTGGTGTGGATGTCACCTATTATGATCCCACTATTGGTGCGGATATTGAGTCTCTCATCAGGCCTAATACTCGTGTGATTTTCCTTGAATCCCCGGGTTCAATGACCTTTGAGGTTCAGGATATTCCTGCCATTACAAAAATTGCGAGGAACCGCGAGATAACAACGCTTCTTGATGCAACCTGGGCAACGCCCCTTTACTTCGATGCCTTTGGTCACGATGTTGACGTGGCGATTCATGCGGCGACTAAGTATCTCGTCGGACACTCTGATGTGTTACTGGGCGTCATCGTGAGCAACGAACGGGCCTGGGAGGCCGTGCGGCAAACCAAAACGCGGCTTGGAGAAGGTGCCGGCCCCGATGAGGTTTATCTAACGACGCGTGGTCTTCGCACCCTCCCAATGCGCTTAAAACACCACCATGAGAACGGCCTGACTCTGGCCCGTTGGCTGGAACAACGTCCTGAGGTAGCCTGCGTTCTGCATCCGGCCTTACCCGGCGCGCCGGGTCACGACCTTTTTAAACGCGACTTCAGTGGGGCGTGTGGCCTTTTTGGCGTCATCCTGAAGAAGTATTCAACCGAAGCGGTACGCAACATGTTAAACAGCCTTGAGCTATTCGGTATTGGGGCCAGTTGGGGAGGTTACGAAAGCCTGATCATCCCCGCATTTCCAGATCGTTACCGGACAGCCACCCAATGGAATGCTCCGGGTCCACTATTAAGACTCCATGCAGGACTCGAATCTCCGGCAGATCTGATCGCGGACCTGGAACACGGCTTTAATCAGTTGGGCGACCAAGCACCGGATTCAACCAGCTGAGTTGATTCGTTGACCGCTACTACACCGACCATCGACCCCGACATCTGCAGGGAATTTCTGCATGGTTTTTCTTCGCTGCTGCTTGCTTCAAGCGATGATGCCGGGGTACCTGAAAGTAGCTACAGCCCCTTCATTCTGGCGCACGATGCCTTTTTTATTTTGGTCAGCGAACTTTCTGGCCACACAGCCAATCTGCGGCGACAACAGGTCAGTGTAATGTTCATCGAAAATGAATCTGAAGCATCCAACATTTACACTCGTCGGCGTCTGATCATTCAGTGCAAGGCCAAAGAACATAGCCGAACAAGCACCTGCTGGACATCGACGCTACCCTTTTTTCGGGAGCGCTTTGGTGAAACCATCTCTGTAATCGAGACCTTGGCGGATTTTGTTCTTATGGAACTCCAACCGCTCAATGGACGGTGGATTACTGGATTTGGGCAAGCATTCAGCTTTGATCAGTTAGACTTTTTAAATGCTCACCATATTGGGCCAAATCAGATCAAGCGCCAACGCACATCCTAAGACGGCGACACATTAGCCAGTCGGTAAAGTTTTTCCTGCAGTTCATGGTCAATGAAACGCGTACGCCCCCGATCCAGGTCACGCGGCAACCGAACAGGACCAAAACGAACGCGAATGAGTCGGCTAACAGTCCCACCTACAGCCTGCCACAGTCGCCTGACTTCACGGTAACGACCCTGACGCAATACCACTGTGAACCAGCGATTGTAGCCACCGCCCGGTCGTGCCTTAACCGAATCGAACCGACACATGTGACCGTCGACCTGGATTCCGTTGCGTAAACTTGCGAGATCACTCTCAGACACGATCCCGTTAACACGACAAAGGTATTCGCGCTCTATTTCGTTTCGTGGATGCATCAGCCCGTTTGCAAGATTGCCATCCGAGCAAAACAACATCACCCCAGCGGTATTAATGTCAAGACGACCCACAGCTACCCAACGCCCATGCTTGTTAATGGGCAAATCATCGAACACCGTCGGCCGATTATTCGGATCGCTACGGGTTACAATTTTTCCAACGGGTTTGTTGTAGATCAAAACTTCTGAGTTACCAGCGCCATCAACGACGGGAATGCCGTCAACCGCTACCAAACTGGTGGAATCGACCTTATCACCCAGTACAGCCTTCCTACCATCGATCGTTACGCGCCCATCGCCGATCCAACGCTCCGCTTCGCGGCGGGAACCTCGCCCCGCCCGCGACAGATACTTCTGGACGCGCTCGGACATCAACAGTCCGGCTAATCAGCCAATGGCAGACACATCGGCCTCCAGCAACTTATCCGGCCCATCATCAACCTCGGGCTCAGCCTCAATCGCCGGTGATGTCTCGCCTATCGATGATATATGACTGTGGTCACTCCGATTTACTCCCTCGCCCGGTTCGATATCTTTGGCAACAATTTCATCCGCGACAACTTCCCCCTCAGCGCGAGGAAGAATGATGCCTAGTTCTCGCGCGATTTCATTAAGTTGACGTTGCTCTCCGAGCGCTGGTAAATCTGCCAACCTCATCAGCCCGAAATACTCAAGAAACCTGGAGGTGGTCACATAAAGCGCTGGTCGCCCCGGCACCTCCCTTACACCTTTTTGGGCAACCCATTCCCGTTCCAACAACGTCCGCATAATGTCTGTCGTCACACTGACACCACGAACCTCCTCGATATCGCCCCGAGTGACCGGTTGCCGATAAGCAATAATCGCCAGTGTTTCAAGCAGCGCCTTGGAATAGCGCGGAGAGCGTGTCCCATGCATTCGACGCAACCATGGTGCGTATTGCTCACGCGTCTGAAAGCGATAGCCTTCAGCTACCTGCACCAATTCAATACCCCGACCTTGATATTCGTCGGTTAGTAATGCGAGAACCGTATCCAGATCACTCCGAAGCTGATCATCAGCACCACCGAACAAATCGCGAAGTCGCCGAATACTGAGCGGCATTTCAGCGGCGAACAAAGCCGCCTCCACCACATTGCGAATCTCTTCTTGATCCATGCTCAACCTGTCAATTTAACGTGAATAGGGCTAAACGGCTCTGTCTGAACGACAACCAGAATTCGATCCCGAACGAGCTCCAATATCGCAAGAAAACTAACGACCAGTCCCGCCCGTCCCTCATCGACAGAGAAAAACTCTTCAATACGGACGTATTCTCCGCTACGAACCCTAGTCAATACTTGATTCATGCGATCGCGCACTGACAGCGTCTCAGGCACCAGTTGTAAGTTCCGACGTTGATCGACTCTCAACATCGCGTCCCGCATCGCACTTAATAACTGAGACAAATCAACAACCGTCTCGTCTTGCAACGACTCGTCATCTTCGATACGCGCCTGTACGAGATACAACTCGCGTTCTAACCTCGGGCGCTCATCAAGCTGCGTTGCGGCATCACGGAAGCGCTCATACTCCTGCAACCGCCGAACCAATACGGCTCTTGGATCCTCTTCTTCATCTTGGCCTACCTCTTGTCGTGGGATCAACATACGAGACTTAATCTCCGCCAACATCGCCGCCATCACCAGATACTCGGCAGCCAGATCAAGATGCAGGCGCTGCATCAACTCAACATATTCCACATACTGATGAGTAATCTGCGCGATAGGGATGTCCAGAATATCGATTTTTTGTTTGCGGATCAGATAAAGCAATAAATCTAGGGGACCCTCGAACGCTTCGATAGCCACTTCGAGCGCGTCAGCAGGGAGATACAGGTCCTGCGGCCAACTATGCAACGCTTCACCTGAGATCGTCGCATACGGTCGCGATGATTCGTTGTCCACAATTGATTGTGTCACGGGGTCATCCACTAACGATAGACCGTTCCCACGACATCACGAACCTCTTGCATGGTCTCTTCGGCAACGGCCATCGCTCGCTCACATCCTGCGTCAATGGTACGTCGCACTTCACCTGGGTCATCCTCGTAAGGTTTCGCACGTGCCCTAAGTAGCGCTTGCTCTTCCAGCATTATTTCGACCAATGGTTTCTTGCAATCAAGGCACCCAATAGCTGCACTGCGACAACCTTCAGCCAATTTCTGTTGCAATGCACTGTCGGTATAAACCTTGTGTAGACCCCAGACTGGGCACTTGTCCGGGTCTCCCGGGTCGTTACGCCGCTGGCGCGCCGGATCTGTCGGCATCGTACGCAATGCATTGGCCACTCGATCCGGATCATCGCGCATATTGATCTGATTATCGTATGACTTAGACATCTTTTGTCCATCAACACCTGGGTATTTAGACGCAGGGGTTAAAAGAGCCTTCGGCTCCGGCAGAATGGAACGCCCGCCCCCTTCTGAATAACCACGAAGCCGCTCGCGCTCTTCATCTCCCAAACCAGCCGCCTTATCAATGAGCGCTATCATCTGCGACAACGCATCGGCATTGCCCTCCTGTAACCAGGCACGTCGATGCCGGCGAAACTGCCCTGCCGCTTTTTTTCCAAGTTTAACCAGCGCCTGTTCTGCCTTCTCTTCAAAGATCGTATCTTTTCCAAAAATACGATTAAAACGGCGAGCAATTTCCCGCGTCAACTCTATGTGCGGGACCTGATCTTCACCGACCGGCACCTGACTAGCTCTGTAGATCAGAATATCCGCACTTTGCAGAACTGGATATCCGAGAAAACCATAGGTTGCAAGATCACGGCCTTTGATTTTTTGTTGCTGATCCTTAAAGCTGGGTACTCGCTCCAACCAGCCTAGCGGCGTCACCATAGATAACAACAAGTGAAGCTCGGCATGCTGGGGAATACGCGATTGTATGAAAAGAGTTGCCTTTGCCGGGTCCACACCAGACGCAAGCCAATCAATAACCATTTCCCAAACATTGCGCTCCATCACGCCAGGTTCTTCGTAATGCGTCGTTAGCGCATGCCAGTCTGCGACAAAATAAAAACTCTCACACTTTTCCTGCAGCATTACCCAGTTCTTTAAGACACCATGGTAGTGCCCAAGATGGAGGCGCCCGGTTACGCGCATTCCCGATAGCACCCGCTCACGGCTGACTGAATCGTTCATATCATTTAAATCCTGACTCTCCCCGACCCGTCATGCTGAAGTGGTTTTCCATAACCTATGTGTCAGTGAACCCATCGATTGGCTTATTTTACCCGATCCCTTGTGCACTTCTTCGAGTTAAAGGCTCAGTCGAGCAAAGGGCCCGGCAGCCGCTCCACCGCCTGCCCAGCACAGTCCACTAACCATTTACTAGCAAGACCTCGACCCGGCAATTCAATATCACCCTCAATCTCCAATAACGGTTCGAGTACAAAACGACGTTCATGCATACGCGGATGCGGCACAGTCAATTCTGTTGATTGTTGTTGGAGTCCGTCGAACAACAACAAATCTAAGTCAATTCGCCGCGGCCCGTTTCTCCGAGTCGAGCGCTGACGCCGCCCCTTAAACTCGATGAACTGTAAACAGTGAAGCAACCTAACAGGAGACAATAACGTTGTGACACGCACTACAGCATTGAGAAAATCAGGCTGTTCAAGAAAACCAATCGGGGCGCTTCGATAACACGATGACACCGCTTCCATCGAGATCCGGGTGTCGCTCTGCAATGCATTCAGTGCACAACGAATCTGATCCCGCGGAACATCCAGGTTAGCGCCCAACCCTATCCATGCGTGACTGTAACCTGCGTCGCTCACTTCACCGATCGACGGCGACGCTTCCTACGACGCCTGCTCCCGCGACCTCCAGCTAGGTCGTTTATCATCTGCACCCGACTGGAAACCGATACCTTTTGAATATCTGTCCACCAATCAGCAATCGCTTGATCAGCACTACCCGATGCCACACGTAGTAGGTAAAAATCATACGCTGCTCGGAATCGACGATGCTCCAATAGCCGAGTTACCATATTTTTTCGGCGTTTTTCCAAATGACGTTGCATATCCCATATGTCAAACATCACCGTTGTCAGACGACGCGGAATGGTGAGCCGTGACTGTGCATCTGTCAGCACCACAGAAATCGCACGGTGTAGAGACTGCACCGGTGCCCCCCCTTCCTCAGTGAGTCGAGACGCTTGATCGCACACCGCGCGCCAGAAAAAAACCGCATAGAGAAATGCGGCGTTCAGTGGTTTTCCCATGCGAACCCGATCATCAGTGCTCCGCAAGGCCAACATCACTAATCCAGTTCGGCTTACAACATCAGCGGCAAGATAATGTTGCGTTATTTCGGGGAGTAATTCAGTGATAAACCCGTAACGATGCATCAAACGGAAATTCGGTTCAGCGTATCCGTTCTGCAATAGCTTAAGACTCTCATCGAACAGACGAGGTGGTGGAACCTTCTGCAGAAACAGCCGGGCATCAGGCATTGGCGCTTCAGTCCCGGTATCTATAATAAGACCCAGTCGCGACGAAAACCGCACTGCACGCAATAATCGAACGGGATCTTCGCGGAAACGGCGTGCTGGTTCGCCGATCATTCGCAAGATGCCTGCGTTCAAGTCCTCAAACCCACCAACGTAATCTAACAATACGCCTCCGACTGGATCGTAATAAAGTGCATTAACAGAAAAATCCCGGCGCCGCGCATCACTATCACGATCCCCAAACACATTGTCCCGCAAGATTCGACCGTCACCTTCACTGACCTCATAACCATCATCACCGACATTGGGCAACGCACGATAAGTAGACACCTCCACAACCTCGCGACCCATTCGAACATGGGCTAAACGAAAGCGACGACCAATCAAACGTGCTCGGCGAAACAAGTTTTGAATAGTGTCTGGCTCTGCCTCAGTGACGACATCAAAATCCTTAGGACGTTGCCCTAACAAAAGGTCTCGTACGCAACCACCTACCAACTCTGCTGAAAAGCCCGCCGCCTGAATAGTGTGGACAATTTTGAGTGCCCCCGGATTAACATCGGAAGGCGATATTCCATGCTGACGCGCTTCAATCACGCGTGGCTCAGATATCACTCGGTGACGGCTCTTTGTCAACGCAATACCTCACCCAACCGATAGACCGGGCAACCCGAAGGATGACTCATTAGTTTGAAAAGACCATATTGCAACCAAACGGTTATGCTAGCATCACGAAAAGCTATCACTTAATTTCTTGCTCCCTTCGTCTAGCGGTTAGGACGCTGGCCTCTCACGCCGGAAACAGGGGTTCGATTCCCCTAGGGAGCGCCACGTCACCCCATTCCGCGCCGGCGAAATATAGCTCGCTATGGCGAATCAAGCGGAACTTGATAGCCATGGACGAGCTTATTTGTTTCATTCGCCATTCCCACCACCGCCATTAATTCCCCGAACATCGCATCTGTCATACCTTTTGAGCTCGCCGATGCCGAGTGTGAGCGAATACAGTAAGCACAGTTGTTGGTCGCACTCACGGCAATGTAAATCAACTCTTTGGTTAAAGAGTCCAACGCACCTGGGCCCATGATCTCTTTCAAACTGGTCCAAGTTCTGCGCAGCGTGACTGGATCATTGGCCAAATATTTCCAGAAATTGCTCACATCTTGTATTCCCCGAGTCAGTTTAATCTCGTCATAGATTTCACGTATTTCGATTGACGCATCACTGTATTCAATAGGATTAGGACTTGCCATTACTACCCTCCAAGTGGCTTATCAGATAAATCTTTTTCTCGGTCTCCGAGTAGGGAAACCAAGGCGAAAAGTGCACAACCTATTCCAACAAACAAACCAAGGCCGGCGCCGAAACCTCCCGTCAGATCGTACAACACACCAAGCGCCACGGGTCCTGCGACACCACCGAACTCCGCCGCCGAGAAGAATAGTCCAGTAGCTGTACCCGCACGGCCTATACCAACATCTGGCAATTCAACCATCGTGAGAATCAGAACCGTCATCATTGACGCGGCGGCAATGCCGTGAAACGCTAAAGCAGCCACTAATCCAGGGCCCGTTGACGTTGTTGCATAAAGGGCACAGCCAACTGCGGCTGAGAGAAACAGTCCTCGCAAGACCTGATGCCGATATTGCGGTGTTGCCAGGCGAGGTATCACTAAGGCGCCCATTATGCCGACTACTACCGGCATTGCGGCCCAATAACCCGCCTCATCACTCGACATGCCGCCTACACGCAATAACTCTGGCAACCAGTTACCCAACCCATGGGTGATTATCAAGACACCGACCCCCATCATCATCAACAGGCGAACATCGCGCAACGCCAGTAATTCCATTAAATCGGATAATCGAACACGTTGGGTGATCGACTGAACCCAAGGCTTCCCTGCAACTGCTGCTAATACGATCCAAATGCCAGTGGCTAACACAGTGATCAATCCCCACACCCGCAATACCAAGCGCCAATCGTGATCAAGCCAAGGCATAAATACGGAGTTCGTTAAAGTGAAACACACAATGACTCCTAGACCGGGGCCGGTAATATAAATACCCATTGCAAGACCTCGTTGCCGACCCTCAAACCATTGGCCGACGACCTTTGGCGCCCCGGCTGACACAATTGGCCCTCCCAATCCGAACAGCCCCACGGCAATGAACAATTCCGGGTAAGTTACGGCGTAACTTCGCAATAAAGCCGAAGCTGCCATCAAGACCCCCCCTAAAACCAGCGCACGACGTGCACCAATCTGGTCAAGCAGCATCCCGCACGGGATAGCAGCTACGATAAACACTAACTGCCAAGCGCCAAGTACAGTGCCCATCTGAGTGTGACGTATCCCAAGATCCGATTCGATCACTGCGACCAATGGGGCGAGGCTGGCCATGTTCAGACCAAATGCGAAGTACAAACACCACACACCTGTAAGCGGTAACCATCTTCGGTACAAACTTTCGCCGTGTCTTGCCGGATCAGGCATTCTCGAATCAGTCATGGGTCAGTGAATGCAGGATACTGATTCGATAACGAACAAGAACCAGCCCCTCAATAATCTAGCCCAACAACACGCACTTCACGGCCCTCGCATTCGTGTTCGTTATCTAGGATTTCAGAGGGAAAGCCCGGTGCGAATAGGGTTTCCCCGCACACTTTTTCCAAGGGAACAACAATATTCGGTGACCAAGCCCTTTCTCCCAGAAGCGACTTTGCTTGCCTAAACAGCTGTAGAACTCGGGGTGAAAGCTCTAGTGGTATTGCCGACCGATCCGCTAAATCCTGAAAAAGCTCCATGTCTTTGACAACCAGATCCATCGTGAAATTAATATTGCGGCTACCGTTCAGAATGACCTGACTTTCCGTCTCATGAACAAACGAATTACCCGAAGAAATACGAATCCCCTCATAGGTAGTCGCAAGATCTAGCCCTGATTTCTTTGCGGTCATCATAGCTTCCCCCAATGCAACCAGATGGACAGACGCCAAATAATTAGTCACGACTTTGAGAATCGATGCAGAGCCCAAGGGTCCCGTATGCAGTATCTGCCTTCCCAATGCAGTCAGAACAGGTAATACCCGCTCAAATGTTTCGCGTTCACCTCCGGCGAAGATAGAAATATTGCCCGTTGCCGCGCGGTGACACCCTCCGGATACGGGGCAATCCATCGAGGCCCCATTCAACGCCTTCACCTTATCCCCCAAACGACGCACCTCGCTCTCATCGGTAGTGCTCATTTCGACCCAGATCTTCCCTGCGGACAGTCCCGCCAGAACACCATCCCCAGCCTCCATCACCCCCGCGCTGATGTCTGGACTGGGCAAACAGGTAATAACCATATCGCTTTCTCTGGCAACAGCCGCCGGCGAGTCCGCCCACTTGGCTCCTAGCGAAAGAAGCGGTTGCGCCACACCAATATCAAGATCACGAACCGTGAGTTCAAAGCCATTTCGCAAAAGACTTCCTGCCAACTTCCCTCCGACATTACCCAAGCCGATAAACCCAACCCTCATCGCCTTACTCCTACGGTCATTACCTACATTAACGAATACAGCCGGTGACGACTCCTATGGACTCCTCGTTATGGCGCGCACCCGCTCAACAAGCCCACTGTCAATTTGAACGCCTGACTCTTCAGCTTGTTGCCGATGTTTGCGGCGCCGCGCCCCTGGCAGACGTGCACCCTCCTGTTCGGTGATGGCAAGGACCAAATCATGGATACGCTGATCAAACATCCCCTCAGACAATGGCTCCGGTGAAAGCGCAACAAAACACTGTCCCGTCCGAGGTGGTCCCCCCACGGTGCCAGAGAATGCGCTGGCATGGCGACCCAGCATTGCCCCACTCAGTGCCGCGGCCATCACCTCGACCAGCAATCCGGCAGAAAATCCCTTATAACCCCCGCTAGGGACCATGGTTCCCCGCATCGCCTGCTCTGCATCGGTGGTCGGTTCTCCGCTTTCATCCAAGGCCCATCCTGGCGCTAGCGCACGACCTTCTCGTGCCCGGGTCATGACCTCGCTGCGGGCTACGACACTGGCACTCTGGTCAATCACGAATGCCGGGCCATCTGGGCCAGGCACTGCAAAGGCCAATGGATTCGTGCCGATCACGGCTTGATAGCCGCCGTGCGGTGCGATGGATGCCGGTGCATTAGTAAACCCGAGCGCTACCAAGCCAGCCTCAGCAAGGCGTTCGACATGGTAACCAAGCACACCACAGTTATAGGAATTCCTGATGACGAGACAAGCGCAACCCTGTTGATGCGCCGCCGGAATCAGTGCCTCAAAACCAAGGTCAATCGCCGGATGTGCAAATCCGGTACCGGCATCAACCACAATAGCGCCGCCCATCTGGTGCCGTTGAACCGGCATCACCTGCCCGTCCACCTTTCCACACATCACGTGTTCGCAATAAATGGGAATATAAATCAATCCGTGACTGCGAATACCATCACGCTCTGCCGCCATAACCGCCGTAGCCAACGACCGTGCCGCTATTGGTGCCGTTCCAACTTCAAGTAAGGCGGCTTCAGCCAATTCCTGCACTTCATCCAACAAAAGTTTCTGTTCGGTCATCTTGTTTATCGCTCCAGAAACCGTCAATCCGTATCAATACGACCGGCACCGGCTCCCTTTTCTCGTGAAACATCAGAATCTGGAATCAGCGTTCTTGCGCCCCATTGATCGAGGAAAAGCAATTCCGCTTGCTCTATGTCTACACAGTTTTTGTAAACGCTCGCTTGGCGATGAACTAATGCGTCGTGATTCCATAGGACCGACCCAGTCACCGGGGGCGGATTCCAATCACAGGTGACACATAGGTCAAGAGTCCCCAATCGATGCAACCAGCAATAATCTTCCCCTAAGAATGTACA
>Ga0114933_10005206_pt1 | contig 11879 bp, 8 predicted proteins | sample 4SBtaG_FD_89691 | JGI IMG/M metagenome (GOLD analysis project Ga0114933, IMG submission 89691) | Deep subsurface microbial communities from Kolumbo volcano to uncover new lineages of life (NeLLi) - 4SBTROV12_W25 metaG | ecosystem: Environmental > Aquatic > Marine > Volcanic | place: Kolumbo...
GATTCGCCGTTTTCAAAAGCGACTGTGCCATTTACCACCGTTGCAGCGATGCCTTCAGCTTTTTGAACAAGACGTTTAGCGCCGCCGGGCAAGTCCTGCACCACGGTTGGTAATTTCGGCTTGATCGTATCAGCATCGAAGACGGCTAGGTCGGCGGCGTAGCCTGTGCGGACTAATCCTCGGTCTGGTAACTCCCAGGCCGATGCGTTATCGAAGGTTAGCATCCGGACTGCTTCCTCCAGGGTGAAGTCCTGACGGTCGCGGACCCAAAAGCTTAGCATGTGGGTTTGCAGCGACGAGCCCATCTCCTGGCATACATGTGCGCCGGAGTCTGAGAAGGTAGCGAGCGTACGAGGATGCTTCAGCATACCTTTTACGTCTTCCTTCTTTTTATTAACTAGCGGTTGCAGAAACATTTGGTCTTCGTTCTCGAGCATCAGGTCGAGCATGGTTTCCACAGGCCCGGCGTTACGCTGCCGCGCGACTTCGGCTACCGATGGGTCGTTCCAGTCGACGCCTTGCATGGCGAGTAAATTCTCATAGTCTGGTCGCATCGGATTGGTAGAGGCGTCGCCACCACCTTGAAATTCAGCCACCCGCGGACGCATCGTAACCTCTTCTTCGACTAGCTGACGGCGGATTTCTGGGTCTGCCATGTGGCGCTTTTGCTCCTCAAGCGGAAGGGCACGTATCTTTTGCCAGCCGGGAAGTCCATCGAAGGGCAGGTTTGATTTCATCGAGAAGACAACACTGATCGGCCGAGTAGAGGATTGCCCGAACATACGACCGCCCTTTGCGACTGTGTCGTCGATTACGCCTGTCTGAAACTGCCATGAGGTGGGATCGTCCAGCATTTGCGTGGCGATTGTTCCAAACATGATCGGTCGCCCACTCTCTAGCGCAATTCGCTGCATTTCCTCGAAAAATTCTTTTTGTGCGGTGCCACTGGATACATCGGGACCGACCTGGAAGATGCCCGCATTGAGTTCCGCCATGGCCCCAACCAACTGATCAATTTCTGCCCAGTCGGCGTATCGGCTGGCGACCGGAGAGCCGTCAGGAGTGGAATGCGTAGTTGAGAGCGATGTTGAAAACCCGATAGCACCAGCCTTGATCGCTTCCTGAACCGCCGCAGCCATTTTGGCGATATCATCATCCGTGGCTTTATCGCTCAGGGCGCGTTCCCCCATTACATACATGCGAAGTGCGGAGTGGCCGATATAGGCGCCGTAATTTATGCCTTTCGTCGCGCGGTCGACTGCGTCGAGATATTCCGGAAAGGATTCCCAACTCCAGTCGACACCGGACATGATCGCTTCGGTCGGGATGTCTTCAACCGCCTCGAGACATTGTGCGAACCATTCCCGTTCCTCCGGCTTGCAGGGGGCCAGTGCGAAGCCGCAGTTACCCATCATGACGCTTGTCACGCCATGCCAACAGGAACAACTGCCAAGCGGATCCCAGGTGACCTGCGCGTCCATATGTGTATGACCGTCAATGAAGCCGGGCGAAACAATTAATCCGTCAGCGTCAATCACCTTATCGGCCGGGGTCCGGATACGCCCGATTTCTACAATCCGACCACCCTTAACGCCCACATCTGCCCGGTACCGAGCACCGCCTGAGCCGTCAACTATGGTCCCATTCTTGATGAGCAAGTCCATGGCGTTCTCCTGCAAATAGTCCTTACTGGCGGTATTCTTGCATTGCTGGGCCTCGCGTCACAACATGGCGCCAGACACCATCGAGAATACCCCATATCAAGGAGGATATGAATATGAGCCCGAAGCTCGTCGACCATCTGTTGTACGAAAAAGAAGATAACGGCGTCGTCTGGATCAAATTCAATCAACCAGAGGTGCTGAACGCACTGGTTGGTAATTCGGAAGAAAACAGCACGGTCGCCAAGGTCGGCGAGTACATGCGTGCTGCGGATGACGATCCGGATATCCGCATAATCGTTCTGACAGGTGTAGGACGGGCGTTTTGTGCTGGCGCCAACTTGAAGAAGAAGGCGCCTCCGGAGATCACCGGGGAAAATTTTGTCGGTAACCGCAGCGGAAGGGATGGTGCAGACGCAGTGCGTCAACATTTTTTCCACGGTTTCACAAAGCTGCACCGGGACATCGCGGATATCCGTAAGCCCACCATCGCCATGATCAATGGACCGGCTGTCGGATCCGGCATGGATATGTCATTGCATTGCGATGTCCGCATCGGTTGCGAAAAAACCCGCTTCATAGCCTATCACCAGGCCGGCCAGATCATCGAGAATGGCGGCTGCTACTACCTCCCAAATATGATTGGTCTTGGCCGAGCGTTGGAATTTGCCTACACCGGGAGTTGCGATGCCGAGACCGCCTATCGGTGGGGCATGATCAACCATCTTGTCGACGCTGAAAATCTTGAGACCTTCACTCGTGAAATGTGCGATCGGATGCTGGCCATCCCACCGTTGGTTCAATGGAACAGTAAGCGCATCATGCGGTCCGCGCTCGACACAACCTTGGATCATACCATGGTTCTAACTTCAAACGCGGCGCTGATACTAAACAGTTCCGAAGATGAAACAGAGGCACGCAAGGCCTTCGTAGAAAAGCGCAAGCCAGTCTTCAAGGGGCGTTAGGGCCATATATCACTTTGCTCACCCCGGCTTTCCAGCCGGGGGCCACATCTATCCATAGCGTAGCGTCTTCATCGACCTTGCTCAGGGGCATCTTGTGCTTTGTTCGAGATGGCAGCTTAGAGTTAGGGAGGACAAATATGGCCGCTGACGACATGACTAACTGGCGAACCTCCATCGCCGAAGTCATCAGTTCCGAAACCGAGGAGGAAGTTCTAATCCGCGGACGTAAACTGAGCGATTTAGTGGGTTCGGTCAGCTTCGCGGAAATGATGTTTCTACTACTGACAGGCCGCGAAGCGACTAAATCGCAGGCGCGGGTCCTTGACGCATTACTGGTCGCATCCATTGAACACGGCATCGCACCGCCTTCAATGATCGCACGTTGCTACGCCTCCTACGGCACTTCGATTCAGGCGGCCATGGCCGGTGGCATAATGGCCTTTGGTGACACGATGGGCGGCGCTGGTGAGCAGCTTGCAAAACTGCTGTCCGAAGCGATTCACGGGCTTTATGGTGAGCCTTTAGACGATGACTTGAAGCGGTTGGCGAAGGAAATTGTCGCACGCGAGGGCAGGGTGCCAGGTTACGGCATACCTTTGCACGGCGCTGATCCACGGTCTCCTAAGATGCAGGAAATTGCCCGCGAGGAAGGATGTTTTGGCCCTCATAGCCGGCTGGCGGAGCTGATCGAACAGGAGATAATGGTGAAAACGGGCAAGACTGTGCCACTCAACCTAGATGGCGTTGGTGCCTCGGTCATCCTCGATCTCGGCTTTCCCTGGCAGCTTGCTCGCATGTTTCTAATAACCCCGCGCTCCGTCAGTTTCGCCGCGCATTATTATGAAGAGCAACAGCAGGGGTCCCGCTGGAGGCATCTGCCAGCAGAGGATATAGCGTACGAATAACGCTTAATCATACCCTGGTGGTGGGACGAAACCGCCGAATTCTTCTTCGATAAGGTGAGCGAATTCGATGCAGGTGTGGTCACCGTAATTAGGGCCGATAATTTGGATACCTACCGGAAGCTTCGAGCGGGTGAAGCCCGCCGGGGCAATGGTAGATGGCAGATAGACAACGCCACTGATGCCAGCCCAAAAGAGTTGATCGGTCGCCAATACCTCTTTGTCGTTCACCGTAACCGTGCGGGTCCAGCGTTCGCCCTCATGATCATGTGGTTGCGCAGCCGATGCGGCGGCGGGGCAGAGAAGTAGGTCATATTCCCTAAAAAAATCGGCCCAACGACGTCTGAGATGGGCGCGCTCATTGTCAAGGCGCAACCATTCCGAATGGCTCATCGAGTTGGCCCTCAGCATGCGGGCGTAGTAGCTTTTGTCATCTGGATTGAGGGTCTCGGCTTCCTTCTTCTGCGCTTCGATTATATCTGGTGCCATTCGGGACGAGGTCGCGGCGCGCAGTAGCAAGATGTAAAGCTCGTGCGCCCGGGACCAATCTATATCCGGCCGCGCGGTATCGTCGATTGTAGCGCCGGCAGCAGCGAGCTTGTCGATTAGCGCCTGTAAAACATCTACCATCTCCTGATCTACGTCGGACGAAGGTTCCGATAGCATCACAGCAACTTTGAAGTCGCCCAGTCGGTGTTTAGTCGCCGAAGGTAGCTTGAGGTGCCATGCAACACCTTCGGTTTCGTCTGGGCCGGCCATAACATCGAGCGTTATTTTGAGATCCTTGGCTGTGCGTGCTAGAGGACCAACAACAGAAATATCCGCATAGGTGAGTACCTCCGGTATCATGTATCCACGCGGAGTGATTACGCCATAACTTGGTTTGTGACCGAATACGCCACAATAATGCGCAGGATTTCGTATTGAAGCTCCAATATCGCTGCCGGCCTCCAATCCAGTCATGCCTGATGCCAACGCCGCAGCAGAACCTCCCGACGAGCCACCCGGGCTTAAAGTTTTGTTCCAGGGATGGCTTGTAACACCATATATATCATTGAAACTTTGCCAATCAGATAGCAGCAGTGGCACGTTGGTCTTCCCGAACAGATTGACACCGGCTGCTTTTAATCGCGCAACAGAGATTGCGTCGCTATCTGCGATATTGTCCTTAAGGTCGGGCATCCCCCAAGTTGTAGGCATGCCGGCAACGTTGTAACTCTCCTTGATAGTCATCGGGACCCCGTGAAGTGGTCCCTGCCAAAGCCCTTCCAAGCCAAGCTTATCAAGTTCATCTGCTCGCTGCCGTGCGCTTTCACTGTCGCTGCAGATGATAGCGTTGAGCGTTGGGTTGAAGCGTTCGACGCGATCCAGATAGGCCTCCAGAACGTCGCGCGCGGTTGTTTTGCGAGTGCGGATATCCTCGGCGATCTGGGATGCTCCGGCGAAGGGGTTGAAGTCACTCATCAACAATCTCCGATTTTAGGCCTACTGAAGCACTCGAATCGGCTCGCCGTCCAGCCATGCTTTAACGTCTTCCAAGCTGTCACGGTAACGGGCGATGAAGTTTTCGCGAGTACGGCCCCCCACATGGGGCATCAGGACAGTATTGGGCAGATGTCGTAGCTTGTGGTTAACCGGTAGTGGTTCCTGGTCATAGACGTCGAGACCGACGCCGGCGATCCCAGCTGTCTCTAAAGCGGCGATCATAGCGTCCTCGTTTACAACGGGCCCCCGTGCAGTGTTGATCAGGAGGGCAGATGGTTTCATTAGCCCGAACTCGCGCGTGCCCACGGTGTTGCGGCTGCGTTCGCCTAAAATTAAATGGATGCTGACTATATCCCCGCGCCGAAATAGGTTCTCCTTTGTCACTAATTCCACGCCTAATTCATCACAGCGTTCTTGGGTGAGGTTTTGGCTCCAGGCGACAACGTCCATATCGAACGCTTTGCCGACCCGAGCGACACCTCCGCCCAATGTGCCTAGCCCAACGATGCCAAGGGTCCGGCCGCTTAGACCCAACGGCAAATGATCGCCCCAGCGTCCTTCACGGATCGCCCGGTCTTCCTGCGGAATGAATTTAAGAAGACTGAGAATTAAGCCCCAGGTCAGTTCCACTGTGGCTATAGGAAAGCCATAACCGGTGCCGCTGATGGTTATCTGATGTTTCGCGAACGCAGCCATATCCAATGCCGCGTTTCTTTGGCCATGGGTGACTAAGAGTTTCAGGTTCGGCAATTGTCCAACGAGCTTACGATCGAACTGGGTTTCTTCTCGGGCGGTGACGATGATGTCGTAAGGCGCAAGTAATTTTGCTGCTTCTTCGTTTGCCACACGGCGTGCAAACACGTCTATTTCAATGGAGGGCGGCAGGCTCGACCAATCGGCGGCTTCTCTCGCCAGGTCCTGGTAATCATTGATGATCGCTAGTTTCACTTAATACCCCGTGTCCCAGTCAATCACATTCATTAGCGGTTCGTTCTTCAAATAGCGCTGCATGTTCTCACACAGTACCTCGATCGCGCGGTGCCGGTTGACATCGCTCAAATTGGAGGTGTGAGGCGTGATCAGTATCTTTGGGTGGTTCCAGAGGCGTTCCGGAGGCGGTCCCCTGAATTCTCCCGTATAGACGTCGAGGACAGCGCCGCGCAGATGGCCGTTATCGAGGGCGTCCGCCAAAGCTGTCTCGTCGATGATCTCTCCACGCGCCACATTCACGATAATGCCACCAGGCTTCATCGCGGCCAGGGTCTTGGCGTTAATAAGATCCGTTGTCTCGGGCGTCCAGTGGCAGCACACGGCGACGAAGTCGCTCTCCGGCAACAAATTCATTAAGGCATCAGGCGTCTTAATTTCCGAAAATCCGGTTGGCAGCTCATCGCCGACCGTGTGCGGCGTGCGGCGCGTCCCGATAACTCGCATACCAAGACTGGCTGCGAGCCTTCCAACGTCAAGACCAATACCACCAGCGCCGATGACGAGCATAGTCTTTCCCTCGATCAGCACTGGCTCGTAAGCGGTGTGGTCAAACTGGTTTCGTGCTTGATCGACAGCAGCGCGCTCAAGTCCCTTGGCAAAGTGTAGGATGCCAGCAATGGCGTACTCGGCAATAGGTAAAGTGTTTCCGTAGCCACGTGAGGTCGTTACCGTGACATCACTACCCCAAAGGTCGCCTAGCATAAGGTTGCTTGCGCCGGCCGGGCGTTGGTGAAACCATTTCAGCTTTGGTGCACGAGTTCGCAGGTCAAGGGGGAAAGGCCATCCTCCTAGCACGACTTCTGCCTCCGCCAGGAGTGCATCGCGCTCTTCACGCGTGCCTTCGCCATTGGCGTCTGGTAGTAGATACCGATTAGAATTGAATTCCGGCCAAGTATCACGGATCTCGCCATCGTACCATCCGGCAGCGTCCGTATATTGGATCGCCGAACTGATTGCCTTGACCCGCTCAGTCTCGGCTGGGGACATGCGTTGGATATTCAGAACCCTCACCTCACGCATCGATCGTAACTCCATTCCAGTGACCAGTTGAGGCTAGCAATCTAACTTACAGGTATGCCCTAGGCATATTCCCCAACGTGGAATAGCATCGCGCCGTTTTGTTCACACGCTCAGAAATTTCGAAGTCCTGCCTAGGAGCCCACATGTGAGGACCGAGTCCGTCGACAATTTGTTTGACCGGTTTGGGCCGTCCTACCAACTGTTTGTCACCGTCACTGGCATGACCGCGTCATTCGTGATGGTGGTATCTGGCGGCATCGTTAATGTCGCTGTACCAGATGTGATGGGGACATTTGGCATCGGCCTCGATCAAGCACAGTTGATGGCAACTGCTTTCAACGTCGCTATGACAACAAGCCAATTACTAAATGCGTGGGTGATAGCTGTTTTTGGGCAGCGCATCGGTTTTGCTGCGACCTTGATCATCTTCACGATAGGCAGCCTGATATGTGGTTTCGCAGAGGATTATAGTTTCGTTGTTCTAGGTCGCACTTTGCAGGGCTTCTCAGCTGGTGTGATCCAGCCATTAGTAATGGTCACGATCTTTCAGGTTTTTCCGAGCGACCGGCGCGGCGCCGCAATGGGATTGTATGGAATGGCTTTATCGCTCGCCGTCGCCATAGGCCCGGCCTTTGGTGGTATCGCGATCGAAGCGCTCAATTGGCGTGCCATATTTTTCGTCCCATTGCCATTGGTATTTATTGCGTTCGGCGCCGGACTAGTCTTCATGCCATCCTATCGTGATGCGAAAGAGCAGCCCTTTGACTGGACAGGATACGGGCTCGTTATCGTCGCCTTATATTGCATTATGACAGGGCTCACCGACGGACAACGCGACGGTTGGGTATCGGATAGGATCGTGACCTATTTTGTGATCGCTGCTGTTGCGGCAGTAGCCTTTATCCGCTCACAGATGCGCAGGGGATCGAACCTAATCGACTTAACGCTTTTCAAAAACCGTGAGTTTACCTGCATCATCATTATTACCCTGATATTCGGGATAGGAAATTTTGGAACGGGCTATGCCGTACCAGTCTTTGGCCAACTCGTTCAAAACATGACGCCATTCGCGGCGGGCTTGGTCATCATGCCAGCAGCTCTAGCTGTGGCTATTGCGCTCCCCTTCACTGGGCGTCTCGCTGACACGATATCGGCTCGGCTTGGAATAATGGTCGGCCTTACTTTATTTGCGATGGGTTCGGCACTGATGATCGACGCTGATATCAACACGCCGTTCTTCGATGTAATGATTTACTATATGATCAGTCGCTTCGGAATGGCCTTTACTATGCCATTTTTAATGAGCACTGCCTTACGCAGCCTACCACCGGAGCAATTAAATTCAGGCGCTGGCATGGTCAATTTCTGCCGCCAGCTTGGTGGTTCTCTAGGAACCAATGCCTGGGTTGTTTTTGTTCAAATGCGTAGCCAGTTTCACAGTGACGCGCTAACAGCCACGCAGGATTCGTCGAATGCTGCCAGTCGCGAGATGCTTGCTGAGGTAGGCCAGGTTCTTCGTGAAGCGGGTGTTCCGGAAACCATTACTGAGCCCGGTGCTTTGCATTTCCTGGGCCAGGTTATTGACGCACAGGCTATGACACTCGGTTTCCAGGACGGATTTCTGATTTTCGTGGTCGTTTTTATGCTGGCCATGATCCCAACTTGGATGCTTGGCCCCGGAAATCGTAAGTAGTCTGCAAGGCTCCCTCTAACTTACAAATGCCAGGACCATCATCCCGGCAAAATTTCTGCTCAATTGAAATTTGGAATTTTCATTAAGTTTGGGTGATAGTCCCGCAGCTTAAATGCGAATAGATATTGCTAAGTCCGTTCTGAAACATATCGATACAACCAAATTTGTCTATTTCATGCGCCATAGCGACCGCCTTCATTGCACCAAAGATATATTGACGAAAGTTAATATCTTGATATCCGTGACTACTACGAAAATTACGGTAATTCCGCTATAATTAGCGTCGAGGTTCATAAAAGAGCCATTTTACGGGGAGAATGGCATGGCTAAAGTACTCGACGAATTTGCGATCAAACAATATCGGGAAGAAGGCTACTATTTCCCGCTTACGGTGCTGAGCAATGAAGAAGTTGCCTGGAACCGGAAGCAGCTCGAGAGCTTTGAGGACAGTCAGGGCCATCCGTTGCGAGGACCGCAACGCAGCAAATCGCATCTTTTGTTCAAATGGGTCGACGACCTTATGCGGCAATCGAAGATCCTTGACGCGGTCGAAGACCTCATCGGACCGAATATTTTGTGCTGGAATACCCTATTCTGGATCAAAGAAGCCAGCTCTGAGAGCTTCGTTTCCTGGCATCAGGATCTAAATTACTGGGGTTTAGATAATTCGGAATTAGTCACTGTTTGGTTAGCCTTGTCGCCAGCCTTAATTGAAAACGGTTGTATGCGTGTTTTACCTCGTAGTCATTTGAGTGAACTGATGCCGCATCAGGATCGATACGATGAAGCCAACATGTTGACCCGAGGTCAGGAAGTCGCTGTCGATGTCGACGAAGCGAAGGCTGTTTCGATGCCATTGAACGCGGGCCAAGTATCGCTCCACAATGTCCGAGTTGCCCACGCGTCAGGACCGAACCTATCCGGAGATCGGAGGATTGGCTTGTCACTGCACTATATTCCAACCAAGACGAGACAGAAAGTTGGCAGCTGGGATAGCGCTGCACTAGTCCGTGGTGAGGATCGGTTTGGGCATTTCAACATCACCCCACAACCCAATTACGACATGGACCCGGCCTCAGTTGCATTTCATTCCAAGGCAACCGATGAGTTGCGAGAAATCCTTTTTGCTGATGCGGAGAAAGTGCGTCCGACCCTTTAGTGTGTCCGGAATTAAATGTCCGGACTCGTTTCGCCTGTTTTTTACCGTGTGTAGTTGCTAGCATCCACGCAAGTAATTATCGGCGCATTACGCTTATTTGGCGTTGCGCGGGATTAGGAGAGTAGCATGATTAAAAGATTTTCATCGCTGTTCGCCGGTCATATTGATCTTGGCGACATGGGAACCGATGCAACGCCGGCAAATGATCGCAGGTACAATGACGAGGAGTTGGCAGGTATCTTCGGCAAGACCGAAGCACTTGCCAAAACTATGGATCGGCTTGGCTTTTACTGCTTATGGTTTGCAGAACACCACTTTCAACATGAGGGCTATGAGGTTATCCCGAATATTCCAATGTTCGCGGTACACCTTGCACATAAAACCAAGCAATTGAAAATTGGATGTGGCTTTAACATCGCGCCTATGTGGCATCCACTGCGCCTAGCGGAAGACTTTGCAGTCGCTGATCACCTGACCGATGGACGATGCATCTTTGGTGTCGGTCGCGGCTATCATACGCGTGAAGTGGAGACCATGGGTGGCCATTTGATCGACAAGGAAGCCAATCGCGAAATGTTCGAGGAACAGGTGGAAATTCTGTTCAAGGCGTTCCACGAAGAATCTTTTTCGCACAAAGGCAAATATTACACATTACCACCAGAAGTACCCTATCGCGGCTACACCTTGAAGGAACTAACATTGGTGCCGCGTCCGAAATACTTGCCAGTAGAATGCTGGCAGCCGGTGGTAAGCGCGAGTGAGCAAGGCCTTGATTTCATGATGAAATACGGAATTAAGGGCATCATTGGAGGTGGTTCAGCTTTATTGCTAAATAATAACATTACAAAGTTCCACGAAGCGCATCTTCGCGCCGGCAAGACTTCGCAACCGGGGACTGACCTATGCCTTGGTATTTCTTTCCACATCGCGGAAACAAGGGAGAAGGCGATTAAAGAGGCGACACCGTTTTATCAAGAGCACGCCAAGATGTTTGGCCCCCTTGGATTTCTCGGCAAACTAACCGACGAGCAGGTTGAAGCAATCAGTCGTCGTGGCGGAATTCCCGATGCTGACATTCCCAGCCTCGAATGGGCCTGCGATAACGGCGCCTGGTATTGCGGTCCTCCGGAGGGCTTTGTCGAGTATTTAAACGTTTTGAACGACAAATTCCCGGGCCTTGAGGATGTAAATGTTCAGTCCGCGATGGGCACGCCCGAGAAAGTGATGATTGAGCAACTGGAAATTTTTGGTACGGAAGTGATGCCAAAAATGCGAATGGCAGAAGCGGCCGACTGACTAGAAAGGTTACAGTAAAAGTATACAAAGCGGCGGGCGTCAGCCCGCCGTTTTCATTTTGGAATTATGTCGAAGGGCAGACAAATTCGCTCTTCGTCCGACGTGAAAGGGACGACGCGGTGCGGCAATGAGGATGGGAATAAAACCAAGACGCCGGGTTTCGTCTCAACCATCTGTCGTGGGTAATCGTCCTTTATTACGGGCAGCTCATAACCACAAAGCGTAAATTCAATATTTCCTTCGTCACCGCCTTTCTTATTCGGTAATTTCAAATAGAAAATACCGCTTAGCCAGGCGGAATGTGTATGTGCGCTGATCTCACCGCCCTGCAGCAGCCGGATGTACCACCCGTCGAGAACGAAATCCTGAGGCCATTTTTGCACGAATAAACTTCGTTCGCCTTTATGTAGCGCATAATATTTATCGGTATAGGTTCGGATGATGGATTCTAAGTCCACGAATTCCGGGATACCTTTCGCAAACAGATTGCCGACCGATTTATAGCCTTCGGAGATGTGTCCGGGGGCGAAACGCTCGTTGGCACCGAAACTTTCGATCGCTTTGCATAGTTCATCTATAAATGTTTGATCGATTACATTGTCTTCCAATGTGTTAAAGACGGCGACTCTTTCGGCTGGGTCATCGCAGAAAGAGTAGACGTTATTACTGTTATATTGATTGGCAACAAAAGCCGCGGCGGCACCGGCA
>Ga0114933_10005207_pt1 | contig 11877 bp, 11 predicted proteins | sample 4SBtaG_FD_89691 | JGI IMG/M metagenome (GOLD analysis project Ga0114933, IMG submission 89691) | Deep subsurface microbial communities from Kolumbo volcano to uncover new lineages of life (NeLLi) - 4SBTROV12_W25 metaG | ecosystem: Environmental > Aquatic > Marine > Volcanic | place: Kolumbo...
ACCACGTTGTACGGCGGCCCGATGTTCGGGCTGGATGCCGTAGCTCAGCGGTTCGGTGTCGGTGGGCAAACACACGAGGGCGGCGGTCGCAAACGACTTGGTCTTGCCGGGATCATGGGCCTCTTTCGCGCGCGGCTTGGCCGAAGCGCGCGGGGTCCGAGAGCGCGAATCGCGGGGCTTGGATCGGCCGAAGAGGTCGCCTTGAGGGCTTGATCCAGGTTTTCGTCGACGTCCGGCCACGGCGCCATCGTCGCCGCTTTTGACAGGGGCCAGCAACCACCCATCGGACGCGCTGTGACCCACCCGGCTTCATCACGGCGGGAGCCGACTGTGCAGGACGAGGGAGCACGAACCGGCCAGCGCGGTTACCATGACGCCGTGACTGCAACCATGGCCGGGAAAACAGCCGACTCAGCGACCATCGCGCGTCGCGGGGACGTGGTCTGGTTTCGTGTCACCGACGCCTGTAACGCCCACTGCGTATTCTGCGCCGAGCACGTCCCGCGGGCAACCGACGACTTGCGCGACGACTCGGTGCTGCGGCGCTTCGACGGGCTCCTCGCTGGCGGTGTGCCGGCGTCTGTACTCTTCACCGGCGGCGAACCCACGGTGCATCCCAAGCTGCCGGCGTTATTGGCCCGAGCCCGCGACCGCGGTGTGCAAACTTCGGTGCTCTACACCAACGGCTTCGCGCTCGGCGATCCGCGCATCCTCAGCCGCTTGCGTGACGCCGGATTGGGTGTAGCGCGTATCAGCCTTTTCGGGGTCGACGACGACGGTCACGAAGCCACGCGCCACCCGCGGGCATGGCAGCTGGCGAGCGGCGGGATCGACGCCTGCATCGCCGCGGAGGTGCCGGTCCAGGTGGCGTTGGTCGTCAATGCAATCACGCTCGATGGGCTGCCCGCGGTCGCTCGCCAGATCGTCGACAGGTGGCCGACAGTGCAACGGGTCATTGTGCGTCCCTACGTCAGCCACGGCGCGCAAGCCTCGTCCAGCCACCATGTCGCGCCGCGGGATGCCGAGAAGGTGCTCGCTGAGACGGTGCGCACGCTCGCTGCGGCCGGGATCGTGGTGTCGCCGGAGCCGGGCTACGGCTTTCACTTGTGCGCGTTTGCCAGACCGCGGCCGGTGGCGGCCATTCTTCGCCATGGACAACCCAGCGGCGGCGGCCAGCACGTCCTCTTGCCCGGCTGTGAGCCCTGCGCGCTGCGGGATCGATGCGGCGGCGTCGAACGGACTCTTGCGGCGCATTTCGGCGACGGCGTTATCGAGCCGATCATCGATAAACGCCGTGCTGCGTGGCTGCCCGTCTTTGAGCGAACCCGCGCCAGCGACCGGACTGATCGCATCACAGTCGCCGAAAGGGCCGGTGGCTCGCGACGACTTCGAGAACAGGTCATCCGCATCCTCCACGCGTGCAACCAGCGGTGCGCGTTCTGCTGGGTCGATTTCGAGGCGGGGGCGATGACGGTCGAGGAAGTCCGCGCGGCGATTGTCGACAACATGGCCCGCGGCGGCGACGAGCCGGTCACGATCACCTACACCGGCGGCGAACCAACGCTACACAAGGACATCATCCCGCTCGTGCAACAGGCGCGGGAGCTCGGCGCGGCGCGTGTCCACATCCAGACCAACGCGGTCCGCTGCGCCAACCCCACCCTGGCCGGACAACTCGCCGACGCCGGGCTCGACGAAGCCCTGGTCTCCCTGCACGCGGCCGACGCCGAGTCGTCCGACGCCCTCACCGCAGCTCCGGGGACATTCGCGCGCACTGTCGAGGGGATCCGCAACCTCTGCGACGCCGGCGTCGACGTCGTCATCAACCACGTCCTGACGTCGGCCATCGCGCCGGACTTCCCGACTTTCGTGCGTTTCGTCGCCGATACGCTGCGCCACGACCGGCTCGTCCTGACCATCGCCGTCGCCGGCAAGATCGACCGCGGCCCGCTCGACGACAGCGTCCTGCCGCGCCTTTCTGAGCTCGCTGAACCGGTCCGCGAAGGCCTGCTCCTGGCCCGCGACCTCGACGTCAACTTCCGCGACGTTGTGCATCCGTGCGGGCTGCCTCCCTGCGTGCTCGGCGGCGATTGCGCGATCTTCGACATCGGTTCGATGCGCAAAGTCACGACAGAGGGCGTCGCTGGAGAGGCTGAGGGGTGCGTCAAACCCGCGAGCTGCCGGCGTTGCGTCTTCGATGCCGTCTGCTACGGGGTCCGGCGGGAGTATGCCGACGATCACGGGACTGACGAGCTCATCCCCATCGATTCGGCTGATGGCGATGGCTGAGCGGCCGACGAAACCCGTCCCGCCGAGCCGGCCGGAACCGGGCAGGATGCCAAGTGCTGCGGAGCTGCTGCAGCGTCAACCGAATATCCCGTTCATCGAGCGACCGTGGCTGCTGCTTTTCGCGGTTGCCCTGCTCATCGGTATCGGGGGCCACGCGATCTGGCACGGCGACGGCGCGGGCCCCAACTCGGTTCGCAGCGTGATCGACAGCGCGGTGGCGTTCTACCTGGGTGTTGGCGTGCTGCTGGTTCCCGGTCTGTGCCACCGCTCGGTGCGCGCGGCGCTCAAACATCTGCCCGAAGACGAACGGTGGATGCTCCTTCTGCGGATGGCGGTTGTCGGCGTCGTGGGCCCCGGCGCGACGTGGCTGATGTCGCTGTTCATCGAGCCCTTCGGCGGCGTGATGATCCTGCGCATGGCGATCGTCGGCTCCTTTGTGATGTCACTGGGCGCTTACGGTGGGCTGCTCATTCGCGAAAAGTACCGCCGTTGACAGCCCGCAGCGCCAACCGCTCATCAAGGCCGTTGCCGTCCCCGCCCCAAGCCCTTACCTTTCGCGCCCATGTGGTTTTCGACCCCCGCCATCCGCGCGCTCATCGACCTGGCCCTGACCGAAGATATCGGGACCGGTGACGCCGCGACCGAATCGACCGTACCGGCCGGCCTCGTTGGCAAGGCGACCGTCCGCGCCAAGCAAACGCTCGTGGTTTGCGGTGGGCCGGTGTTCGCCGAAGTGGTCGGGCGCGTGGATCCAACCGTCGTTGTCACGCAGCACATCGCCGAAGGTGAGACCGCGAGCTATGGCGATTCGGTGCTCACGTTCGAAGGCCCGGTCCGCAGCATCCTTGTCGCCGAGCGCCTTGGCCTTAATTTCATCGGACGCATGTCGGGCATCGCGACGTTCGCGCGGTCATGTGCCAACGCCGTCGCTGGCACCGGGGTCCGCGTTGTCGACACACGCAAGACGCTGCCGGGCTTTCGCGCGCTCGACAAATACGCGGTGCGGACCGGGGGCTGCCACAACCATCGCACCTCGCTCGATGCCGGTGTGATGATCAAGGAAAACCATATTGCGGCCGCGGGGTCCGTTCGCGGTGCCGTCCTTGCCGCCCGCGCTCGCGCCACCCACCTCGTGCGCGTGGAGATCGAGATCGAACGACTCGACCAGCTCGAAGAGGCCCTGGAAGCTGGCGCCGACGTGGTCATGCTCGACAACATGGACAACGACCTGATGCGGCAGGCCGTGGCGCAAAATGCCGGCCGCGCGATCCTCGAGGCGAGCGGCAACATGACGCTCAGACGCCTGCCCGAAGTGGCGGCGACCGGGATCGACGTGATCTCGCTTGGCGCGCTGACACACACCGTCATCAACGCCGACTATTCGCTGCGCTTGGACACCTGAGCCGCAGTTCGCACCATGCCCGCCGCGATCGACACCAACCGCATTGAGGCCGCGCTCCGCGACGACATCGGGTCGTGGCGGGGGTTGGTCTACGCCGATGAGACCGGATCGACGAACGACGACGTGCGGACCGCTCAACCCGCGCACCTGGGCTTGCAGGGCAGCTGGGTGATGGCGCTCGCCGACGCACAAAAAAACGGACGTGGCCGGCTCGGGCACGGTTGGTTTTCCCCCGCTGGCGGCGCGATCCACCTGTCGCTGGCGGCGGAATTGGCGCTCTCCACACCGCTCTGGCCGCGCGCATCCCTGGTTGTTGGTGGAGCCGCGGCGCGCGCAATCAGCGACGTCACCGGCATCGATGTTCGCTTGAAGTGGCCCAATGACCTGCTCGTGTCCGTCGATGGAACGTGGCGCAAGGCTGGCGGCATCTTGTGCGAGAGGCACGAACCCGCGCGAGGGCCTGCGTTGTGGATCTGCGGTATCGGCGTGGATGTTGCCATCGAGCGGAGCGCCTTCCCAACCGCGCTGCAGGACCACGTCGCGTCGCTTTCCTGGCTCGCCCCCGCCGCCGATCGGACCGAGCTTGCTTTGGCCCTGGCGCTGGCGATTCGGCGCGACATCGAGGCATGGCAGGCCCGCGGTGGCCAGCTCGCGGTCGAGGAGCTGCGCAAGCGCGCGGTGTTCATCGGCGACATTGTGACCATCGACGAGGGTGATGGCGGCGCCGCCCGCGACATGCGCCTGGTCGATCTCGCCAACGATGGTGGGCTGATCGTACAACCACCGGGCGGCGGCCCCACCGAAAACGTCGCGCCGCTGCAGATCCTCGCTGCGCAGTCCAACCCACCGTGGCATGCTCCGCCGCGCTTGCCGCGCTGACGGCCCGGAAACACACCCATGCTGCTCGCCATCGACATCGGCAACACCAACGCGGTGCTCGGCATCTACGACGGCGACACCCTCGTTGACCACCTGCGCCTCGAGAGCCGCCACAGCTCCACACGCGACGAATACGCGGCGGTGCTCGCCGTCATGCTGCAGCAGCGAAATATCCAGCTCGACCGCATCCATGCCGCCATCATCGGTTCGGTCGTGCCGGCGCTGACCGAGATCTTCGAGACCGTGTGCGAGCGGCTATTCGGGGTCGAACCCCTCACTGTCGGGCCCGGCATTCGCACCGGCATGAAGATGCAGATCGAAAACCCGCGCGAGGTGGGCGCCGATCGCATTGTCAACGCCGTCGCCGCGTTCGAACAGGCGCGCGGTTGTGCCATCGTCGTCGATTTTGGCACGGCGACAACCTTTGACGTGGTGTCGGTGCGCGGCGACTACCTGGGCGGCGTCATCGTTCCCGGCGTCGGCATCAGCGCCGATGCTCTCGCGTCCCGCACCGCCAAACTCCCCCGCGTCGAGATCGCGCGCCCCAAGTCCGTCATCGGCCGCACCACCGTCCAAGCCATCCAAAGCGGGCTCGTGTTCGGCTACGTCGCTCTTATCGAAGGCCTCGTACATCGCATCAGCGAGCAAATGAGCGCCAAGCCCCGCGTCATCGCGACCGGCGGACTCGCTAGTTTGATCGCACGGGAGACGGACGTTATCGACGACGTGGTCGAATTCCTGACGCTCGACGGCCTGCGAATGGTCTGGCTGCGCAACAAGGAACGCCGACCGGCGGTGACCGTGCGACGGGGCCGCCATTGAAGGACCGGACGCCCGATCCGCTCGCCACACGCTTGGCGGTCACCGAGCTGTACGCGTCGATCCAGGGTGAGTCGACGCACGCCGGCCGGCCCTGCACGTTTATCCGCCTGGCGCGATGTCCGCTGCGGTGCCGTTGGTGCGACACCGTCTATTCCTTCGACCCCGGTGAACCGACGACCGTGGGCGCCGTCCTCGATGAGGTCAAACGATGCGGCCTGCCCCTTGTCGAAGTCACCGGCGGCGAACCTCTCGCGCAACGCGGCTGCCATATCCTGCTCGAGCGGCTTTGCGACGCCGGCTACGAGGTCCTGATCGAAACCAGTGGCGCCTTTGCCTTCCGCGACATCGACCCGCGCGTGAAGGTGATCGCCGACCTCAAGTGCCCGGGTTCCGACGAGAGTCATCGCAACCTGCTGGCCGACCTTGCAGCGCTGCGTTCGTGTGACGAGCTGAAGATTGTCGTCGCCGACCGAGCGGACTTCGACTGGGCGCTGCAACGGCTCAACGATGAGCTGATCGGCCTTGAAGCGACGGTCCTGTGGTCGGCGGTCCACGAGGAATGCAGCGGCGCGGACCTCGCGGACTGGATCCTGCAAACCAAGGCCCCGGGACGCCTCCAGGTGCAGGTTCACAAGGTCCTGTGGCCAGCCGCTGAACGGGGCGTGTAGCGATCCCATCGCGACGTGAACATGCCGTCGAACCCCAACTTACCCGCAATCACCGATCGCTCCGCGGCGATGTGCCGACCTTGGGAGCGCCTTGATCCGGATGACAGCGCAACCGTCGCGTTTGCCCGCCGGCATGGCTTCGCCGCATTGAAAGCTGCTGTCTCGGTGCAGAGCGTGCAACGACTTGGCGCCCACGTGCGTCGTTGGTTGCGGGAACGCGGGTTGATCGACTCGGCAGATCGCGCAACGCCCGGGGCGTGTTGGACCAACGATGGGTTCGACGACCCGCGCTGGATCGCGCTGCAGCAGCACGTATTCGCCAGTCCAGAGGCCACCGCGGTCATTGGCGACGCGCGCTTGGGGGCTTTTCTGTCCGCCCTCTTCGACGGCCCGATTGCGTCACGTCGCGGGGATATCTGCCGCATCGCGTTTCCCGACGGACGTCATCACACGACCAGGCCCCACCAGGATGGCGCCTACATGCCGGTCTCCGATTCGCCAGCGCCCTGGACCGTTTGGATCCCGCTGCATCCTTGCGGACCCGACGATGGCGGGATCGGTCTGTGGCCCGACAGCTTTAGCGGCCCGCTGCTCGACCACACGGGGGCCGGCCTGCTCGGTGGTTGCGACGTTGCCGATGAGGCTGTGTGGGTCACCGGTGAGCTCGCCGTCGGTGACGCGTTGCTGTTCGCCCCGACGGTCGTGCATCGGGCGTGGCCGAACCTTCGCCCCGACAGGCCGAGAATTTCGGTCGACCTGCGTTTCTCTCACCTGGGGACGGGCGATGTCACGGGGTCGCGTTCCCGAATCGCCAACGCAAGCACCGACGATCCGCCGTAAAGCAAAAACCCAAGCACGCCCCACGGCACGATGGCACCGAGTTCAGTACCGCCCTGCTTGGGCACTGGGATGCTGACGACGTCGGTCAGCCAATCCTGGACGGGCAACACCTCGATGCGCATGCCGGCGGTCAACGGGAAATAGATCCGCTCGCGATAGATCGTCGGGCGGGGCGCAGATCGCGGCCGACGCGCGCGGTCGAAGTTGAGAGCCTTGAGCACCGTGCCGTCGGCGCTGACGATTCGCACATCGAGCTTAGCGTCGTACGTGTCGCGCGTCGGCAATACGCCGCGCTCGTCGGGCGCTCCTATCGCCCCGCGAACGATGAAGACCGAGATGTCGGTGCCCCTCTGCTCGTGCTTGTGGTCGGCGTCGTCGCGCGTTCCGGTCATATCGACGGCAGCGACTGCAACGGTCACATCGCCCACGACCCGGTGAGCGGAGACGGTCAGGCGCGGACGGCGGTCGGTCTCCTCGGCACGGGCATCCCCTCCGATGAAACTGACGGCCATCGCGGCGAGGCAAATGGCTGCGGCGGATGCGCGGCGGGGAGGCGCGACCACGACCTGCAGGTTGATCGATGGACAAGACGTGAAACAACGAGCGCAAGCATCGCAGTCCGGCCCGGGATCACCGCTGGCGGGATCGAGGTGCAACCAACAGGCGACCGAACACAGACCGCACGACTTGCCACAGGCCGACGGGCGAGCGATCGCGACACGCACCACGCGGGCTCTCCCCGTAGCGGACAGCATCGCGCCGGTTGGGCACAACGCCGAACACCACGTCGTCGGGCCAAACGCTACGGCCGTCGCGATAAGACCGACCAACAAACCCAGCACGGCGCTGCCGCCACCGAGCAACCAGACCGCATACGACGCCTGCTGAACAAGCAAATGTGGTAGCGCGAGATCGACCACCATGTGACCGCCGAGCGCACCGCCGACGATGGCCACACCGAGCACAAGCCAGCGAATCGGTCGGCGCGTGGGGACGACGAAAAGCGGAGTCCACCTGAGCCGACGAAGCGCGGCATCCAGCCACCGCGCGATGGTTCCGTAGGGGCACAACCAGCCGCAGAAGAAGCGTCCGGCGAACAGGCCGATCAGCAGCGGCAACGCAAACGCGAGCAGCACACGCGCGTCGAACCGACCCCGCAACAACGCCACGCTGCCGGCGACCGGGTCGATCGCGGGGATGCCGAGGACGTCAACACCGGTGCCGCCACCGACGAGCTGGAGCGCATCGTAGGCCTTGCTGGGGGCGTGGCCACGGGGCAGCGTCTTGTACAAAGTCGCGGGCAGTTCGCGGCCGAGCGTGTTCCAGGACGCCATCGACTCTTCATCGAGCCGTTGCCAACCGCCGAGCACAGGCGCCGCCACAACGACGATCAACACAACGGTCTGGGCGATGATTCGGGCCCAGCGCCAGGTCTTGCCGCCGCCGCTGATCCGCAGACCGGAGAGCGCGACGCGACGGGGTCTGACCGGGCGGTTTTCAGACGTCATGCCGCACCTCCGCGGCCGCGGGCCGGACGTCGATTGCGGTCGGTACCTGCGGGCAGAACTCGACGCATCGACCGCAGCCGACACAGCCGTCTTCGAGCACGACCGGCTTGCCGGCGGGGACCAGCTTGATGGCCTTACCGGGCAGCGGACAGGCGTCGTGGCAGTAGCCGCAGATTCGCCCGATGTAGCTCAGGCAGCGGTCGGGATCGACGACTGCTATGCCCATATTGACCTTCTCGACGATGGCTTCGAGGTTGTCTTTGGTCGCCGAAAGCGCGCCGGTCGGGCAGATGTTGGTGCACCGCATACACAGCGTGCAGGAGCGCCGTCGCACATCCAGGTAGGGGGTCAACCCGCCCCATGTGGGCTCATCAGCGCCAAACATCCGAATGCAGCCGTTTTGGCAGACGACACCGCAGAGCCCGCAGCGAATGCACGCCTTCTGAAACGCTTCGTCGTCGGAGCCGGCTGTCGGTGGACGGACGGGCGGGCCGTGCTTTTCGCGGGCGGATGCCGCATCCGAATGCAACGTCGCGCCGAGGAGCGTGGCACCGCCGAGCATGGCGGCCCCAGCGGCGATGAACTGCCGCCTGCCAACGCCGGTGTTTTCGCGTCGCTCCTGGATCGCGCGTGCCAGCCGCACGCGCTTCTTGTCGGGCCGTTTCTTTTCCGCCATAGCGACCTCATCGGGGTGGGCAACGTCCCGATGGCAAGCTATGCGGCCCCCCATGCCGTCCAATGGCGAAGATTTCGCCCGACGATGGGGAGATTTACGCGCCGCGGCGTCACGACGAGTTGAATTACGTACGGCGAACCCGCCGCCGGTGGCCTAGGTCGGCTGCACCTGGGCGCGCGATCCGGACGCCTTTCGACGGCGACGGCGGCGGCGACGGCTCTTTCCGTTGGACGAGTTGCGACGATCCGCGATGACGTGGTCGGGGATCGAGCCTGGTTTGCCATCACCGAACGCGACGACCACCTCGCCTTCATGGCGCTGGCAATGCGCGTGCAATTCCCCGCGGACCAGTTTCCAGAGCGACTCGCCGATGAGCTCCGAACGCCATCCTTGCAAGCCGAGAGCGGCCAACAGGGACTCGCGGTCGTCGTGTTCGTCGCGCAACGCTTGCTCGGCCACCGCGCGTTTGAGCAGCAGCTGGGGAGCGATGTCGTTTTCGCGAGCGAGCTGTCCGACCAGCAACATCACGAGCGCGCCGGCTGCTTCGACACCGCGCGTTGTTGGCGGGCGGGCTTTGGGCAGCCGAATCGGGTTGTCCATGCCGCGACGCACGGCGGCGAGCCAGCGGTCGGCGTGCCGGTTGACCTGGCGGTGGTTGAGCCGGCGATGGCTCTTGAGCTCGGCGCGGGTTTGCGGGGCGCCGCGGGCCATGGCGACGAGCAGATCGTCCGGCACGAGAAAGTGCGGAACCGTGTCGACCTCGGCAGCGATCCGATCGCGTTCGGCGGCGATGGCGGCGAGGACCCCGAGCTCGTTGTCTTTGAGCGTCCGGTAGCGACCGACCCGTTTGTAGGCCAGGTCCGGGTTGCGTTCGTAGCGAGTCGGATCGGACAGCCGCGAGCACTCCTGGGCGACCCATGGATCGCGGCCACGCGTTTGCAGCGCGCCGTTGAGCTCATCGTGCAGCTTCATCAGGTAGCGCACATCGTTGGCTGCGTAGCACTTGAGCTTGTCGGACAGCGGTCGCCGGCTCCAGTCGGCCATCTGACCGTCTTTGGGCAGTCGTTCGCCGCAAATCCGGTGTACGAGGTTGGCCAGCCCGACCTGCAAGCCATGACCGAGGAACGACGCCGCGATCTGCGTATCGAAGACCCGAGGCAAGATGCGACCACAGCGCAGGTAGATGATCTCGAGGTCGTTGTGCAGCGCGTGGCCGATAACCAGCGGGGGGGCGTCGCCGTTGAACGCTTCGAAAAGCGAGCACATGTCGAGGTCGGCCAGCGGGTCAACGAGGAAGATGGCGTCCGGCGTGGCGAGCTGTACCAGCATGAGCCGCGGGATATACGTGCGTTCACCGTGGAACTCGGTGTCCATCGCGATGCGATCGTGCTTGCGGATTTCGGTGATCAACCGGTCCAGCGATTCTTGGGTATCGACCCAGATCGGTTGCGGCGTTTGGGGCATCAGTTCTCGCTGTGACGGCGGCGCGGAGGCGACTTGGGGGGCGCGGGCCGGCGGGCGTACACTCCTGCCACCAAGGGCGGGCTGGAAGGCATGCTGCAGGGGTAACGCGGGCCGAACGGCCTGTGAAAAGGTAGCACGATCGGCGGCATAGATTCCACTAAATCAGGACGTTGCCGTATTTGGCGCGACGCGGGGGTTGCCGTCTGGAGCACGCGCGGCATGCTCTCCGTCAGCCTGGAGGGCTCGATGAACGATGGTCAGAACCCCCTCTTCACCGCCGATGGTGACGGCGACGGAAACGGCACGGAAAACGCCACCAGCCCCGCTTTCGAGAGCTTGCTGGGCGAGCTTGAAGGCATCGTTGAGGGCCTCGAAGGCGGCGATCTCAGCCTCGAAGACAGCCTCCAGGCGTTCGAGCGCGGCATGGCTCTGAGCAAACAAGCATCCGCGCGGCTCGACGACGCCGAATTGCGGATCGAGCGCCTCGTCGCCAGCGCTGACGGCGACACCACCGAAAGCTTCGATATCTGAGCCCAGCCCCGTCTCCTCATCAAAGCGCGGGCTGATACGTGCCACGTCGCCCCAAACGTCGACTCGATGAGAGGCTCGTCGCTGACGGGCTCGCTGCTGATCTGCGCCAGGCACGCGGGCTTGTCATGAGCGGCGAGGTCGTTGTCGGCGACCACCGCGAGACCAAACCTGGCAGCCAGGTTCGCGACGACGTCGTGGTACGGCTGAAAAACCCGCCCAAGCGCTTCGTGTCGCGGGCCGGCGGCAAGCTCGACGGCGCGCTCAACGACCTCGGTATCGACGTTAGCGGGCGGCGCGTGCTCGATGTTGGCGCGTCCACGGGAGGCTTCACGGACTGCGTCTTGCAGCGAGGCGCCGCAGAAGTCGTCGCGCTCGATGTCGGCTACGGCTTGCTCGACGCGAAGGTTCGCAACGATCCGCGTGTAATCCCGCTCGAACGCTGCAACGCCCGGAAGTTGACCGCGGGCCAGCTCCCGTGGCCACCGGATTTGATCACCATCGACGTCAGCTTCATCGCCATCCGAGCCCTGCTCGACGCGCTGTCTGCCGTCGCATCCCAACAGGCGTGGATGCTCGCCATGGTGAAGCCTCAGTTCGAGCTGCCGCGCAACAGGGTCCCCAAGGGCGGCGTTGTGCGCGATGATGATGCGCGTCGTCATGCGGCCGAGCTTGTCACCGACGCGGCGTCGTCCAACGGTTGGCTGCTCCGCGACCAGCGCGACTCCAAGGTCGCCGGCCCCAAGGGCAACCGGGAGATCTTCGTGTGGCTGCAACGGGACAATCGCGGCGCGGATCCGC
>Ga0114933_10005208_pt1 | contig 11875 bp, 12 predicted proteins | sample 4SBtaG_FD_89691 | JGI IMG/M metagenome (GOLD analysis project Ga0114933, IMG submission 89691) | Deep subsurface microbial communities from Kolumbo volcano to uncover new lineages of life (NeLLi) - 4SBTROV12_W25 metaG | ecosystem: Environmental > Aquatic > Marine > Volcanic | place: Kolumbo...
GTTTTTTTGTAATAACTTGTCAATGATTAATGGCATATCAAAGATTCCTGGTACATGACTTGTACGAATTACATCAATGTTTAGTTTTTTTGCTGTTTCCAATGCAACATCATACATACGTGACGTAATTTTTTGATTAAATTCTGCAACCACTATGGCAATTTTCAAGATTAGTTCACCTTAGAGAATTCAAGTAGTTCTTTACCATCAATGAATGGTATTGCATTTTCTTTTGCATATTTTTCTGCTTTATCTACAGATAATGCAGAATAGGTTTCTGAATCCATCATTTCACATATTGCAGTGATTGGAGAAAGATTTGCTAATTGTGTTAGATATACAGACATTTCAGTATGACCAGTTCTAGATGAGAGAAGACCATTTGAAGCAAGCAATAATGGAATATGTCCTGGAGTTTTAAAATTAGAGTTAAAGATTTGTTTTGGATTATCTTTTTTGTAAAGAGTTGACATTTCTTTGACAGTTAATGCTCTATCTCTATCAGTAATTCCAGTATAGGTTTGTTTGTGATTTATGGTCAATGAAAATGTGGGATGATCACCATATGGGGCAGTTCCCATAATCATTTTTTTTGATTCATCATCTAATTGATCAGAAGATGAAAGCATGTTATGCATATACTTTAGTTGTAACTTTTCTGCAAGTGAATTATCTATTGCAAGGCAGATTAATCCACCTGCATGTTTTCTCATTCGAACAATGTGTTCAGGAGTTACAAATTCGGCTGCAACTACCATATCAATTTCATTTTCACGTCCATCAGAATCATGAATCATTACAAACTCACCACGTTTTAGAGATGAAATTGCAGAATCAAATGTCATACTAAAAATCGATTTTTAGTTATTATAAAGTTTACTAGAATTTTTGTTATTACCAATTTATTGGTAATATATGTTTATTCTATAATTTTATTTTAAGATATACTTTCCTAATACATCAGTTTCAATGTTTAGTTTATCATCAATTTTTTTTGTTTTAAAATTTGTAATTTCTATTGTATGAGGGATTAAACATACAGATGCTAAATCATTTTTTACATCTACAACAGTTAAACTAATCCCATCTAGAGCAATTGATCCTTTTTGAACAACGTACTTTTTCAAATTCTTTGGAATTTTAAACCAAATTTTTACCTCTTTTGGTTTTTTCTCTATTTTTTTAATTTGTGCAACACCATCAACATGTCCTAATACAAAATGACCTTCTAATCGTTCACCGACTTTTAGACTTCTTTCTACATTTACTAAACTACCAATTTTTAGATTTCCTAAGTCTGTTTTTTTCATCGTTTCATCAATCATTTCAAATGTACAAATATTTTTTAAAATCTTAGTTGCACTAAGACAAACTCCATTTAATGCAACACTTTGACCAATTTTTAGTCCTTTAGAATCCTTACCTAAATCAACTGATACCTTAATTGCACTACGATTTTTTGTATTTTGTTCTATTTTTTTAATTTTCCCAGTACTAGTAATTATTCCAGTGAACATATTAGATTATGAAATTTTGTGTATAAATAATGTTTAGATAATTTCTAGTAATGCCTTTGCCTGTTTGTAATGAACTTCATCAATCATTTTACCATTAACTACAATTGCACCTTTTCCTTTCTTTGTTGATTTTTCATATTCTTTTACTACTAATTTAGACCACAAAATTTCTGAAGAGTTTGGACGGAATATTTTATGAGTTATTTTGATTTGATCAGGATGAATGATACTTTTTCCTGAATAACCCAATTCTTTTCCAAGTTTACAATCTTTTTCTAAACCTTTTTCATCTTTGATTTCTTGCCATATTCCATCAATAGCAGCAACTCCTGCAGCCGCAGCTGCAACAGGTATTTTGTATCTAGAATATTTCGCACCGATTGGATTACCTTTCGTATATTCAATTTGCATGTCATTTAATAGATCAAATATTCCAAAAACTATAGCGTCAACTCTTTTACTTGATGATGCAATTTCATAACAATTAATCACACCAAGAGTAGATTCTATTGAAGGAATTAGGTGTATTTTTTTTAGTTTTCTTTTCTTTTCTAAATTTGATATGATTTTTTCAATTTTTTTCAATTCTTTTGCAGAATCTACTTTTGGGATAACAATTCCATCTAATCCTTTTTGAACTATTTTTTCCAAATCACTAGGAATTTTACCTGATTGAGGTGAGTTAGTTCTTACAAATATAGATGCAGAGAAATCTTTGCGTTCTTTTAATTTTTTTGAAATTAATATTCTAGCATTTTGTTTTTCGTTATTAGGAACTGAATCTTCTAAATCAAAACAGACGATGTCGCCAGAAAGGGATTTTGCTTTTTCTAAGAATCGAGGATTATTTCCAGGGACAAAAACTAGACTACGAAAAAGATTTGTCATTAAATGACTATGCGCCTTCAGGCTTCATTAAGATTTTGCCAAAGAACTTGCCTGATAGCATTTTTGTGTGAGCCTCTGCTGCTTGCTCAAATGTGTATATTGAGTCAACTGCAGCTTTAATTTTTCCTTGACCCATCCAGTATAGACCTTCATCAAGTTCAGCTTTTGTTCCTTGTGTTGAACCTAGAACATTAATTCCTTTGAAGAATATGTGTCTAAGATCTATTTTTGCGTCATAACCTGTTGTTGCGCCACATGATACTAGAGTTGCACCATATTTGAGCAATGTTAGTTGTTTATTGAAATGAGTTTCACCAATATGGTCAAATGCAATATCAATTCCTGGTGCTTGATTTTTCGTTTTAGCAATTTCTTTTGAGATTTTGAAGACTTCTTTACTCCAATCATCTTTTCTGTGGTCTACCGCATGATCTGCGCCTAATTCAAGACATTTATCGAGTTTATCAGGACTAGCAGTTGCAATTACATCACAGTTGTATAATTTGGCAATTTGAATTGCAAAACTTCCGACACCAGAACCACCACCCATTACAAGTACGGTTTGACCTGGAATAATTTTCGCTCTACCGACTAACATATGCCATGAGGTTAAAATTGTCATGGATGCTGCTGCTGCGTCTTCATATGATACTCCTTGTGGAATATGTGAAACATTAACTTCTGGTAAATGAATTTCTTCACTGTATGCACCCCATAGTGGGCCAGTTTGAAATCCCCAAACTTGTCTTCGGGTACAATCAAATTCTCTTCCACTTGTACAAGCAGCACAAACTCTGCATGCTAAATTAGAATGCGAAACAACTCTATCGCCAACTTTGAAACCTTTTACATCTTCACCAACTGCAATAACATCTCCCGCTACATCAGAGCCTGAAACGTGTGGTAATGGAACTGGAACTGGATTTCCTCGCATTCCCCAGATATCATTATAGTTTAGAGCAGATGCTTTATTTGTAAAAATTACCTCGTCTGGTTTTGGTTTTGGTGAATCTATATCTTCAACCTTGAGGATTTTTGCATAATCGTCATCAGGTGCATATTCACGATAAACAACTGCTTTCATAATTTCGACCAGATTTACCCCTAATTATATTTTTTTGAGATCAAATTCTATTAATTTTGAAATCTCTTTTTGGTTGTTGAGCAGATAATAGAATTTGTTTGAGTTGATCGTCTGTGATTTGACCAGGAGATCGACCTTGTGATGCTAGACCTAAAAGATAATTCTCAACCATATTTGCTAGCTCAGGTTTTACCATTTTGACATTGTTTAGTCGTAACCGAGCTTCAGATGTAAGAAGTTGTTTGAGTAACATATCTTTTTGTGCATTAATCTGGTCCTCGTTTGGTTGATCATTTGTATCAGGTGCAGGTTCACTCATTTCAAACACTAAGAGTAAATTTTGAGTTTTGGTGTTGTTTGTGCAAGTTCACCTAAGATTTCAGTTGCAAGTTTATCTAATTTTTGCATTCCTTGACGACTAAGAATTCTTCCTTTTTTCTCTACTTGTTCAACATAACCTAATTTTTCTAATCCATGAATTGCATTTCTAATGATAGCACCGCTTGCATCACGATGATGACGTGCACCATAATACATTTTACGTTTACCGTCACCATAAATTGTTCTCATATCATTGACAGTTAGAGGACCATGAAGGTAGATTTTTCTCAATATCGAGGCACATCTAGTGTACCACCAATCTGGTTGTTGTGGCGGTTTGTCAGCATGTGCTCCGGTTTTGACAAAAGATGTCCATAGAGGTGCAGGAATTTCTTCCTTTTTTAGAATCTCAGTTAATCTTGAGATGAATTCCTGTGCCGGTACATCATAAACTTTAGCCATTGGAAAAAATTTTGATAATCGTCTTATAAATCATTGAGAAATTATCTTACGATAAGTGTGGTTACAATACAAACACGTTACTCGTATCGACTTTGGTTTAGAGCCAAGACGTGTTTTTGATGCGATCCCAGGTGGAATGAATTTTTTGCATTTCTTACAAAAACTTGAACTTATCTCAAATGGCAATTTAATTTTAAATTTCATACTAATTTTTTTGACAATTTCAGCCTGTTTTTGAGCTAGCCCAGGATTGATTTTTGCGTTCAACAACGCATTGTTAAATAGAATTTCTATTCGTCTTAGTGCAATCTCTTTTTTTGAATTTTTCATAATTACATTATGAATTGTTTAGAAATAAATGAATAGATGCAGTCAGCGGGATTCGAACCCGCGTCACAGGGTTGGAAACCCCGAATACTAACCAGGCTATACTATGACTGCATAAGGATTGAAAAAATTTTACCTAAATAAAAATGGTTTTTTCATATTCATAAACAAGTCTACTTGCAACTAAATGAGATTCTAATGAAGAATCATTTATAGAAAATGATTTTTTGAGAACTTTTTCAGTATTCTTATTGAAATGGCCTTTTTGGAATCCACCTATAATAATACAAGCATTATCAGGAATTTGTTCAATTAATTTGTCAAAAGTGATTTTTTGACCTTTTGTAGTGAGTCCGATTATTTGAGTTGGCTTAATTTTAGATATTAAATCTGACAAAGTAGAGGATTGTAATTTCATCAAGATTTCACTATCTACTTCAATTACATTTTTAAGAAATAATTTTTCAATTAATCCTTGAAATCTATGATAAGATTTTGGTAGACGAGTTTGATTATTTATTGAAATGACCTGATCATTTACTGTATGAACAAATATTTTGAATTTATTTTCATAAAAAGCAGGAGTTGTACATAGAGACAATAATGTGAGATGAATGATATCAGGTCTTCCACGTTTAATTTCATTTTCCAGTCCTTTCATAGCACCAAAATGCCAAGAGTTATCAAGTAATGTTTGTGAAGGAATTTTTTTGAATTTTTTCGAGTATGATGTAACTGCTGGGTGATTATGCATACTCTTTGGTATTAATTCAAGAGATGATTCTGCAAGGATTATTGTGATCATTTGGTTATTCTAAAATATTTATTTTTAATTGTGTCCACGAAGGTTTTGGATTTTCATTTGTATCTATGAGACCTGAATTACAATTATACTCATCAATTCGTTCTAGACGAAATGAATTACTTTGAAAACCTGAACCAGATATATTTTCTATATCTTGAGATATACAACTTCCTTTTGGCTTATCGAATAATCTAGAAATTGTAAAAAATTCTATTTGAGAATTATTTTCTTCAAAAAAGTTCAAGCTTGAATTTATAAATTTGGCTTGATCATCGTTATTTCCACCGACAAAATCTGAGGTGCTCCAACTTATTTCAAAAAATGCTAATTTATGTGAAGGAAATATTTCTAAGGTTTGTTTTAAATTATTGAGGGCCTCATCAGGAGTACGATTTATGTCTCCAATTGGATCAACAGGTCTATAGGATAAAGCAATAAAATCTCCCATCTCTAATTGCGGTGTTATTTCACGAAGACCATTTGGTACCAAGTCTTTGTTCAAAATATTGTCTAATGACATACTATTTCCAATTTTTACCTGAGGATGTTTTGATTTGATTTCGACGTATACGTTATCAAAAAATTCCACATAAGGAGGAATTGCTCCAGTAGCTCTTGAAAAGTGATAATCAATATCTCCTGCAAAAATTACATAATCTATATTGTCATACCTAGAAATAATTTCATCTAATACACGAATAGTGTTGGTTTCTAATGTTTTTCCTATAATTTGATTACCCATCCATGATGGAAAGGGTCCTAATCTGTCTGCATTAATTACTGAAAAATATAATGTTGTTTTTAGATTATATTTTTGATTTAATTTCATCATGATATCTGTTACACGCCAATCAAAATTTTCTTTTTCAGGTTCAAGTTGATCCCAGTGTACATACAAATTTGTTCGTCCAATTCCAGTTGTAGATGCAATTTTGTATGCATTTTCAAGTTCAGGAATATTTTTTGGAGGATTTATTGTATTTATAACTAAACCAATTTTTTCATTCTGATTAATTGATTCAGTTATGGCTATATTATCTTCAACAGAATTATTTTTTGTTAAGAAGTAGACAGATGAAGCACCTATTGCAATAATTAGAATTACAATTCCAATAAATCTACTATTCAATATATCTTAAAATGAACTTGTATTCTAAAATGTTGTTATTTATTATCCAGATGTACATCCACTGTATCCACATTCTATGCAGATGTGGCAGCCCTCAGTTAATACCAATGTATTCTTACAGGTAGGACATAGTTTTTCTTCAATTTCCGGATCTGCAACAACACGAGTTTCTTGAGGTAATTCTTGGGGAACGCTTACTTTCAGTGCTTCGTTAATTTGTTTAAGGATGTATGGGTTTTTGATATTGTTTGTAATGTAATCATGTAAATAATCAGTTGCTGTAACTTCAAAAGTTTTTTGTGAATTTTCTCCCGTCATATGAAGTACTTGCTTATGTCTAGAACCATCACGGTAAACAGTAATTCCTTTTAAGCCTAGTTCATGAGCCAACAGATATGCTGCTTTAACATCTTCAGCAGATACATCATTTGGCATATTGATTGTCTTTGCGATGGCATTACCAATCCAGTCTTGCCATACTGCTTGTGCCATAAGATGATCAGTCCAATGTATGTCCATTGCAGTTACAAAGATGTTTTGTATCCATTCTGGAATTTCTTCTATACCCTTAACTGAACCATAATTATCAGCCACTTTTGCTAATAGCTCTTCACTATAAAGACCATTTTCTCTGAGAACTTCTTCAAATATTTTATTTGTATAAAAGAATCTGCCAACAGTCACGCGTTTTTCAAATACAAGAGCAAATGTTGGTTCCATTCCGTTTGAACAATCTGCAAGCATAGATAATGTTCCAGTTGGAGCTACAGTGGTTGTTAGTACATTTCTAATTCCATGTTTTTGGATTTTTGCAATTAAAGCATCCCAATCATAATAATGTCGTTGTTGTGGTTTCTCATAGTATCCAGCAATTGGTATCTTGCCTTCAGGAAATTCAGTGCTTGAACAAAGTGGGAACGCACCGCGAGATTGTGCTAAAGCAACACTTTCTTCCATTGAATAATATGATAATGCCTCAGATAATTTACCCATAAATTCATAGCCTTCTTTGGAGTTGTATGGGATTCTCAATTTGTATAATAAATCTGCAACACCCATTACTCCAAGGCCAATTCTTCTAGATTCTTTTGATGCTACATTAATTTCTGGAACAGGATAATGATTAACATCAATTACATTGTCTAAGAAGCGAGTTGTTTTTCTAACAATTTCTTCATATTTTTGCCAGTCAAATTCGTATTGTCCATCAGCTTTTCTTTTTGTGAGATTTGCTAGATTAATTGAGCCTAAATTACATGATTCATAGGGATACAAACTTTGTTCTCCACACGGGTTTGTTGCACGCAGTGGTCCACCACGAGCTTTTGCAAATACATTATACTTGTTAATTAAATCAAAGAAGATTAGACCAGGTTCTGCACTTTTCCAAGCAGATGTTGCAATTAGATCAATTAAATGATGTGCATTTACTTCACGTACCGGACTATCATCTCTAGTACTACGTAATGTATATGCTCCATCTTCACTATCTACTAATGCACTCCAAAAGTCACCCCATATTCCTACGCTAACGTTAAAGTTTTCTAAAACACCAGGCTCGGTCTTGTTAGTAATGAATTTCTCAATGTCAGGATGGGAAACATCCATAATTCCCATGTTTGCACCTCTTCTTTTTCCTCCCTGTTTGATGACATCAGTTACAGTATTGATGATATTCATGAAGGATACAGGACCGGATGCAACACCAGATGTTGAGGCTACAATATCACCTTCTTCTCTTAATTCTGAATAGTTAATTCCAACACCACCACCAGATTTGAAAATTAATGCAGCATCAGATGTGGTTTTCATGATTTGTGCCATATCATCAGGCATTCCTAGTACGAAACATGCAGATAGTTGTCCAAGACGTCCACCTGCATTCATCATAGTAGGTGAATTTGGTAAGAAGACCTGATTTACCATTAGTTCAAAGTATTCAGTAATTCGTTCACCATAATCAGTAAATTCTTTTGCTGCAATTTTTGTTAACAAATCTTTAAAGCTAATCTTTGCTTGACCTCTTTGTGCAATGTCAATGTAGCCATTTACTAGTCCCCTAAAGTGGTATTGGTTGAGATAGTATTCATCAATTTTAAATTTGTAATTGAATTGGTCGAGTTTTGGGAGGTATTCTTTTGCTTCTTCAATATTTTGCGGTGTGTTTCCTGCTGGATTGAAGACTGAAGAATCATGTAAAATATCACCGATTCCAATTAAAATCGCAACTCGTTCAAATAATTGAGTTGGACTTTCAGTAATCTCATTTTTGTTATTTCTTAATAGATATCTTGATGCTAAGACTCTTAGGCAATTAAGATCAAAGTCTTTTGATACAGGATCCAAAGTTTTTGTGTTTAGAACCTTCATTTTTTCATCACGAATCTTCCGTCTCTCATGTCTATACAATATGTATGATTTTGCAATTTCACTATGACCTTGCTCGATCAAAGTTGATTCCACCATATCTTGAATATCTTCAACGGATGGAGGGTTTTCTGTACCAAATCCTTGAGAAGATAGTTTACTTAAAACTCCGTTTGTTAGTTCTTGGGCAAGGTCGCGATCACCTTCACTTGTTGCAAGTAATGCCTTATAGATCGCATTTGTAATTTTATCTTGATCAAATCTTGTTGTGTCACCATTTCTCTTTCGAATTTCCGCGAAAGACGACTCTATCTGTGAATTTTCAACCAATTATAATCCCCAAGAACAACTTAAACGTATGAGCTAAAAAACTCTTTGGCAATTAATTTTCCAACAATGGGTAAATTAATTTCACAACGAAAAATTTCGTAGCACTTTACAGATTTTCATAGTGCTAATTGTAAATCCAGATGAAAAATTTTGTTTTTAATTGATCGAGACGAATTTCGAATAAAAATCTATTAGAACTACCAAAATAGAAAATAATTCTTATTTTTTAGGCATAAAAAATACTAATTCATATTTTTAATTGGTTTGAATGACGAAATTAGTAAAGATACTTTTTCAATTGTCTTTTTGATATCGGCATCCTTTGCTTTTGTATCAAATGGTACCTTAACAAGTAATCCACCATCTAGTGTTTTTGAAATTTTATTAAAATCAGATATGATCTCGCTTTTTGCAGTCAATTTATCAAGTTCTGGAGCATTTAATTCCAGCCCTTGAGAATAAAGATCACCATCTAAAACATCCATGATGGAGTTTTTGCCATATTTTTCACTATCAAGTGTAACAAATCGTGCCAACTCATCACTGTCAACCATCGCAATGGATACATCAATTCCCATCTCTTGACCCTTTTTGTGTGCAATATCAACTGCAGTTTCTAAAACTTTGTTTAGAATTTCTTTTCCTTCTTTGTCATCTTTATGTCCAAGTATTTTGTAAACTGCCTCTTTTAGTCCAACTAAATTAAGAACTATAGACGAATTATTTTTTTGCATAAACTGAGTTTTTTCTGCAAGGATTGGGTTAACACCACGTCGAATCAAATCAGATACATCTTTTTTTCGTGTTGCCATTGCAGCAATTGCAGGTTTCATTAGAAGTACTAGTCTAGCTCTGAAATAAGTTTCGTCCTTACTTGACTCAAGTGCTAAACGTGGCAAATTGATGGATAATGATCCAAGTTTAATTGATGGTTCAATAGATTTACTAGAATTTTTTATTGCATTAGTTGAACATTGACCTTTAGAGAATGTTAAATTTCCACCTAACGAAATAGTTTGTGCAAGAATTTCCGAATGATCTGCAACCTTTCCTTTTTCATAATCAATAACAAGACCAATTTTTGGTTCAGGAGTTGCTTTAGCAAAAGTATTGTATGCAGATATGATTGTATGAATTAATTTTTTATCAGCAGACAGTGGTACTCTAAATGATAATATTGTGGGTGTTTTATCAAGACTAGTTGATGTAGAGGACATTGCAAATACATCTACTAACATTTTTTCGATATCAGATTGATTCTTTGAGAATTTTCCAAGTACTGCAGCTAAATCATCAATTACTACTTCTTGTGATGATTCTTTTGATAATAGATTAAAAATCATTGGAAGTGATTTTCCAAGATCACTAAGAGTTTTTGGTGCAGCAGTTCTTGTTACAGCAGGACATTTACCCTTTAATTCAATTCCATCTTCGATTAGTTCTTTTAGATTTAGGAATATAGTATCAGGTATTAGTGACCACAAACCTAGATTAGAAATATGAAGTTCGCCAGATAAATGAGAATCTGCTATATCCTTTGGAAGACTATTTGTGAGTAAATATTCTGCCAGGGTATTTTTTCCACTAGTAAATAGAATGTCCTCAACACCATTTCGAATATTTTCAACATTTGTGAACATTTCTTGAATATCAAAGACAGGCATTCCAAGTCTTGCTAGTTTATTTCGATATTCTTCATGACCGTGCTCCAATAGAACGTTATTCACCATTTCACGAATTAATGAGCCGGTCAAATATGTGGTCTGGAATTTGTATATTCTATTTTCTACTTCTTCAGTAATTTTTTGTGATAGTTCAAGTGGTAGACTTCCTTCACGAACTAGAGATTGGATTATTTTATCAGAGTTGAATTCCTCTATAGAATCATGCGATGTTCTAACATACATTTTTCCACTTTCTATGATAGAACGTTCTTCAATTTGTCTAGCTAGACTAAGAACCAGTTTGCCAAGATTAGTGATGGTGTAACGTCTTTCAGATTTATTTAATGCGACAAGGGATTGTCTAAGTAATTTTCTTAAATGATATGCAAATTTTCCACTTTCTTTTTTTGATTTGAAACCAGCTAGAGATTTGAGTTCAGAATAGGTCAAAGGGCCCTTAGAGTTTAAAATTCTTAAAATATCAATTCTGTTTGGACTAGCCATAACAGAGAAGATCATTCTAACACGTTTTGATGTAGATTGTAAACGACCATCACCTTTGTCATCACCATCTATCTCTAATTCTAGATCATCATCAGTATCTACATCCAACTCTAATTCTTCTTCAAAATCTTCTTCTTGCTTCCCCATTGAATTAGTAAAAAAAAATTAACTATTAAGGCTTCTTGTCACTAGTACATGGATCAAAAACGATCATTTCTCTTCAACATCTAATGAAAATTCGGATGTTGACAGAGACTGATTACATGAAGGACATTTGTTATTGTAATGTTTTAGAATATCTTTAACAGATTTCAACATTTTCATTGAAGAGATCTTTTCCCCACATTTTCCACAAACAATTTCTACTGACATAATAAACGATGTTCATGACATCAATTAAAAAATTTTCATAAGTTTTTTTAATAAATTCAATAAAATTGATTTACTGTTTTTCTAAGACGATTCCACGTTCATCAA
>Ga0114933_10005209_pt1 | contig 11874 bp, 9 predicted proteins | sample 4SBtaG_FD_89691 | JGI IMG/M metagenome (GOLD analysis project Ga0114933, IMG submission 89691) | Deep subsurface microbial communities from Kolumbo volcano to uncover new lineages of life (NeLLi) - 4SBTROV12_W25 metaG | ecosystem: Environmental > Aquatic > Marine > Volcanic | place: Kolumbo...
GCCTAGGTTATACATTATTCCACCACCTTGAGGGTTTGCACTAAATCTAAAGTTCCCAGGTAAATTAAATAAAGGTGTTGAAAACCCTACTTCTCTATCACCAACATCAAGATCAAATCCAAGTTTATCAAACTCGTCTGCTATTCCCCTAGCACCTCGTAATGCTTCGTCACCCGTGTCTCCAAAATTAAACTGATCAAGATTTGCTAGGCCCCCTGTTTGAATAATATTATCTAAATATTCTGGTGTTTCATTAGCGATGGTGTTTCTTTCAACAGTTTCACTTTGATTCATCGGGAATTGTTTGTCCATAAACTGAGAATAACTTTCAGCTATATCAGGGTTTTGTGTTTGTAAATCAAGAGAAAGATCTCTGCTGGTATTAAAGTTTGGATCAGACATTGGTATTTGTCTTTGCGGTATATTAAAAAAGTTTTTAGCTGCTTGCAGTGCAAAAGGCCCAGACATTAATCGGTTTTCCATCGGGTACGCAGCTCTATACATTTGTGGGTTTACATTTTGTAATCTTCTGGTTGGATCTAAAAAATTTCTTTGCATGTTATCTTGAAAAGTTTGAGATCCTCCTGTTGTTAAAATAGGATTACCACTACTATCTCGTATAATTCTTCCCTTATCATCAGCACTGGTTGGTGCAGTTCTCATCACGCCACCGCTTTGAATAGCTAATTCATTACCTAAATCTTTCACAAAACTTTTTTGCCTTGAACGTAGGTCTTTTACTTTATCTGTATCACCAGCTTTTATTGCGTTTTCAACGCGTCTATTAAGACTACCAACAGATTGCTCTAAATCTTTTATCTTATCTGCTCTAGTCTTTGAGGCTTGTTTAGCTCTATACGCGTCTCTTGCATCACTTACCATTATAATACTCCTACGTTTAATCCTTTTGTTTTACCAAAGTCTGTCGGAACATCAAGTGCTTCATACAATTCTTCTCTAATTTGAGGCGATGTGCCAAGAATCGGTATTGATTTTACCAGCTCTCTTATAAGTTTTTCTTTTTCTCCGTCAGATAAAAGATCTCTTATACCCTCCAAATAACTAACTAATCTATGTACGATAGGACCCATCAATGCTTCTACTGGACCTGATCCATATTTCTCTGCACGAGCAGAGTCCATTAATAATTGCACGGGGCCAAAGAAACCTGTTCTCTCTACTGCTCTTAACAATTGTTCTTCAAAATCTTCATCTTTTAAACGAGGGTTACCCTTCGGTCCAAACTGTAAAAACTCTCTAAGTTCATTACCAAGAGCTGCTGCTATTGTCATCACCGCTCCTACAGCTGCCAGTCTACCACCGTTTGCTATGCCATTGTAAAAACCGGTTTTAAATATTTCGTTGTACCATCTTTTTAATACCGTATTAGAGAAAGTTATTTGGAAACCTTTTAACTGTCCAAGAAAAGCTAAGTGTGGATCAGACATCCACATTGGTCTTTGTGTTGCACGTGGGTTCATAACAACTTCATTTACATATCGTATACCACCTATTCTAACTTTATCTTGAAAGAACTCTGTGTTTTGTATGGCCTCTTTGTTACCGCTTTTAAATACATCACTATTTACAAAGTTCACTGCTTCACCAGGTTCTATACCCAGCTCTCTTAGTTGATCTTTTTTTATTTTAAATCTACCTGTGTCGGGTAATTCGTTTACATCATTTATATTTCTTCTGTTCATGTTCTTTGCCAAGAACACAGCATTATTATAAATTAAATTTTGTGCAGCGATATATGCCAGTGTTCTGTTAAACTTTGTAAACTGTGATAAAAAGTTTAATCTAAAAAACTTTTCTGTAAATCTATTTGATTCTTGTCCACCTCCAAATGCATCGTTCTGTCTTTCAACAACAGCTGCATCTAGTCCTAGTCCTATATTTGCTATGGCTGTATCAACTTCGTCTCTTGGAAAACGAGGAAACAAACTTCTGATTGCACCACGAATAGGAAGTGTAAAACCTTTGATGATTGTTTTTACTCCCGCGCCGCCCCTTGATAAAATAAGAAATGGTTCACTAAGAGAAGATATCGTAGCAAAAGGTAAAGTTAAAACATATCCATATGTTATCAGAGCTGCATTTAATTTTCTCATAACACCACTTTCAATTGGCTTGTATTGTTTCTGTAAAGCTGCAGTCAGATTTCTAATTCTATTTTTTTCACCACCTGTTAAAGGCACTCTTGCTGCATCTGTTTCTGCTTGAATTAAATTTAGAGCTTGCTCTAATACTTCATTGTTTTTTCCAAAAGTTTTTGCATACTCTACACGTCTAACAACAGCGTCCCTGTATCTATGGAATGTATCTATAACATTTGTATTTATGAAAGGAGCCATCTCCGCAGCAGGAATATTTTTTAACTCTCTAGTTTTTTCAATCGGGCCTGCTTTTTTTGTGGGATCTAAACCAATGCTTTCATCTCTTAATGTTATTGGAAAGCCCTGGTTATCTATTATACTTTGTTTAACTTCAGCTGCTTCTTTTTCTGTAAATCCATTTCGTTGAAGCATATCTGTAAATTCTTTTCCAAAGTTAGGATTGTCTCTCATTTTTTTATACAAATAATTTGTAGGAAAATACCCTTTGATATAACCAGGGTTAAATCCTACATTCTTGCCTTTAAACGTTCCACCTTGTCCGTCATTAATATCTAAAATAAATTTTGCATTTCTAGCGTAGTCTAATAAACCATCTAACTCTTCCCTAATTAATTGTGCCGCTCTTCTTATTTTAGCATCGGGAACTGTTTGTTCATTTATTATTGGCTCGTTAAGTGCAAGCTGTAATTCTTTGTTTGTTGCTGGTGTTATTACGGAAGTAAAAGGCGCACGAACTGTCTTTGATACTGTGTCTATTCCTTTTTGAAATTTTTCTGAATGTCTACCCATTTCAGAAAAGATACGCTCATCTATTGTAGCTGTCTGTGCTTCTCTTTTACTGATAACTCCATCATCAAAATAAGCAAGAGACTGTCTTATTTTTTTAGCGGTATCTGATCTAGCTGATAAGTCATCTATTGCACTAATAGATTTAGCGACTGTCAAATCTAAAACCTTATCTTTAAACTCACCTAAACCTTTTTTAATTTTATAGTATCTTGATGTAGGAACACTCATCGCATCAGGAACAAGTATTTGTTCTCCTGATTCTTTATCTTTTATTGGTTTAAAAAATTTTACAATAGCAGGACCTTTGCCATAATAATTAGAAGAGTAAGGTTGTCCTCCTAATCTGTAGACTTCACGAACCGTGTTCCGTGCTGGACGATCCACGTACATATTAATCTCTGCGTCTCTTACCTTTAAAAAATCTGCTTCTGTATTTATATTTTCTTGTTCTTTTGGTGTCGCTTCTTTTTTAAATGTTGTGTAGTTAGGGTACTTTATAGCTGTGCCTGAGTTATCAGGAAAGCTTCTAAGACCTGAGTCTCCTGATCTGTTTAACAACGGACCGATAGTGCTTGATATGCCAGCGTATACACCACCACCAAAGCCTCCTTGTATACCTGCATTTATAACACGACTTCTTACTTCCTCTTCTGGAACCTCTAATCCTGTTGATTTTTCTGCTCCTTTAATGAATACATTTTCTTGTGCAGCTTCCGTAACGGCTTCTAACGCTGAAGCTGTTGCTACGTTTCCTCCTGTCGATATAACTCCATCAAAAACTTTTTGTGCTGTTGTTTTATCTACTTCAAATATTTTTTGTATTTGATCAACAGAATTTTTTTTACCTATTCTTTTTAGCGCCGGTTCCAGGGGTCGTAAGATGGGAATAATTGTAGCGATATCAAAAGTTCCAGCGAGTAATCCAGTTTTTAATGCTTGTTCCGCATCAGAATAATCTTCATTACCAGCGAGTTCTTTTTGTGCTCTAGCCGCCTCACCAGTTCCAAGAAAAGCACTAGTAAGATAAGCTGATACAGCTGGTAAACCAAACCTTCCAACGAATCCCACCGGAGAAAAACCGACTAAACCCATACCTAACCTTGTTGCAATAGCAGCTGATACGCCAGGAAATAAAGATGGAATTGCTTGTCCGACTTGATTAGCTACCCATGGTGCAATATCATTTGCACCTGTAACATCTTCTATTTTACCCACTTCAGGCATGCCAACGGCTGCTGCCTCTAATCTATTTTTTAAAGATACAGATTTACCGTAGCCAACTAAATCATCACTGTTTATTAATTCACCAATTACGGCTAGGGAATCTCCTGTGATCGCCTGAACGTTGTTAAAACTTCTTTCAAGTCCTTTTGAAAACTCACTTTGCTCTGATGGTATAGCTGCCGTAGGTGATATGTTGTCTAATCCTATAACAGATAAATCTAAACCACCGGCCTCTGGTTCAACTCCTCCAATTTGCGGTGTTGTATTGTCGAGCCCCACTATTGATAGGTCAAGCTCAGCCATTAACTTATTCCACTAAAATCTAAATCAGGTCTTTGCGCTTTAAGTAATGCAATAATTTGATCTCTTGGTAAATTATTTGCTTTTGCTAAAGTATCAATCATCTGATTTGTAACCTTTTGACCAGTGCCTGAACCAGAAGTTTTTACTCCAGCTAATTCTGTTTTTTGTTCATCGTCACCAAAACCGATAAATCCTAAAATTTTACCAAACACTCCTGGTTCTTTATTCTGGAACAAGAATTCGTTGTTGACTTTGTCTATTGCATCTAATGCTAATTGATTGTTACTTGGAATATCTTGACCTGCGTTGTATAATCTATTGGCTTGTGTCTGCATTCTATTGTAAATGTTTGTAACATACAAAGACTCTATCGAGTTTGGATCTTCTAAAGCGTCACTATCAAAAGATAAATTTGTTTTATTTGTAATACTACTTAATATTGTGGGAGCGTTTTCTTTTACACTTCCTATATTATATTTGCTTTGTTTAGTAATTTTACCATCTGCTTTTATCTGTTCTTTTAATAAATCTATTTCACCGCTAAGGAGAACTTTAAATATCTCTCCTCTAAATTTTTGTTGTTGAGCTTTTGTTTTGTATTTTTCATTTATTTCATTTCTAAGTGCATCACTTGCAACTTTAGCTGCAGCCTCAAGAGGTTCACCTGGTGTCATCATTAATTGTAATCCATAATATACAGTTTTCAATGCATCAGAGTCTGGATCTTTTTGATATCCAAGATTAAATCCTGATGCTTCTAGTGCTCTAGCAATAGCTCCACTGACACCGCTATTAGTTGTGGTGCCATCAACTATATTAGCTCCTGCCGTGTCTGTCTTAACTCCGGTTTCAGTATCTACGCCTGTTCCTTTTTCTTCTTCTTTTTCTACCTCATCTGTTTTTGTTGCGTCTTCTTCCGTTATTGTTCCAGTAGAAATTGAACTTGATTGTGATTCAAGATTTGATTGTAGGTCATTAAGTTTATCATTTTCTGCATTCATTAAATCATCGAACTTATCTTTTGTTATTTCTCCTTTTTCATATTGATCTAGAATAAAATTCATGTTGCCTTGAATTTCATTCATTTGATTTTTGATATCGTTCTTTTCTGCTTGAGGTGCATCTAAATTTTCTACAACATTATTAACAGCATCTTTAGTGCTATTGATTGCAGTTTTAACTCCATCGCCAGCGCTTATAATCGCTTGGTTTATAAACTCAGGATTTGATTCTAGATCTTCTTTTATTTTTTGTTCTTCTTCATTTAATGATGAGTAAGGTAATGCTAAAATTCTTTTGTTTCTATCTATCTCATCACCTGCCGCTTTGAATTGATTTGAAATATTATTTATTTCATTTGTAATTATCTCAAGCGGGCTGTTGATGTTACCCTCTTCATCAAAAGTTTTTTCTACAATAGTATCTTTAACTGAAGATGCCGCATCTTTTACAGTGTCCACAACTTTTTTACCACCCTCTTCAAGATCGCTCATACTGACTCCAAATATTTCTGATTCACCGGCATCGCTTGTTCCAGTTAATTTAAATCCAGTTAAGGATTGAAAAGCATCATTAAACTCTTTCATGGCTTCTTCACTTGGAGCAATGTTTGCTATAACTCCTTTAGTAAAATCTTGAGCTTCTTGAAGAGCTTGTCCTCCGGCTTCTTTCCCTGCATTTAATGCTCTAAGTGCGTTAAACAAAAGTGCTTTATTTGTAGTCTTAAATCCTTCAGTAAACGCCTCACCACCTTGCTCTGAATTAATAGAATCAAAAACATCTATAATACTCTGGCTATCTTTTTCTAATTGTTCAGCTAAACTTAAATCTGCTTTTGGTTGATCTGTTTTTTCTTCTTCTGGTGATTCAGCTAAAGCTGTTATTCCAGCATCGTCTGCACCAACTGGTGTGCTTGGAGCTTTTGTTTCTTCTTCTGTCGCCGCTAAAGCCGCGTCTCCTGCTGCTTGTTCAGCTATGCTTTGGTCTATCAATGCTTGATAAGCATCTCCTTGTGGAAGTGCTCCGCTACCTCCAATGCCTGTGCCGCTTATGTCCAAATTTTTTCCAAATATATTTGCTTGATTCGCTATAATTGGCACACCCAATTGCTCTGCAATGGCTTTTATTTGATCTTCTTTTTTATCGGAAAAAAACTTATCACCAAAATCTAATCCAGTAATTCCAGCGCTAAACCCTTGTCCTGGATTAGGAAATAATCCCTCTGCCCCTATTAACTTAGCAGCCTCTAAAGCTTTTAAAAAATTCTCTGTGTTAAGAGGTGTCCCTGCATCATCAAAACCACCTTGATAAAAAGACATAATGTCATTTATTGTAGGAACATACGTACCCGCTTGTGCACGTATAGGTTCTCTAAACATTCTTCTGTTAAGTGGATGCATACTATCCTAACAACCTAGCTAGTCCCAGTGCACCGATACCAAGTCCTGCTATTTGAGATAATGGATTAACTCCCGCTGCAGGATCTTGAAAAGTAATACTTGAGTAACTAGATGGTTGTCCTGTTAAAATATCACTAGCAAAACCAAGTCTTGTAAACGGCTCCATCTCTTGAGCCTCAGCTGTTCTTCTTCCAGCATCGAGTCCTGCTTGTTGTAATTGTTGTTGTAATCCGCCTATACCTAATAAGGATTGAACGTCTGTTAAATTACCTCTTTGAAAATCTAAACCAAGTCCTGCTTGACCCGCACCTAAACCACCAATTTGTGTACCTAATTGACCGAGCCGTGAACCGAGAGTCCCGATTCCTATTCCGCCTTGCACTTGTCTTCTTCTCTCTCTTTCAGCAGCTGTTAACGCATCTTGAAAACCTTGTCTTTGAGACAGACCTATTTGACGTAGTGTGTTATCATCAATACCTTGTTGAACAAGTTCGGCTCTTGATCCTCCGAAAGCACCTGCTCTTGTAGCATCGCTATCGGCTTTTGCTTTCATGATATCTCCCTGCCTTTTTATTTCATCAGTAACATAACTTTGATATGGATTTAAAAATGCATCTATATCAGCTGATCCAATTCTAGAAGCACCTGTGTCAGCTAACGCTGCACCTTGTGTAATTAAAGGAGATCCAGATAAAGCAGTAGCAACACCTTGATCTAGCGTGCCTCTAGCTTGTTGTAAGAATGGTAAAAATTGGCCTATGCCTTGACGTGCTCTTTGAAAAGCAGCGGTTTGATCACCTGTCAAACCAGCGATTTCAAACGCTGGTATCTGCCTTGGAACTCCTGCTCGACCAAACTTTCGTAAATTAAAATCTTCTAAACTCTCACCTTGTCTTCTCTCTGCATTAGGATCACCAAATACTGTTTTAAGAAGTTGTTCACTTCTCTCTTCTATATACGGCGACGGTCTTACATATGTTTCTGACATTATTTTTTACCTCTTGATTCCGGTGATAGTTTACCACCTTTTTCTAAATTTTCCATCATTTCATACATCGGTCTTGCTCCTCCTGCATTTTTTACAGCTTTAGCTGTAACAACAAATTCACCATTACTCAAGAACGCTGGTATATCATCACTAGTTCCTGTTCCTGGACCACGAAGCATGCCTCGTGCTCTTGGAGCATCTTCAGGAAAACCTCCTTCAGCTAAATTTACAATACCTCCTTTTGCAGCAAACATAGTTGGAACTATGTTTGAACCAGCTGAATAAGCTGGAGCATAAGCCACATTAGTAATTGAATCAAACATACCCTCGCCTGGATATAATTCTGGAGCATAGGCTACGCCCTCCTGCTCACCACCGAATAAGCTCGGCATTATTTGAGCTATACCCTGTAGTCCAAATAAACCAGCTAGTATTCTTTTTTGACTAAACCCTTTGCTCGGATCGCCATCTTCTCTAAATATGTTTGTTGCTTTTTCAAAAAAACCTTGATCAGTTGCAGCCTTGGTTGCTGTTTCTGTAGCTGATGGTGCCGCTGCCGGTGCAACTCCTTGTCCCCCTGCAAGTCCATCGGTCCCTGTAAAAGCAGGTTGTGCACCTTGAAACAACGTGCCTATACCACCCTCTTGAATACCTTTAAATAATGAACTTCCTAAAGATCTGCCACCGGCTTGACGACCTAACATTGCTGCTTGTGAACCTTTTGCAAGACCAGCTAATCCACCAGCTGTGATACCTGATAGTAACGCTTGACTAGGTTTCTGACCTCCAATTAATCCACCAGCTGTTCCTGCTGCACCAATTAGAAATGGGCTCGCACCAGGAATAAAAGACGCTGCCAAAGGTAAAACTATTGGAGCTGCTTTTTTTAATTTTTTAACTAATTTTTTTAAAAAGAATTCTGGTTGACCTGTAATAGGATTGATTGAATTTAAATTACTACCAACAATATATTCCGCTGGATTGATTCCCAGCTTTGCCATGGAAGTGAATACTTGATCTCGTAACTCAGGGTTTTCATCAAATACCTCCATAGGCACGATAGTTTCTCCCGTCGCAACGTGAGCAATAGTGTCGTCTTCAAAACGTCCTAAATTTTTTAGTGCGGTGACAGCGTCTTGAAAATCAGCTAAGCCCCCTTGTTGTAGCGCTAGTTTCTTCATTAATCTCCTTAAAATGCATTTTAATAATGAGGCAAGAGGCTAGCCTTGTAGATGAGCCTAATTAATCGTGTAATTATAGGCAAATTTCTAGTATCATGCAACATAAATGAGTTTTGATATTACAAAGGTGCCCATGGTCCGTGTCACGTGGTTAGATGCTCGTGATACAGAAACAGGCTGGTTGCCTATAAAAGACATACTTAATGCTCCGTTAGCCGTGTGTCAAGAAGTAGGATACATGGTTATTAATAATAAAGAAAAAATAGTTATTATGCGCTCTTGGTGCACAGATAAAGATGATAATCATGGTGGTGGTTCAATTGCAATACCACGTGGTTGGGTTACAAAGATTGAGTATTTACACGTCGCTTATTCAGAGACATCGTAGTTGTCAAGAAAACAATTTTAAAAAGTTCTGTTGAAGTTCAAAAAAATATGTTTACATTAGGTTCTCACCAAAATTAACAATCATAGGAGAAAATATGGAAAACGAAGACATAAATAAAGCCATTGCCTACCTTGCAGATAAGGTGAGCAAATATCACGAACGACTATTAGCTATGGAAAGAGATTTAGAAAGACACATTAACAGTGCAGAGCAACATCGTTGTGAAAATTGTCAGTGTGAAGACTAATTATTCTTTTGTTTCGCCTTTAACATCAGGCATTTTAACGACACGTATGGTAACATCCTTGGCCTTTGATTCGGCCCAAGGTTTACCACAGTCGTTACAAGTACCAGTAGCCTCTTCTTCTGAGTCAACCTCAGCGCTACAATTCTTACAATAAATTTTTACATACACTTCAGGTTTAAGAACAGGTAATTCTTTACCATCTACAATTTCAGTGCCTATTTGTTCTGCATCTTGTACTTTTTTACCAATTGACATTATGTAATCTCCATTAAACTTACTGCTATTTTTACACCATTACCAACTATTTTAATAGCATCTTGTTGTTCTAAAGATACAGGTTGTGATAAAACTTCCTGAGTTGCACCATCTGCTAAACTGCTTTTAAAAAGCTCTATTTCTAAAGGAGAACTAGCATCATAATCTAATATTGTAACAGTCGTTGTCACTGCTCCTCCAGAAACATTAGCTAATCTAATGCTTTTTACTATGGCTGTTGTTGGCAAAACAGGTGGTACAGCTCCCTCATTCGCTGTAGGAACTGTGTAAACAGCTGTATTAGACCCTGTAGCGGTCTTAGAAAATAATTTAAAAAAATCAGCCAAGGAAGAAAGTCCTCGCTGTTGACTCATCTTTTAAATCTTGTTGAAAACCAAAATTTAGTTGTTGAGTTATTTGTTCTAAGATACGTATTAGAGTATCAAACTGTATTGGTTCATACTCAGCAGGCGCATCTGGTAATCTTGTTGTGCTAATTTTAGCCATTATCTACCTCCATCTGGTTTTACATCCAAACGTAACGTACCATAACGCCAGTCTGAATCTAAAGTATTACTTGTTATTTTTACATTAGCTTGTCTGCCTCTACCACGTAAATTAAAAAATTTCGTTGTTGTGTCTACAGATCGATCAATTGTAGTGCCTGTTTCTGACGGATAAGATTTAAAACCCATGGTCATTGTAGCAGATCCAGCTTGATTTTTAAAATCAGGTATACCCTTGCTTATAGATAGTATTTGTTGTCCATCTTGTATATCAAAATCACCTGAAGTAATAAATGCTGTCATAGCAGATTGATCGTCATTTACACCTTGTTCATGTTCATACAGTAAGGATGCACCAGCAGTTACACCTAAAACAGTAGGAGTATTCCCCGTTGTGCCTATCTCATATTTTGTTGCATATGGTCTTTGATAAACACCATAATCCGTCCAAGTTGTTCTTGACAATGTTGATGTATACCAAGTTCTCTCTAAGTAATTATATGTGACTGATCTATCTATCTGTGTAGCGTTTGTAGAAGCGTAGTACCAAGTTACCTCATTAAACTCTGAATTTACACCAACATACGTTTCTGGTTGCTGTGTAATAGAAAAATCTTCAAATACAAAATCTTGCACACTACATGGTATTTTTTTTATTGAACCATCATAAAGATAAAAAGCATTTTGTGACATCCAATATGCTACACCATTTACATCGACGGCAGCATGCACACCTACAGCACCACAGTTTGCACCTATTTGCACCAATGAAAAAGTAAAAGGTGCACCAACAAACTGCATTGCATGAAGTGATGTATCGGTCCATACTAAAACAGCATTACGTGATCTTACTGCTGCCACAATCTTTGATCCGTCTTGTATTCTAAAAGATCCTGCAGTATTTGTTGCTGTTGGACCCCATGTTGTAAAATCTTCCTGTGATGAAAAACGTAAAAATAAATCGTCTTGTGTAGTGCTATTACCAATTGTTGTTTCTGTACCAAACAAAAATATATGTCTATCAGGCATTGACACTAGAGTAAATCTTGAGCTTGTCGGTGCTTGTGAAATAGCAACAGCTCTCACCCCTGTTCCGTTAGACGTGTCCCATCTAAATGTTTTACCTTTATGCACGGTAGCTATTAAATCTTCACCAAAATTATCAAAAGACCAATTTCTTGCATCTAATGTAACTGTTGAAGTTGATCTTGGAGTGTTCCAGGCGTCTACATTCCATGCATCTGTGCCCCAACCATAACCATAAGTAGCTTCAGCAACGCCTACAGATATTTGGTATTTAGCGTTACCTGTTCCGCCTCCGCCACTTGTGCTGCCACTTGCTTGGCTTGTATGTGTAACTTTGTAGGAGTTTGCATTGACAACAGTAGTAATCTCAAATTCTTTATTCATGTCTAAACCATCTATTGCACTAAAAGAATCAAAGGTAACAAAGTCACCTACAGATGCTCCATGA
>Ga0114933_10005210_pt1 | contig 11874 bp, 9 predicted proteins | sample 4SBtaG_FD_89691 | JGI IMG/M metagenome (GOLD analysis project Ga0114933, IMG submission 89691) | Deep subsurface microbial communities from Kolumbo volcano to uncover new lineages of life (NeLLi) - 4SBTROV12_W25 metaG | ecosystem: Environmental > Aquatic > Marine > Volcanic | place: Kolumbo...
ATCCCGATCCCGATCCCGATCCCGATCCCGATCCCGATCCCGATCCCGATCCCGATCCCGAGGTCCGATCCCCCGATCCCGAGCCCGAGGAACCCTGGGAGGAGCCCCCTCCACCGCCGGCCCACCCGACCGTCCGCTTCACCGGGGCGGATGGGGTGACCCTGGTCGGCAATGGCACGCGCATCCGCCTGCCCGCCGAGGTCCGGCCGGGCACCTGGGACGTCGAGGCGCGCTTCGGCGATCGGACGGCGACCGTCGGCAGGGTGCGGGTCGGGAGCGCGGACCTGCGCCTGGTCTGCGACGCGGACTTCTTCGCCTGCGAGGCGCGTTAAGCGTCGGCCTCGAAGAGGAGTCTCCCGATGTTGCTGATGTTGCTGGCCGCCTGCTCTGGCGACCCCGAGCCCACGAGCGTTCCCGTCGCCCCGGACGGCAAGCCGAAGCTGGAAGTGCCCGCGCCGCCGCCCCAGGCCGAGGCGCCACCGGCGAGCACCGTGCCGAGCCCCGGAGAGTGGGCCGCGACGGCGCCTGCCACCTTCGACGCGGTCTTCGAGACCACCAAGGGCAACTTCACCATTCGCGTCGATCGGTCCTGGTCCCCGAACGGCGCCGACCGCTTCTACAGCCTGGTCAAGAACGGCTGGTACGACGACATCGCCTTCTTCCGGAACATCGACGGCTTCATGGTGCAGTTCGGCATCCACGGCGACCCGGCGTACAACTCCATCTGGAAGGAAGCGACGATCCTGGATGACCCGGTCGCCCAGTCCAACCGCCGCACCTTCGTGAGCTTCGCGACCGCCGGCAAGGACACACGGACCACCCAGGTCTTCATCAACTTCGGCGACAACTCCAGCCTGGACGGCATGGGCTTCTCCCCCTTCGGCCAGGTCGTCGAGGGCATGGAGGTCGTGGACGCGCTCTACAACGGCTACGGCGAGGGCGCCCCGCGCGGCCGCGGCCCCGACCAGGGCAAGCTCCAGAAGGGAGGAAACGCCTACCTGAAGGCCGAGTTCCCGAAGCTCGACTACATCAAGCAGGCCACCATCACGGAGTAGTGGTCACTCGCCCAGGTCGAAGAGCGCGACCGGCGGGTGGGTCCAGATGGGCTCCCCGAGCGCGCGCTCGAGGCCCGGTCGATCGGCGAGGACATAGCGGTACCCGGCGCGATCGGAGAGGTCGGCGGTCACCGGCGCGCCCATCGCGGCCTGGTTGAGGCCCTGGAACAAGCCCGTCTCCACGACCCGGCGGCCCCAGGCCGGACCGCGGACCTCGGCGCTCATGTCCCAGGCGATGCCGCCGCCCTGGGGTTGATCATGAAAGACGCGGTAGCCGATCAGGTCGTTGGCGACCTGAGCCGGGGGCCACACGAGCACCGGACCGTCAAGCTCCGGGAAGTCCGTGGGCGCCTCGTGCAGGACGTGGTGCAGCGGCCGGTCGTTGCGGAGACCGAGGTAGCCCTCGACGACGGTCAGGAGCACAACTCCGAGCACGGCCAGGGGAGCGAAGCGGCCCGCTCGCGACACCAGACCGCCCAGGCAGATCGCGAAGGCGGGCAGCGCGACCGCCAGCCAACGGTAGGGCCACCAGAAGCGCTCGTGGCCCGGCGCCCAGTCCAGGAAGCCCGCGGGCAGGCGAAGCCGTGCGTCCCCGACGATCCAGGGACGGCCGAGGTCCTCGACGAGGATGGGACCGAGCGACATGACGATCGCGCCGAGCCCCACCAGGGCCGGGACGCGCAGCCGAGGCCGCGTCGCAGCGAAGACCAGGACCGGAAGCAGCAGGACCGGGACCTTGCGCGCCGGGTCGGCGGTCTTGCCCATCAAGAAGGCCGCGGGCACCTCGAGGGAGCCCGCCATCTTCTGGCCCTCGCTGTCCAGGCGCTCCATCATCAGCGCGTAGTCGTTGCCTTGCTCCCAGAAGGCCGGAGCGACCAGGGCGAGCGAAGGCAGCACGACGATCAGCGAGACCCCGAGCACGCCCAGCACCCGCAGGTCGCGCCATGCCAGGGCCAGGATCAGGGTGATCGGGATCGCGAACCAGGCGTGGAACCAGTAGCAGGAGCCGGCGAGCCCGAGCCCCAGCCCGGAGAGGATCCAGGCCCTGCGCCCGCCGTCCTCGCGCAGCCAGAGCAAGCCCCCCAACCAGATGGCCAGCGGCGCCCAGAAGCCCTGCTCGGTGCGACCGACGCCGGCCTCGTAGATCGCGTAGATCGAGCCGGCGCCCACGACCACCGACGCCGCAGCGGCCCAGGGGTTCCGGGTCAGGCGCCAGGCGACCCAGCCGCAGGCCAGGCCGTTCGTCACTCCGATCGCCATGGCCGAGAGGTTCATGGCCAGCACCGGCTCGAAGAGCGCGTGGATCGGCGCAAGGAGCACCTGGAGCCCGATGTTCCACATCAACAGCCGCAGGTCCTGCCCCTCGGGCCAGGCGAGCTCCTCGCGGAAGAAGGGGTTGCGCCCCTCGAGCACACAGTCCACGAAGGTGTGGGTCCACCACATTCCAGCGCCCATGTCCGGGTCCGCGATGTTGGCCAGCAGGTGGTCGTCCATGACCGTGGCCAGCGGCCAGGACGCCGCGACGACCATCCCCGACGCGAGCGCCAGCAGCGCCGCCGCGCGCTTCACCGGAGCCACACGTAGAGCGCGTCGGCCGAGTCGTCGGGTGGCCCGAGCCAGCGCACCAGCGCCGCCGCCTCGCGCTCGGAGTTGCCGGGCAGGAAGGCGACGACCGCGCCGAACTCACCCCACTCGAGCGCGCCCGGCTCGCGGTCGTCATGGATGGCAGACAGGCCCGCGAGCAGCCCGGTCTCGGCCCGCTGATCCCACCCCCCACGCAGGGCCGAGGTCTCGTTCCAGGCCAGGCCCGCGTCGATGGGCTGGCGATGGAAGGGCTGCAGTCCCACCAGCCCATTCTCCACGGTCAAGGGGGGATAGGCGGCGACCGGGACGGCCTCGGTCGAGGTCTGGAGCCCGGTCAGGGCCTCCGGTATGGCGACCGGGGAGAGGAAGACCTCGGCCTGCTTGATCACCAGCTTCGCGTCCAGGACCAGGACCACGCCCAGCACCCACACCGACCACTCCGGCAGCCGCGCCGCCAGCCGGGCCGCGACGAGGCCGAGCAGCACCACGGCCGGAGCGATCCAGCGGTAGGGCCACCAGAAGCGGGAGAAACCCGGCAGGTGGTTCAGCGCAGCGTGGGGCAGGACGATGGGGGTGTCCGCGAAGGGAACGCCCTTGGCGTCCATCAGCGCAGGCCCCGCGGCGAGCACGGCGAAGGCCAGGGTGCCCGCGGCCAGGGCGCGGGTGCGTGGCAAGACGAGGCCCGCCAGAGCGAGCGGCAGGAGCACCAGCGGGAAGCGGGTCGAGGGCACGTCCGCGCCGCCGATGAGGCCGCCGAAGAGGTCCGCGGGAAAGGCCACCGACGCCCGGGTCTGTTGCGCCACCGTGTCCATCGTGTCGCGCAGGGTGGTGTAGGCGCTGTCCTCGGCGCCCATGCCGAGGGCGATCGGGAGCAGGAAGGGCAGCACGGTGAGCAGCGAGGCAGCGCCGGCCACGAGCAAAGGCCGAAGCTCCCGTCGCCAGGCCATCCAGGCCGCAAAGGGCAGCGTCCCGAGCAGGCCGAAGACGGCGTAGAACCAATAGGTCGCCCCGGCGATCGACAAGGCCACGCCTGCCAGAACCGCCATGCCGCGCCGACCCTGGAGCACGCCGAACCAGGCGCCGGCGTAGATGGCGAGCGGCGCCCACAGCCCCTGCTCCGGGCGCCCGTTCAGGCACTCGAAGAGCCCGAAGAGCGTGCCCGCGCCGACCAGAGCGCCGGCGAAGGCGCCGCGCCGATCCTGAGTCGCCATCCAGCCGGCCCAGCCCGAAGCCAGGCCGTTCAGGATGGCGACGAGCAGCGCGACGGTGTTCAGCGACCGCACCGGCCCCATCGCGGCGTAGAGCGGCAGGAAGAGGAGCTGGACGAAGACGTTCCAGACCAGGAGCCGGACATCCTGGCCCTCCGGGTAGTTCAGCTCGGGGCGCCAGAAGGGGTCCTGCCCGGAGAGGACGCTGCCCACGAAGGCGTCGGGCCACCACAGCCCGCACTGGACGTCCGGGTCCAGGAGCGGGATGAAGAGGTGGCTGTCCAGGTAGCGCGGGAGCGGCCAGGCCACGATCAAGACCACCGCCACGACGGTCGACAGAACCAGGAGCGCGTCGCGGCGGGTCACCGACCCAGCCTAGCCCAGATAGTCTCTGCGCGGATGCTCCTCGAACAACCGCCTGCGGGCCCCACGCTCGCCCTCGTGTCGCTCTACGACATCGAGAACAACGCCATCCGTCAGCTGGCGGCCGCGGTGCGTCGGACCGGTCGGCGCGTCGTCGAGATCTACTTCAAGGACTGGAAGAACAACCACCTCGAGGATCCCACCGACTACGAGCTGGAGCAGCTGATCGAGATCCTGCGATCCGAGGGCGTCGGGCTGGCCGGGGTGAGCCTGCGGGCCTCGGCCTACGAGCGGGTCGCGGGCATGGTCACCGCGCGGATCCGCAAGGCCGGTGTCCCGGTGGTGCTCGGGGGCTGGCACGTCACGGTGCGGCCGGAGCGCTGCGACCGCCTGGCGGATGCCCTGATCCTCGGAGAGGCCGACGCCGCCTTCCCGGCCTTCGTCTCGGCGTGGTTCACCGGGGGCGACTGGCGTTCATGTCGGTCCCTGCGCGTCGAGGGCTCCTCGAACCCCCTGGAGCCCCTGATCGAGGACCTCGATTCGCTGCCCTGGCGCGACTACACCAGCGAGGACAAGTGGGTCGTCTCGCGCGGCGAGGTGAGCCGCGGCGATCCGATGGCCGAGGATCCGCTCTACCAGGTGCTCTGCAGCCACGGCTGCATCCAGAAGTGCAGCTTCTGCCACAACTCCTTCGACACGGGCGCCGAGGGCTCCCGCCTGCGCTTCCGCAGCGTCGACGACGTGCTGGCCGAGCTCGCCGAGCGGCGCCGGGTCAACCCGGCGATCCGTCGGGTGCGCTTCGACGACGAGATCTTCGGCTTGTCCCGCGCCTGGCTGCGGGAGTTTGCCGAGCGCTACCCGGTCGAGGTCGGCCTGCCCTTCGACATCCTGACCGAGCCGACCGTCGTGAACGCCGAGTACGTCGAGCTCATCCAACGGGCCGGCGCGCGCATCGTGCACATGGGCATCCAGTCGAACGAGAACGTGAACCGCGAGCAGCTGGAGCGCCGGGCCGATCGCAAGACGACGCGCCGCGCGGTCGAGCTGCTCACCGGCGCGGGGCTCTACATCCGCTACCTGTGCATGGTCGACGTGCCGGGCACCACCCCCGCGGACCAGGAGAGCCTCTTCCGCTTCCTCCAGGAGGTGCCTCGCCCCTTCGACCTCTACCTCTTCAGCCTGACCTGGTTCCCGGGCTCGAAGATGGTCGAGGACATGCTCGATCGGGGGGACCTCGACGAGTCCCAGGTCGAGGGCACCGCCACCAAGACCTTTGCGCAGTACCGCGTCGACCTCGGCTGGCCGCGCTCGCCCGAGGACACCTGGTGGCTGGCGCTGATGGTCATCCAGGCCAGCCAGACCCTGCCCAACGGGCTCGTGCGAAGGCTGATGGAGGCCGAGTTCGCCAAGGAATCTCCTCGGCCCCTGGTCCTCGCCGCGCACCTGGCCACCCTGCTCAAGACGGCCCGGGTGGCGAACCGGATGCGCCGAGACGGTGAGCTCACAGGCACACTGGTCAGGCGCTGGTGGAACCCCCTTCAGATGATCACGATGTGATGCTGCTCCTGTCCCCGGCCCTCGCCGCGACGATCACCGTCGACAACAGCTCCGACTATGTCCAGGCCTGCTACGACCTGGACGCGGGGGACACGCTCTTGTTGGACACGAGCGGCGGCCGCTTCGAGGGCAAGTGCACGGTCACCGTGGCCGACGTCACGATCGCGCCTGTCGAGGGCCAGGAGACCGCGCTCGTCGAGTCGATGTGGCTGAACACCGGCGCGACCCGGGCCACCGTCCGTGGGCTGGACTTCCAGTCGGACGACCAGATCCAGCTGTTCACGACCTCGGCCACCGATGGGCTCGCCGAGGACATCGTGCTGAGTGGGGGCATCGGAAACGGCCTGGTCGTGAACTCCTACGCGGACCTGGAGGTCATCGGGCTCACGGCCTCGGGATTCGAAGGGGGCGCCGCGGTGGTCGTCACCAGCTACACCGCCGGCGCCGCGGCGTTGACCCTGAGCGGCGCGGAGATCACCGAGAGCATCACGGCCATCGGCGTCTACGCCGCGAACGAGGGGACCTCGAGCCTCGACCTGTCCGACAGCACGCTCTCGGGGAACCTGTGCCAAGGCGGCGAGACGCTGGGGCTGGGCGGGGGCATCCAGGCCAACGGAGCGGCCACGGTCGACGTCGACAACGTGACCTTCGAGGCCAACCTCGCCGACTGGGGGGGAGCCATCGGCGCCTTCCAGGGCGACGAGCGCAGCACGATGACGATCCACGACTCCACCTTCAACAGCAACCACGCCGACCTGGGCGCGGCGATCTACTTCGACTACGGCACGCTCACGATCACCGACAGCAGCTTCTGCGGGAACAGCTCGTCCACCGGCAGCGCGATCGTGACCACCCAGGCGAACACCACCCTGAGCCGCGTGGTCTTTCAGACCCAGCACGGGAACGAGGGCGTGGTGCTCCTCGAGCGAGGCGTGCACACCCACAGCCACCTGAGCATGGTCAACAACCGGACCGATGTCTTGTCCATCGGCCTCGGCCAGGGAGCCGCGCTGGACTTGACCAACAGCCTGTTCGTCGGAAACGGCGGCGTCTTCGACGAGCTCTACACCGGAGGCTGGAACGCCTTCTTCGACAACGAGGGCGCCCTGGACGTGCTCTCGGGTGAGCTCACGACGGGCGAGGCGGGCTTCGTCGAGGGCTACGACCCCGACAACTGCGAGGAGAAGCCCTACATCCGCGGGGACTCGATGCTCGTGGACGCCGGAAAGCCAGGTACCACCGACCCGGACGGCACCGTCGCGGACATCGGCGCCTACTGGGCGGGAGCCGAGGACGAGGGCGAGGACGAGGGCGAGGACGCCGTCCTGGAGTCTTCAAGCGAGGCGTGGTTCGCCGGGGGCTGCGCTCAGAGCAGCGTGGCCTTGGTGTTTCTCGTCGGTCTCGTCGGTCGCACACGGCGCCGAGCGGAGGCACACTGTTGACCGATGCACCTCTTGTTCAGCGCCGCGTTCGCGGTCGTGGTCACCACCGGCGCCGAGTTCCAGTCCGCTTGTGAGAACGCCTCAATCGGTGAGGTGATCGAGATCGACAACTCCAACGGGCGCCTGGCGCGCAACTGCATGCTCACGGTTCGCGACGTGACCGTTCGCCCGGTCGAGGGCCAGGAGTGGGCCGAGGTGACCTCGATCACGCTGGGCGAGGGCGCTGACGGGGCGCGCCTGGAGCAGATCGACGTCTCGCACGGCGCGTCGACGTGGCTCGTGTTCAGCTCCGCGGACCGCGTCGAGGTCGACGGGCTACGGGTCGTCGACACCCAGAGCCAGGGCTTCACCATCGCGGGGGGCTCGGCCACGGTCACCGGCCTCGAGGCGAGCGGGAACACCTACGCAGCCGCAGCGATCTACACCGACAGCATCGGAGAGATCGAGCTGACGCTGCGCGACTCGGTCATCCAGGACGGCCGGATCGGCGCCTTCTTCGGCTGCGAGGTCGGCTGCGAAGCCACGGTCGTGGTCGAGAACGTGACCTTCCAGGAGCTGGGCGAGTTCGACGAGGACGGTTCGTACCGCATCGGCGGGGCGATCCAGATTCACCAGTACGCGAACGTGACCGTCACGGACTCCACCTTCATCGGCAACTTCGCCGACTTCGGCGGCGCGATCGGAGCCATGACCGGGGGCTACGACCTCGACGTCCTGAACAGCACCTTTGTGGACAATGTCGCCCAGGGCGGCGGCGCCATCTACGGCCGCGAGGGCGGCGACATCGAGGTCTACGACAGCCACTTCTGCGCCAACGAGGCCTACGAGAACGGCTCCTCGATCAAGGCCTACGAAGCCACCGATACGATCCTGTCGAGGGTCTCGATCCAGGGCGACGTCGCCCAGACCGCGCCGATCACGCTCGAGGGCGGGACCCACACGCTCGAGCACCTGTCCCTGGTCAACAACGCCGGCTACTTCGCGATCGAGATGGTCGACGGCGCCCTGGTCACCCTCGATCGCAGCCTCTTCTACGCGAACGAAGGCACCGTCAGCGCCGCCTACGAGGGCGGGCACAACGCCTTCTTGTCGAACGACCCGCCGGGTCCGGAGACCGAGCTGGGCGACGTGATGGAAGGCGACGTCGGCTTCACCGACCCCTACGACTGGAACGACTGCGAGCACAAGCCCTACATCGGCGAGGACTCGGCGCTCGTCGGCAAGGGACAGGAAGGCACTCAGGACCCCGACGGCACGACGCCCGCCGACATCGGCGCCTGGTGGGCGGGCGCCGGCACCAACGACGGCGGCTCGGCCACGCTCTCGAGGAAGAACTGGCTCACAGGAGGCTGCGCGAACGGCTCGGCCGCGGGCCTGGTCCTGCTGCTCTTGGTGCGGCGCCGGGAGTCCACGGGATAGACGCCTTGGGTGACGAAGAGTGAGCTGAAGCCTGCGCTCAAGGCGATGATCGTCGAGGTCTGCGATCTCGACATCGAGCCCGAGCAGATCCGCGACGACGAGCGCCTGATCAACGGCGACGGGGACTTCGACCTCGGCTCGCTCGACGCGGTCGAGATCGCCGCGGCCATCGACTTCGAGTACGGCGTCCGGATCAAGGACCTCTCAGCCGCCAAGTCGGTGTTCCGCTCGGTCGATTCACTGGCCGAGCACATCGTCGCCACCAAAGGCTGGTAGCCGCCAGAAGGAACAGCCAGCCCGGTCCGGGCGTGGTTGAGCAGCCTCCCTCGTCTCCTCCAAAGCCTTCCAGGTCCTCGAGCCCTCGCGGAGACCAGCCGTCGCAGTCGTTGTCCACCCCGTCGCCTGGGACCTCGCGAGCGCCTGGATGAACCGCTGGGTTCGCCTCGTCGCAGTCCCCGCCCCGCTTGACCCAGCCGTCGCCCACCTCGCAAGCGACCCTCGAGCGACTGCCCCAGCCATCGCCGTCGGCGTCGTAGAAGACCTCGATCCCGTCGACCGGATCGGCGTCCACGCGGCCGTCACAGTCGTTGTCGATGCCATCGCAGATCTCGTCGGCGCCGAACCAGGCCGAGGGCTCCCCGTCGTCACAGTCCGCGGTGTCGGCGACCCAGCCGTCGCCGGGGCAACCCATCCGGACCTCCCACGCGAGGCCGCGTCTGTCGCCGTCCTGGTCAGGTGCCACCTCGACAAGCTCGCCGATCTCGGGATCGAGGTCGTCGCAGTCCTCGTCCCAGCAGAGGCCGTCGGCGTCGAGGTCCTCGCAGGTCCGCAGAACGTGGATCGCGCCCCGGTGCTGGCCCCTGCGCTGGGACCAGCGCTCCCCGATGACCAGGTCGTCGCGGCCATCGCCATCGACATCTGCGAAAGCCGTGGCCTCACCGAAGCTCGGGTCGCCCTCGAGCAGCAGCTCACCCTCGCCCCAGAACAGGGTGGGCCCGTGGCGACCGCCCAGGAGCATGTCGGGCTCGCCGTCGCCGTCGATGTCTCCGGCCGAGGGCTGCACGTCCTTCGACTCGGGTCCAGGCCGTCCAAGGCGGAGCGTCTCCAGGTCGCCGAAGACCAGGTAGGTGCCCATGCGCCCGCTCACGACTGCATCCGCGCGACCGTCGTGATCGACGTCCCCGGTCGCCACGATGTGCTCGATGGTGACGCCGCCGAGCGACATCGCGGAGGGCTGGAACTCTGCCGTGCCGGGGCGTCCCCAGCCGACGTGGATCTCGCCTCCGCTGGTCGTCAAGAAGTCCGAATAGCCATCCTCGTCGAGGTCACCCGGGCCCCCGACTACCGCGCCGATCGGCTCATCCGGCGCGCCGACGTGCCAGTCCAGTCCAGCCTCCCGGCCAACCAGGACCTGACCGCGCTGCCCGTGGGCGTCCGCGGACCCGATGCCGAAGTCGGCGAGGCCGTCCCCGTCGACGTCTCCCAAGCCAGCGACGGAAGCCCCGAAGTCCCGAGTCCCAACCGGGCCGCGGATTCGGTCGGCCGCCTGCTCCGGATCGGTGAACAGGTACGCATAGGGCCACCCCGTCCCCTTACCCGGCGCGCCGATGAGGACATCGTCGGCGCCATCGCCGTCGATGTCGCCGATGCCGGCCGCAGCCAGCCCGAAGCCCGCGCCCCCCGGAACGCCATGTAGGGGCAGCCTCGATGACCGCTCGAGGCCCGCGGGTCCACCGTGCACCAGGTACGCCACGCCTGTGAAGTCGCCGTCGTCCTTGCCGAGACCGACCACCACGTCGCCGAAGCCGTCGGCGTCGACGTCTCCCGCGGCCTCGACCACCGCGCCGAACTCGTCGTGAGAGACGCCGTCTGGGGCGAGCACGACCTGTGGATCGCGCCTGGTGGCACCCATGAGCAAGACGACGAACACCCGGACTCCCTGCACATGTGTACACGCGATAGGCAGCCCCTGTGACACGGGTCGCCATCACCGGCTGGGGCAGCGTGAGCGCGCTGGGCGGGACCAACGCCGAGGGCGTGGCCGGGTTGCGTACCGGGAAGCGGCCCCTGGCCTTTCCTCGACGCAGCCCCCACCTCGTTCGAGCCGGGGACGTCCTGGTCGCCGAGGCCCTCTTCGACGCGCCCATCGAGCGCCGGGCCCGAGCGATGGTGGAGACCGCGGTCGACGAGGCCCTGGACATGGCCCCCGAACACGCAGGCGTCATCGGCGTCTTCGCCGGTACGACCGGCGGCTTCTTCGTCGACGCCGAGGTCGACCTGCTCTTCGCCCGGCGCGACGACCCCGAGGCCCTGCCCGCGTTCGGACAGCGCGGCCAGGGTGAGCTCGCCGAGGAGGTCGCCCGCTACGTCGGCGCCTACGGACCGGTGCTCACCTTCTGCACCGCCTGCACCTCGAGCGCCGCCGCCATGGCCAGCGCCGCCCGTCACCTCCGCGCCGGGACCTGTGCTCGAGCGGTCGTGGTCGGCTTCGACCTGCTCTCCAGCCTGACGGTCCAGGGCTTCCGCAGCCTTCTGCTGTGCGACCCCGAGCCCTGCCGCCCCTTCGACACCTCCCGCGCCGGCCTGCAGCTGGGCGAGGGCTGCGGGGTGCTCGTGCTCGACGCCGACGGCGAGGGCCCCTTCACCGTCCGCGGCTCGGCCAACCGCATCGACCCCAGCCACCTCACGGCCAGCGCGGCCGACGGCTCGATGGTCGAGGCCGTGATCCGTGAAGCCGTCCGCGACGACGACATCGTCAGCATCAAGGCCCACGGCACCGGCACGCGGGACAACGACCTGGCCGAGGGGCGTGGCATCGCGCGCGTCTGGGAAGAGCCGCCCCCCTTCGCCAGCCTGAAGGGCTCCCTCGGGCACACGCTCGGGGCCGCCGGCGCGCTGGAGACCGCGCTCTGGCTGGGCTGCCTGCGCGAGGGCTTCCTCCCCGCCTCCCAGGGCTTCGCCGAGGCCGACCCCGAGATCGGCGTCGCCCCGATCACCCAGGAGATACCTGCCCGATCGGGGGCCCACCTCTTCAACGCCTTCGGCTTCGGCGGCAGCTGCATCGCCCTGGTGGTGGCCGATGCCTAGGACCACGCGCTGCGAAGCAGGGCGGGGCTCCCGGGGACACCGCGGCATTCACGCCTGGGCCTCGGTGACCTCGGAGGCCGGCCACAAGGAGCGCTTCGGCCGCGCCTTCCGCCGCATCGGTCGCTACGTGAAGCTCGCCCAGCTCGGCGCGGTGGAGTG
>Ga0114933_10005212_pt1 | contig 11869 bp, 11 predicted proteins | sample 4SBtaG_FD_89691 | JGI IMG/M metagenome (GOLD analysis project Ga0114933, IMG submission 89691) | Deep subsurface microbial communities from Kolumbo volcano to uncover new lineages of life (NeLLi) - 4SBTROV12_W25 metaG | ecosystem: Environmental > Aquatic > Marine > Volcanic | place: Kolumbo...
AGCCAATCCTTCAAACCATAGTGGGAAAATTTGCAGACTGTGGATATACAAATATAGTGATGTGTGTAAATTATAAATCACATATCATTCAAGACTATTTTGGTGATGGTAGTGAGTTCGGGGTTAATATAGAGTATATTTTAGAAGAGCAGAGAATGGGAACCGCTGGAGCGTTAAGCCTTTTAAAAGAAAAACCAACAGAGCCATTCTTTGTAATGAATGGAGATTTGCTGACCAATCTTAATTTTGAAAAAATGTTAGATTTTCATGAGGAGCATGATGCTAAAGCTACTATGTGTGTACGGGAATATGATATGGAAGTGCCTTATGGTGTAGTGAGTGTAGATAATGAAAATATTACCTCTATTGAAGAAAAGCCAATTCACAGATTTTTTATAAATGGAGGTATATATATATTGGATCCGGATTGTATTGATCTAATTCCAAGAGATCAGTTTTATGATGTGCCAACATTGTTTGAAGAATTGATTAAATTTAAAGAAAAAACGATTTCATTCCCATTGCAAGAGTATTGGCTGGATATTGGCAGGGTAGCTGACTATGAAAGAGCTAATCTAGAGCGCTCCAAATTTTTAAATGTATAAAGATAAAACTTTTTTAGCGATTATTCCTGCAAGAGGCGGTAGTAGAGGGCTTCCTGGAAAAAACATGAAAGAATTATGTGGTAAACCACTGATTGCATGGAGTATCGAGTCCGGTTTAAGTAGCAAATATATTGATAAATTAATGGTAACGACAGACAGTCCAGAGATAGCAAATATTGCAGAAAAATATGGCGCTAACGTGCCTTTTTTAAGACCAAGTAACTTGGCATCTGATACTAGTTCAACATTTTCCACTCTTGAGCATGTAATTGAATATTATAAAAATAAACTCAATCAAGAGTTTGACTATATCGTTCTATTAGAGCCCACTTCACCATTGAGAAAAGTTGAAGATATTGATAATGCTATTGTATGTTTGCTTGATTCAACTGCAGATTCAATTGTTGGAATTGCAAAAACAGAGGACCAAAATCCTGCTTTTTTGATAGAAAAAGACAGTAAAAACTTTATTCAAGGCTATAAAGATAAAGATATGACGGTTTTACGAAGGCAGGATATTAAAGATGTATATTTTTTTGAAGGTACAATCTATATATCAAAAACAAAAACACTGCTAAACAAAGGAACTTTTTATCATGAGAATACTATGGGTTTTGAAGTGCCAAAATACAAATCACTTGAAATTGATGATATAGAAGATTTTGTTATGGTTGAGGCGGTAATGAAATACAAAGGATACGAAAAATGACTTTTCAAGATAGACTTTTAAAAGCAATACCTGGTGGTGCACATACTTATAGTAGAGGATTTGATCAGTTCCCTGAAAATGCTCCACAAATTATAGAAAAAGGCAAGGGTGCGTATGCTTTTGACCCGTATGGAAATAAGTATTTGGATTATGGAATGGCTTTGCGTGCTGTAAATTTAGGTTATGCTAATAAAGATGTTGATCAAGCAGCTATTAAGCAGATTGAAAACGGAAATAATTTGACGCGTGCTAGTGTGATAGAATTAGAGGCCGCTGAACTATTAATTGACATGATTGATAGTGTGGATATGGTTAAGTTTACCAAAAATGGTTCAGCTGCAACAACAGCAGCAATAAAGTTGAGCAAAGCCCACACATCCCGACAAATGGTTTTGAGATGTGAGGAGCATCCATTTTTCTCATATGACGATTGGTTTATTGGCTCCACTCCAATGAACAAGGGTGTGATTCAGAAAGACAGAGACAATACAAAATTATTTAATTATAATGATATAAACTCTCTAAAGGCCCTGTTTGTGAAATACCCAGATAAGGTTGCCTGTGTCATTTTAGAGCCAGCTGCAACCGAACATCCTAAAGATAATTTTCTTCAAAAAGTTAAAAGTCTTTGTAAAGACTTTGGTGCTGTTTTTATCCTAGATGAAATGATTACTGGCTTTAGGTGGGATATGAAAGGTGCGCAACATTATTATGGTGTTGAGGCTGATTTATGCACTTTTGGAAAGGCAATGGCAAATGGATTTTCGGTTGCGGCTGTTTGTGGAAAACGAGAAATTATGCAACTTGGATCTACAGAAAAAATAGGGCAAGAAAGGATGTTTTTATTGTCAACAACACATGGTGCGGAAATGAGTGGACTTGGTGCTTTTGTTGAGACTATGAAGTTTATGGAAAGCAACAATGTGGTTAACCATTTATGGAAATACGGGGGGTTGTTAATTACTTTAATGAATGAAACGGCAAAAAAATTTGGCTTAGAAAAGAATTTTATCGCTAATGGCATTGCGTGTAGTCCGTATTATTTAACCCTTGACAAGGGGGGTGAGCCTTGTTTAGGACTTAGAACTTTGTTTGCGCAAGAAATGGTGAAGAATGGAGTATTAATACCTTGGATTGCATTGAGTTATGCGCATGGAGATAAAGAGCTGGAATTAACTAAAAAAGCTTTAGAAAGCTCTTTTAAAGTTTATAAAAAAGCAGTTAAAGAGGGGTTTGAAAAGTATCTTGTTGGTGATACTATAAAGCCAGTATTTAGGAAATATAATTAAATGAGAGTTGCAACTGCTTCTATTAACCAGGTCTGGGAGGATAAGAAAAAGAATATAGTTTTATGCAAGGAATTAGTTAAGGCTTCTGTTAGAGGTTCGGTAGATGTTGTAATTTTTCCAGAATTAACCCTTACAGGGTTTTCTTCTAAGAGTAGCGATCTTTTGGTAGAAGATATAGGAGACTCAAAAACTCTCAGTTTATTCGGAGAGATGTCTAAAAAAAATTCTATTAACATCATTTTTGGAGCGTATTTAAAACTAAGTAAAGATTCAAAACCAAGCAACGTTCTTTGTTTGTCAGATAGATTTGGAAAAACAAAAATATTATATTCAAAAATCCACTTGTTCTCTTATAGCAATGAAGATAAGTATTTAGACTCTGGCAATGTAATAGCAAAAAAACAAATAGAAGAGGTAGTATTTGGATTTTCAATTTGCTATGATTTGCGCTTCCCAGAATTGTTTTCCATTATGTCAAACGATTGTCAAGTGGTTGTAGTAATTGCTAACTGGCCATCTGCAAGATCTAAACATTGGGAAACTTTGTTAACAGCAAGAGCAATTGAAAATGAATGTATTTTTATTGGAGTAAATAGAACTGGTGTTGATGGGAATGGTATTTGTTATGATAGGAATTCAATGGTGATACTGCCAAATGGAAAGAGGTTAAAACCAAATCTATCAAATTTGGAGTTGGATATTTATGATATTGATGTAAATATTGTTCAAAATTATAGAAATATGTTTCCAACATTAAATGATAAAAAATTTAAACTATATAGCCAAGAGTATAAAAAAAATAGTAGGGCAAAATATGAAGTATAGAAAAAGTTTTGAATTACAAGATAAGGTAGCAGTGGTTACTGGTGGAATTGGAATTTTAGGAAGAAAATTCTGTGCCGGGCTTGCTGAATTTGGCGCTAAAGTTGCAGTTGTGGATTTGGATGAAAATGAGGCGCGTTCATATGCAAATGAATTACAGAATATTTATGGTGTTGAATGTATTGGTGTTGCTTGTGATGTAACTAACCAAAGCTCTGTAAAAGATATGGTAAGTGATGTAGAAAGTATCTTGGGGCAAATTGAAATTCTACATAATAATACAGCAACCAAAGGACATAATTTAGAAAATTTTTTTGCACCATTTGAAGAATATTCGTTGGATGCATGGAATGAAGTTATGTCTGTAAATCTAAGTGGCATGTTTTTAGTTGCTCAAGCAGTAGGCTCAAAAATGGTGGAAAGAGGTTGTGGATCTATCATTCAAACAGCATCTATTTATGGAGCCACAATGGGACCAGATCCAAGTATTTATGCAGGGTCTGAATACATGGGTGTTCAGATAAACACACCACCAGTATATTCTGCATCTAAAGGAGGGGTGGTTGCCATGTCAAATTATTTAGCCACATACTGGGCAAAAAAAGGTGTAAGAGTTAATACTTTGTCACCTGGTGGTGTGGCAAGTGGTCAAAATGAGATTTTTTCAAATAAGTACTCATCAAGAGTTCCAATGGGGCGAATGGCAGATAGTGACGAAATGGTCGGTGCATTGATTTTTTTAGCATCAGATGCATCTAGTTATATAACCGGTCAAAATATATTTATAGACGGAGGGTTGAGTGCCTGGTAAAGAGTATAAGGACTATAGATTTGCTATCTTTGGTAGAATTTCATACACTGATTTCTTTGTTAAAGAGTTGAATAGACTCGGATTCGAAAAGCCTGTTGTAATCGTAAGTGAAGACAATGAGTATCAAAGAGATAAGAATCTTTTGGAAAAATATAATTGTTTTGGGGGGTTGGAAAAATTATCTGAATTAGGCTTTTGTGAGTTATACAAAATAAATAATATAAACACTGAAGAAGTATTGCATTTGTTAAATAAAAAGAAGTGCAATATAGGTATCTCTGTCAATTGTAGGTCAATTATTAACAAAAGTTTAATAGATTTTTTTTCTGGGGAGATTTTAAATATACATAGTGCCCATCTTCCCTATGAAAGAGGTGCGGCTGGAGCTACATGGAAAATTCTTAATAATATAGATAATGTAACAAGTACATTGCACTATATAACCCCTGCTATTGATGATGGAGATATTGTTTTAACAAAAAGCATAAATGTTGATATTTCTAAAAGCAATCCCATTGATGTAATTAAGAAATCAAATGAAGTGTCTGAGCTTCTTATTACAGATTATTTAGAAAAAATTGTAACATCTTATACATTTAAAAGAGAGGTTCAAGATAATTCAAAAGGCCTTTACTTCCCAAGACTCTATACACCTGTTAATGCTGCTATTGATTGGAATTGGGATGGAGTTTATATTGAAAGGTTTATTCGAGCGTTCGGAGAGCCTTATGAGGGGGCGTGGAGTTATTGCAAGGATAGTAAGATTTCTTTAATAAAATGTTCCCTTATATTTACAAAGAAAGACTTTCATCCTTATGCATACGGAAGGGTGGTTGCAGTAACTGATAATGAGGTTAAAATAATTGTAAAAGGCGGTTTTTTAAAAATTTTCGAGGCCGAGGTGGGTGGTAATGCTATTCCGATAAGGGATTTTTTTATCGAGGGTGATGTTTTTTATAATTCCTTGAGTGATATAAAAAACTCTAGAACTATTAGATTAAAAACTTCAAGTATGAAATAAAGTTACAAAGGTTGCAATGATTAAAAAATATTTTGCTGGATTGGTTAGATTGATATTTGTTAAGGCGCCCATCTTTGTCTTGGGCGTTTGGTGTTGTGTATTCAATCCTATTGTAAAATTTACAACATATCCAAAAATAAAATTAAAAAATTTAATACTTTTTCAGTTAATTAGAAAGTTAGATTATGACATAAAGAATCAAGGTATTATTTTCAATGGAATGTACAGAATTCCATCTATTAGAGGCTCGATGTTATTAATGAAAGAGCCAGATACTATTAATTGGATTAATAATCATATTAAGATAGACGTAGATGGCAATGAAGGGAAAATAATATCTGGAATGAAAAATACATTGAAAGACAATAAATTAAAAAGTTTATCTATTGAACTTGATTTTTCGAAAGAGAGTGATGTTGAATTATTTGATTCACTGAAAAAATCTGGCTTTGTTTCTTTGAACGATTCTAAGTATCAGAACAAAGTATTTAGTTAGGAACTATTTCTTTGTTAGGGGTGAGTTGTTAGTTTAAAAAAAAGGATTTTATAGAATAATGAAAAGAGTATTTATTATTGCTGAGTTGGGAAATACACATGATGGCTCTTTTGGCATCGCAAAACAAATGATTGCCTCGGCAGCGGGTTGCGGCGCTGATGCGGTTAAAATTCAAACTCATTTATTTTCAGAAGAAAGTTTATCAAGTGCACCAAATCCACCGTATTTTAATGATGAATCAAGAGAGGAATATTTTACTCGTACATCTTTTTCTAAAAATCAGTATCTTGATTTATTAGATTTTTCAACAGAATGTGGTGTTGAATTTATGTCATCTCCTTTCTCCTCAAAAGCTGTTGAATTTCTTGAGTCGATTGGAATAAAGAGATACAAAATACCCTCAGGTGAAGTGTCTAATATACCTATGCTTGTTGATGTAGCGCGCACTGGAAAGCCGGTTATTCTTTCTAGTGGAATGAGTCCATGGATAGATATCGATCTAGCGGTTAATACATTAAAGAAGCATGGAGCAAAAGATATATCTATACTTCAATGCTCTTCTACCTATCCTTGCCCGCCAAATCGAGTAGGATTAAACATTATCAATGAATTAAGTACTCGCTATAAAGTTGATGTGGGCTATTCAGACCACACTTTAGGGCTGGCTGCACCTTTGTCTGCCGTGTCACTTGGTGCGAAAATTATTGAAAAGCATTTTACATTGTCAAAATTAATGTATGGCAGTGATGCGAAGCACTCGATGGAGCCTCAAGAATTTGCAAACATGGTGGAAAGTATTCGACAAATAGAGGAAATTTTTCAGAATCCATTAAATAAGGACAATATGGCTCATGATATTTTAGAAATGAAAAGTGTATTTGAAAAGAGTCTAGTGACCACCAAACCTATAGTTAGTGGATCGATCATAACATCGGATATGGTTTCTGTAAAAAAACCTGGTACAGGAATACCGGCAAAGTTTTATAAAGAAATTATAGGGAGGACAGCTCTTAGTGATATTAACAAAGATTGCCAAATACAAGTGAAAGATATCAAAGGATTTTCTATAAAGTGAATCAACATGCTATACTTGCCATCATTCCAGCACGAGGAGGTTCAAAAGGAATAAAAGGGAAAAATATTGTGAATTGCGCAGGTAAGCCATTGTTATATTGGACCGCTAAATCTGCACATGAATCATCCTTAATTGGCAAGTGTATTCTGAGCTCCGATGATGAGAATATTATCAAAAAAGCTCAAGAATTAAATATTCAAACCCCTTTCATACGTCCAAAATATCTAGCAGAAGATGACACACCTTCTTTATTTGTAGTAAAGCATGCATTAAAATGGGTCTTAGAGAATAATTATTACAATCCAGATATTGTTGTACTACTGCAGCCTACATCTCCATTGAGGACCTCCAGGCATATTGATGAGGCGATTCAGTTGTTAATAAATGACAGTGAAGCAGATTCAGTGGTAAGTGTTGTTACAGTTCCACATAACTATTCTGTAGATTCTATCATGTGTGAGAGGGATGGGTATTTAATACCTTGGAAGGCTCAAAACGAAGTTAAAAATATCAGGCAATTAAAGAAAGAATTTGTTGCACGAAATGGGGCTGCTATTTATGCTTTTAGAACAAAAACTATGCTTGATCAGAATAGTATATATGGAAAAAAAATAATTCCATATCATATGAGTCAGGAGGAATCAGTTGATGTAGATACAGCATTTGAATTGAAAATATGTGAGATGCTTCTTAGCCAGGAAATAGAGAGTGAAAAATGAAAAAAGTGTTAGTATTTACAGGTAGTCGTGCAAATTACTCTAGTACAAGAGCAATTATGAAAGCTATTATGCAGCATCCAAAGCTAGAGTTACAAACTGTTGTAGGAGGTTCTGCATTACTAGACCGATATGGAAATGTGACTGAGTTAATGCAGCAAGATGGCATTCCAGTTAACTCAAAGTTTCATATGATTATCGAGGGCGAAACACCATCTACAATGGCAAAAAGTACAGGGGTTGGGATTATTGATTTGTCAATGATTTTTGAAAATCTAGAGCCTGATATTGTACTTGTGGTTGGTGATAGATTTGATGTAATGGCACCTGTTATAACTGCTGCGTACATGAATATAGTTGTTGCTCATACAATGGGGGGCGAAGTTTCAGGAACTATTGACGAGAGTATACGTCATGCAATTACAAAATTTTCACATATTCACTTTCCTGCCAATAATGACGCCAAACATAGAATTATTAAATTGGGCGAAAATCCTGAAATGGTATTTAATGTTGGCTGCCCTAGAATGGATTTAGTTAATGAAAAGTTGTTATCATTCCAAAGAACAGAGTTTAACTATAAAGATTTTTTTACTAAGAATAAGGGCGTTGGCGGTGTTTTTAACATTTCCAAGAAATCCTTTTTGTTAGTTTCTTACCATCCGGTAACTACAGAATATGGATCTAACCTTGATTCAGTGATAGAGGTATTGTACGCGTTAAGTGAGTTAAAGATGCCTACAATCATGTTGTGGCCTAATTCAGATGCTGGATCTAATGAGATATCAAAAGGTATCAGGACATTCCGAGAAAAAAATAAAACAGAATGGCTTCATATGTTTACTAATTTACCATTTGATACATATTTAAGGTTAATGACAATGACTGACTGCCTAATAGGAAATTCTTCAAGTGGTATTAGAGAGGGTGCATTTCTTGGTACGCCTGTTGTTAATATTGGAAGTAGGCAAAATCGTAGATTAAAAGGAAAAAATGTGATTGACGTGCAACCAAATATGAAAGATATTATTAGCTCTATAATAAAACAAATCAAACATAAAAAATATGAAAGTGAGAATATTTATGGCTCAGGGACAGCAGGGTTACAGATTGCAGAAATATTGAGCAATGCAGATGTTGATGATGTTCAGAAAATAATAGAGTATTAGTTATTTCATTGCTCAGTAATCCAAATGGTGATTAAGACATATAAAGCTTAAAGAAAAAATAAAAAGATTTGTAATATGCAGTTATTGAAGCTTAATATTAGCATTAGTGTGCAAGATTTAACAAATATTGCCGAAAATAAATTAAAGATATGTTGACCCAAAAATAATGAAACTTAATATTAAATATTATCCTGAATTTGTTATGCTTTCCCCGGCAAATTCATTCCTACTTTTATTTTTTTCATTGATATCTGCATTTACACTAATGATAACAGCAATATCAATCATTCCGTTAATAAGAGAGCTAGATAAGAATTTTGAGCTAGATTCAGAGGTTCTTGAAAAAGCTATTTTTACCTATGATTTTATTTTGAAATTTCTGTCAATTGAAAGTAGTTTATTTGTAGCCACTTCATTTATGATATTATCTTTAGTTGTATTTTCATCAGTGGCTTTTTATATTGATGTGTTTGGCTCAAAAGTCTCGGCATTAATAGTTAAAAGGTTAAGAATTAAAGCAATTAATAGCTTAATGAATGTGTCGTGGCCATATTATAGCAATCATGGATCCTCTGATGCTGTGAATCATATTATTATAGAATCTTCAAAAATCTCAGTTGGATATAAGAAAGTTATAGATTCTCTTTCGTATATGGTTCAAGCACTTACCCTAATAATATTTTCATTAACTATTTCAGATAATCTTACTATTATTGTATTGATAAGTGCTTTATTTGTTATTTTGTCGTTTACCCCTCTATTATCTAAATCTAAAGAACTAGGGAATACGCAAAGAATGCTATTGAAGAGTGCTACAAGCACAACGATAACCTCGTTTGATAACATTAAATCAATTAAAGCTATGTCTGTAGAGCATTTTTCCGATATTCTTACAAATACAACTCAAAAACTAGAGCGAAATACTTATTTATTGGCTGTAATATTCGCCGCAACTACTTATTACCGCATTCCAGTAATGGTGGCACTAATTATAGTCATGTATTCTGCTTTTATTCCGGTAGAAGAATTGTATTATTCCTCTCTATTTCCGATTGCTATTTTATTTGAAAGAGTCATAAAATCAATTGGCTATGTACAGAATAATTACCAAAGTTTTCTAAAGTGCCTGCCTTTTTATATCTCTTTTAGAGATTCAATGCTTATTATGGATAAGAATGTAGAGCTTGAGTCGAGTAAAATAGTTAAATCAATAGATAGTGTAAGGTTTGATAATGTTTCTTACGCTTATTCAGGTAATAAAGTGTTAAATGATATTAAGCTTATTTTTGATAGACCATCTGTTAATTTGATTATTGGAAGTTCAGGGTCAGGAAAAACAACGTTTATTGATTTAATTATTGGGTTAATTAAGCCTAGCTCAGGTGATATATTCATTAATTCAGTTAATCTAACAGATGTAAATTTAAAATCATACAGACAGAGGATTGGCTTTGTGCCGCAGGAGGTGCTTTTGTTTAATGAGTCTTTAAGAAACAATATATCTTTGGGTAGGGATGGCTACTCTGATTCAGATATTATGAGAACCATGGATTTGGCTAATTTGACAGATGTTTTCAATTCATTGCCTGAAGGTTTAGATTCCACCCTTGGAGAAGGGGGGAGGCTTTTGTCGGGCGGTCAGCGCCAAAGAGTATTGATTGCAAGGGCGCTATTGTCAAAGCCTGACTTGTTGATTTTTGATGAACCAACATCAGGTCTAGACCAAGAGTCAGTTTTATCTTTTTTGCAACTTTTAAATACAATAAAGCAAAGTGACATTCTTGTATTTATTATTTCACATGATCAAATTATGAAAGATTTTATTGATAATACGTTCGAAGTGGGCAAATACGGCATAAAAAAACTAAGTTTGAGTACTTCATGAGTGAAAGAAAAAAACTTGTATTTTTTATTACACATAGTGTTGGCGAATTGGATGTAGTTTTACCTATTATTTGTCGGCTGATCTCAAGTGGTGAAAAATATGAAGTTACAGTTTGTTTTCTTGTAAAGAAGTTGTTTGATCAATATTTGAATGAAGAGCAATATAGATATATGTTTAAGCTGATGACTATTCAATTTTGCTTTATCCAGATGCCTAACAAATTTGATTATAAAAATAAACGAGAGAATAATTTAAGCAATATGGTACTTCGTTTAAAAAGAAATGTGATCAACCCTCTTTCCCTAATTAAAGTCTATTTCATTTTGCATGGTGTTGAAAGAGTTTTTCATGAATACAGCTGTCAAATTAAAACACTAAAATTCATATATTTATTTTCTAGATTATTCCGTAAAAATCTTTATACCTACAGCCATGGTCATGCATGCTGTATTAATACTAATATTAAAAAAATACATTTTTGTACGAAATATTCACATTTTTTAAACTTTCACGAGCATAGTGAATTAACATTTATTAATGCCGGATATGTAAATCAATCAATTATTGGTTATCCAAAGTTTTATCCAGAATGGAAAAATTTTGTACTTGAAAATTTTAGTCAAAATTTTTACAAGGAAAAATATATTTTAATTTATTCAAGGCCAGTTAGCCCATACTATATGAGCGAGGATTTGTATAAGGAGCTTTTGATTGAAACTTTTTCAGCGATATATGAGTGTTTTGGGAGTGAAACTCTTGTTGTTATAAAAACTCATCCGAGAGAAGACGCTGAGTTGATCCATAAATTACTCGCGAATTCAAATATTAAGTATGTAATTTCACAAAAAGAATCTTCTGTGTTGTCATTGCATGCGCGTCTCGCAGTATCTTTTTGGACATCTGCAATATTATCTTCAGTTGCATTTGGTGTGCCATCAATAGAATTTTACAAAGAAAGTAGTTCTTTTCATGAGATTGAGCCCTTGGGATCTTCCTATAAAAATATAGGCCTTAAATCAGCCAAAACTAAACAAGAATTAATTGTCTTTATAAGACAGGTTCTTTTAAATAACTATTCACCGCCACTGGATGCACTAGATATTTTGAAGAAGGGTTCCAGTGTTAATTTTGCTGAGGTTTTTAATCAAGGGTCAAGATAACTTTAGAGACTCATCCCTAAATATTTTAAGCAAAATTTGATACATGTCTTTACTTCTATTATTAAACCTAAATTCGCATTCTTTAAGGTGTAAATTAAACATCTTTTTGTC
>Ga0114933_10005213_pt1 | contig 11868 bp, 16 predicted proteins | sample 4SBtaG_FD_89691 | JGI IMG/M metagenome (GOLD analysis project Ga0114933, IMG submission 89691) | Deep subsurface microbial communities from Kolumbo volcano to uncover new lineages of life (NeLLi) - 4SBTROV12_W25 metaG | ecosystem: Environmental > Aquatic > Marine > Volcanic | place: Kolumbo...
TGAAAGGCTTGTGTAGACTGCTTTTCAGGGTAATGTTAAAATTCAATGTGGACTGAGGGTTGCGGGGGAAGTTGCGGATGAATGATAAAAAAGTGATTGAGATTAAAAAGCAAAAGAGTGTAAAAAAAATAAGGCAGTTGACACCTAAGCAGGAGCTATTCTGTCAACTATCATGCAATTCTGAACATACTCTTATAGATGCATACAGACAATCATATGATGCAGATAAAATGACTAATCAGTCTGTCTCTGCTGAATGTAACAAAATGCTCAACAACCCTCTTATCGCCCTCAGGCGATCTGAGATTAAATCAAAAATGGAGCAGTCACACTACTTGCGAGGCGGCAAGCTAAAGGATCATATCATAAAAAGGCTTGTTCAATTGTCCGAAGGAGACAGTTCGGTTGCGGTCAGGAGCTTAGAACTGCTCGGAAAAACAGAGGCAATGTTCAGCGATAAACAGATAAATATCTTGGAAGAGAAGGCGTCTGATCAGATCGAGCAGGAACTTTTGGAAAGACTCAACCGCATTGCATGAGCGATGAGCGATAAAGTACCTAGGTATTTTGGTATTGCTGAATCTTCACGTTGAATCTTTAAGCAAGCAATTTCGGCCATCCCCTTTTTTTTCCTGATCACGCATGACCCCACCCACCCCGTACCCCCCTGTACGCGGGTGCCCACTGGGTGTGTGTATACATAGTGTTCCGATCATACGATTACATAATTTTGAGGAGGTGCCCTAACTAAATATGGGATGTTGTTTTACAGTGAGTGATATATAGTAACCACCCCGGTAAGGTAATTAGGTTCAGGAGCATAATGAAAAATATATCTTGAGATTGTGCCCAATTAAATATTTTATTATCAATGTAATCAGGTCTAATAACAATATGTCTAATATTGTTAGGAGTCAGTGAGTTAGGGAACAACTCAGGATATTTTGATATTATTTGAAAACAGTATCTGTTAGTATGGAATGATCCTAACAATACATTGATAATAAAATATCATATTTTCACCAAAATTTCAAGTTTTTAAAAAAAGTTTGAGTATCATTCACTAGGATAATACTATTTATGGGCACTAGACCTCTATATGAGAAATCAGAAGATGTTCAACGTGAAAGATCTGTTATTGACTTTGTTTCTTCTGCTTGGAACTGTAATTACTTTAAACTCCCAAATAAATACTTTATGGACTTTGCTCTGATACATAGAGAACAGGGCACTTCTTCTTATGTGATCAAATGTTTTACTGAAGTAAAAACTAGGAATAAAGAAAATAAACTGTTTCCTGATTTTATGATTAGCAGTAACAAAATATATAAGTGCAGGAATGCTTCAAAAGATTTTTCTGTTCCTGTATATATTATAGTTCACACTCCGGATGGTGTTTTTTATTTTAACTGTTCGGACAAAGAAAGTAAGATTGCCATGTGTGGTCGATTTGACAGGAACGATCCAATGGACAAAGAATCTATGCATTTTTTTAGGTGGTCTAATATACATAAGTTAGGGGAGCGTTTGTTTTAATGACTGTTGCCAAGGTTGATCTTGCAAAGGAAATAAAAAGCAGACTGTCTGCAATAGAAAAACTTCCTTATGAAGAAAAAAAAGAAATACTTGAACTTGTCAGGAATTTAGAAACTGCAAAGATAAAGGAAGGATCAAGGGTAGATTTTCTTCAGTTTGTTCGTCATGCATGGCCTAGCTTTATTGGTGGAAGACATCATGAGATTATGGCAGAGGCATTTCAGGATGTAGCTAATGGAAAGTTAAAACGATTAATTATTAATATGCCTCCAAGGCATACCAAGAGTGAATTTGCTAGTTATCTGTTTCCTGCATGGTTTTTAGGCAGGAACCCGGAAAAAAAAGTTATTCAAACAGCACATACAGCAGAGCTTGCGGTTAACTTTGGCAGGAAGGTTAGAAATCTTTTTGGTCAGCAGGATTTTAAAGATATTTTCCCTGACATAACTTTAGCTTCAGACAGTAAAGCCGCAGGTCGTTGGTCAACCAATAAAGGTGGTGAATATTTTGCCATAGGTGTTGGTGGTGCGGTTACTGGTAAAGGTGCAGATATATTAATTATTGATGATCCGCATTCAGAGCAGGATGCCGCACTCGGTGCATATAACCCTGAAGTTTATGACAAGGTTTATGAATGGTATACATCAGGGCCAAGACAGAGACTTCAGCCCGGCGGATCTATTATTTTAGTGATGACTCGTTGGAGTACGAGGGATTTAACGGGTCAAATTATAAAATCTGCATCAAGAAGAGAGGGTGCTGATGGTTGGGAAGTTATAGAACTTCCTGCTATTTTACCATCAGGTAAGGCACTATGGCCTGAGTTTTGGGAACTTCCTGAACTTGAGTCTCTAAAAGCAGAACTCCCGGTTGCCAAATGGAATGCACAGTACCAACAAGACCCAACTTCAGAAGAAGGGGCACTCATAAAAAGAGATTGGTGGAGAGAGTGGCCTGATGATGATCCTCCTCCATGCGAAATAATTATTCAGTCTTGGGATACTGCTTTCTTAAAAACACAAAGATCAGATTACAGTGCCTGTTCTACATGGGGTGTTTTTCATAAACCAAATGAATCCGGAATAGAAACACCAAACCTTATATTGCTTGATAGTTTTAAATCAAAAATGGAATTTCCTGAATTGAAACGTGTGGCACATGAAACGTATTGGGAATGGGAACCTGATCAGTTGATTATTGAAGCCAAGGCTTCCGGTGCCCCGCTTGTATTTGAGTTAAGAGCAATGGGAATTCCTGTTCAGGAATTTACACCAAGCAGGGGTCAGGATAAAATTGCAAGGGTGAATGCTGTTAGTGATTTGTTCGCTTCCGGTGTAGTCTGGTATCCTGCTACTAGGTGGGCAGATGAGATGATTGAGGAGTGTGCCGCTTTTCCTTCAGGAGATCATGATGATCTTGTTGACTCAATGACTCAGGCACTTCTGCGATTCCGTCAAGGTGGATGGCTGAGGGTTGAGATGGATGAGTGGGAAGAGGATATAAGTTATAAAAGACCTGTGGAGTATTACTGATGAGTGTGGATAAAGCCTATTTACCTTTTGTTACAGAAGAAACGGATACAGAAGAAATAGAAATAGAGATTGTGAATCCGGATGCAGTCAGTATTGATGAAGGAGATGGCTCGACAACAATTATTTTTGATGAGCAAATGCAGGAAGAAATTGTTGGCCCTGACCATGATTCCAATTATGCAGATTTTATAAATGATGGTGATCTTCAGGCTTTGGGTTCAGAGCTTGTCAGTTCTTATGAGAATGATGTTCAGTCAAGAAAGGATTGGTCGAGGGCTTATGTTAAGGGTCTTGACCTTCTTGGTTTAAAGATTGAGGAAAGGGATCAGCCTTGGATGGGTGCCTGTGGTGTTTATCATCCTATATTAACCGAGGCTGTGGTTCGTTTTCAGGCTCAGGCAATTACTGAAATATTTCCTGCATCAGGCCCGGTAAGAACGCAGATACTTGGAGTGATAGATCCTAAGAAATCAAAACAGGCATCTAGGGTCGAGGATGAACTTAATTATCTTTTGACGGAAAAGATGACAGAGTATCGTGATGAATTTGAACAGTTATTGTTTAAACTTCCTTTAGCGGGATCTGCGTTTAAAAAAGTTTATTTTGACCCGATCAGTGAAAAACCTGTCGCTATGTTTGTCCCTGCTGAAGATTTTGTGGTGGAGTATGGTGCCTCTGATCTTGAGTCTTGCCCAAGATTTACCCATGTCATGAAAAAAACAACAAATGAAATACGCAAGTTAATGCTTTCCGGTTTTTATTCTGACATAGAGTTATCTGATCCTTCTTTTGAACTCAATGATATTACTAGAAAAGAAAATGAATTAGATGGGGAATCTGCATTTAATACAGAAGATGATGACCGATACACTCTTCTTGAAATGCACGTTGATATAAACCTTCCTGAGCCGTTTGAAGATCCTGATGAAATAGCAAGACCTTATATTATTACCATTAGTAAAACAGGAAATAAAATATTATCGATTCGCAGGAACTGGTATGAAGATGATCCAAGAAAAGAAAAACGTATGCACTTTACTCATTATCGATACCTTCCCGGTCTTGGATTTTATGGAACAGGTTTAATACATTTAATGGGTGGACTTGCCAAGTCTGCGACTTCTATTCTTAGACAGCTTGTCGATGCAGGAACTTTATCAAATTTACCTGCGGGTCTTAAAGCAAGAGGTCTTAGGGTAAAAGGGAATGACAGTCCTTTAACCCCCGGTGAATTCAGGGATGTGGATATTCCCGGTGGAGCAATAAAAGATAATATTTATATGCTTCCTTACAAAGAACCAAGTCAGGTCTTGTATTCTCTTTTGACTAATATTGTGGAGGAGGGAAGAAGAATAGGCTCGGTTGCCGATATTGATATTTCATCGACTAATGCAAATGCTCCTGTGGGAACCACACTTGCTCTTTTAGAAAGATCCATGAAAGTGATGTCCGGTGTACAGGCTAGGCTTCATGCTTCACTTAGAAAAGAACTAAAATTAATATCTAATATTGTTCATGACTTTATGCCTGAAACATATGACTATATGGAAGATGTTTCTGTATCTAGAAAGCAGGACTTTGATGGTCGGGTTGATGTGATACCTGTATCCGATCCGAATGCGGCAACCATGTCACAGAAAGTGATTCAGTATCAAGCCGCATTGCAGTTAGCACAGCAAGCACCTCAGTTATATGACCTTGGTCTTTTACATCGACAAATGCTTGAGGTTCTTGGTATCAAGGATGCAGATAAAATTATTGAGCTTCCTGATGAAGTAAAACCATATGACCCTGTCACTGAAAATATGCGTGTTTTAAAGCAGGAAGCCATCAAGGCTTTTTCTTATCAGGATCATGAAGCACATATTCAGGTACATATGGCATTTACAAACGATCCAAAAATTAGGGAAATGGTTGGTCAGTCTCCTTTTGCTTCTGCTATTCAGGGTGCTATGTCTGAACATATTGCAGAACATATTGCATTGCAGTACAGAAAAGAAATTGAATTACAACTTGGTGCCCCTTTACCCGATCCTAATGAACCGTTGCCGGAAGATCTTGAGTATCAGCTTTCTTCTACGATTGTTAAAGCCGCTGATAAATTACTTAAAAAAGATCAGGCCGAAGCCGCACAGAAAAAGAAAAATGAAGAAGACCAAAACCCTTTAAATATTATCCAAAGAAAAGAACTTGAGATAAAAGAGACTGAACTTAAACATAAGATGCGTGTGGATATGATGAAGATTCAGGCAGATAATTTATCGAAAGATAAGACAATAGCTGTAGAAAAAGAACGTATTGATTCTGAAGAAAGGAAAGAAGGGGCAAGGCTTGGAGTTAAGATAGCCGCTGATAATGCGACTTTAGAGTCAAAGGAATCTATAGAAGGATTAAAAGCAGGTATTGATATGATGAAGAATACTATTGATCGATAAAAAATACCTAGGTACTTTTATATGAATGAACTGGAATACATAACAAGTGTCCTTGAAGAAAGAATTCATGATTGTTCAGAATTTATTATTAGTGGAAATTGCAAGGATATTGAGTCTTATAGACACCTAACAGGTCAATTGATTGCCTATGAAGATATAAAAATTCAAATAAAGGATTTGCAAAAAAAATTAAATGACCTATGATTGTTTTATAAAAGGTACTACGACCTTCCATTCGTAAGCGAGAGAACAATGCATTATAAGAAGATTGATATCGATGATGAAACCATCGATAAACTCCCTCAGCCGAGAGGCTATAAAATCCTAGTTGCCTGTCCCGGTGTAGATGATAAAACCTCTGGTGGAATCATGCTCCATGAATCAACAAGAACAAAAGAATCAACTGCTAGTATTATTGGTTATGTTCTTGAAATGGGAGAGGATGCTTATATGGATGAAGATAAGTTTCCTTCCGGGGCATATTGCAAAGAAGGTGATACTATTATTTTTCGTTCTTATTCAGGAACACGTTTTAAATTTCAGGGATCTGAGTTTAGACTGATCAATGATGATACAGTTGAAGCGGTTGTTTCTGATCCCACAGGATTGGAGAGAGCATGACCGATCAGGAAGACGATGGCAAAGAAGTAGTAAATACTTCTGAAGAAATAGAAGTTGAAGTTATAGATGACACTCCTGAAAAAGATAAAGGAATTCCTAGAAGAGCAGAAGGTGTTCAGCCGGATATCCCTGATGAAGACGAGATTGGAAATTATTCTGATCGTGTGCAAAGTCGAATTAAAAAACTTTCTTACGAATTTCATGAAGAAAGAAGAGCAAAAGAAGAAGCCATCCGATTACAGGAAGAAGCGGTTAATTTTGCAAAAACTAAAAACAAAGAAATAGAGGATCTCCGGAAAAGACTCAAGCAGAGCGATGTTCAGTCGCATACTCATGTTGCCGCAAGAGTCGATGCTGAAATGGCAAAGACTAAAAAAGAGTTAAAGGATGCATATGAATCCGGTGATTCTGATGCGATTGTTGATGCTCAGGAAAAGATGGCAACCCTTGCAGGAGTCAAGGCACAAATAACAGCAAGATCCAATAGTATGAAAAATCAACAGGAAACCGAAAAGCCTGTCGAAGAGTTTAATCAAAAACCTGTTCCCAAGGTAAATATCCCTGAACCTGATCCTAAAGCAAAGGATTGGGCGTCAAAAAATTCTTGGTTTGGTAAAGACAAACCAATGACATCTTATGTTTTTGGTCTTCATGAAAAGCTAGTGTCGGAAGGATATGATCCTACATCTGATGAATATTACAGTGAAATTGATAAAGATTTAAAAAATACTTTTCCAAACCGTTACGATTCTGGTAATGTGCAAAACAGGGGAAACGTGGTTGCCCCTGCCGGAAGAAATTCAGGCAAGAATCCACGCAAGGTGAATTTAACTCAGTCAGAGGTAAAATTGGCTAAACGGTTGGGTATCACTACTCAGCAGTTTGCCGCTCAAAAACTAAAGGAAATGAATAATGTCGGATAGGGCTAACCGGGAATCTCAGACCCGAACAAAGAATGAGCGATCCAAGCCTTGGCAACCTGCATCAAGAATTCCTCAACCGGATTCCCAAGACGGATATAAGTATCGATGGGTACGAACATCTGTTATGGGTCAGGCAGATAACACAAATGTTTCAGCAAAAATGCGTGAAGGATGGGAGCCTGTTCGTTCTCAAGATCACCCTGAGCTTAAAGTGATGTCTGACATTGGATCAAGGTTTGAAGGAAATGTTGAAGTTGGTGGACTTCTTTTATGCAAAAACTCTGAAGAGAATGTGGCCTCTAGGAATGAGTACTTTGGTGAAATGGCACAAAGACAAATGGAGTCTGTTGATAATAACTATCTCCGTGAGTCTGACCCAAGGATGCCCGTACTTAAACCGGAGCGTCAAACGAAGGTTAGTTTCGGGAAGGGTTAATTTCCCGGTTCTTTTATTTAAAGGAGTTAAACAATGGCTTCTACAGCAAGCCCTTATGGCCTGAGACCTGTTAATTTAATTGGTGGTCAGGCATTTAACGGTGGTGTTATCAGGGAGTTTCCTGTTAAAGCAAATAATTCAGCCGCTATATTTAACGGTGATTTAGTTGTTCTTTCCTCAGCAGGTCTTCCATCAGCAGTAACTTCAACTCCTGTCGCTATCACTCTTGCCGCAACCTCGGTTATTGCAACCGCAGGTATTGTTGGTGTTTGTGTTGGTGCTAGGTATGTGAATAGCGAAGGTCAGCTTACGTTCAATAACTATCTCCCTGCCGGACTTGTGACAGGTGGAGCATCTGATGTTTTTGTTCGTGTTATGGATGATCCTGATGCGTTGATGGAAATTCAGGCAAGTGCGGCTCTTGGCACTTTCAATAGTGGAAGTTCAGGTTCAGGCTTTGCAGGTGCAGTCGGTAAGAATGCACAGCTTGGATTTTCTACAGCAGGTAATACCACTACAGGTAATTCGGGGATGAACTTACTTACAGGTACAAACGGAAATGGCCTTGTGACTACACAAAGCTATGGTGTGCGTATTGTAGGTTTTAGGGAAGGTACTCAAGAAGATACTTATCCTGAGTTTGTCGTAAAATTGAATGTCGGTGTACATTCTTATCAAAATAGCACAGGCGTTTAAGGAGGCACACGATGGCTACTATTTCTCGTTCACAACTCCTTAAAGAGTTATTGCCCGGTCTGAATGCTCTTTTTGGTTTAGAATATGCTAAGTATGAAGATGAACATGAGGAGATCTATGAAACAGAAACTTCTGATCGTTCATTTGAAGAGGAAGTAAAACTTTCCGGATTTGGTGCGGCTCCTGTGAAAACAGAGGGTGCGGCTATTTCTTATGACAGGGCACAGGAAAGTTTCACAGCACGTTACAATCATGAAACTATCGCTATGGGTTTCTCTATTACAGAGGAAGCTATGGAGGATAATCTTTATGATTCTTTGTCAGCTAGATATACCAAAGCTCTTGCAAGAGCAATGGCTTATACCAAGCAGACAAAAGCGGTTGTTCCTCTAAACTTTGGATTTACAACTTATAACAGTGGTGATGGTGTTAGCTTGTTTAATACAAGTCATCCAACTGTTCAGGGTGGTGTAAATTCTAATACTTTGGCAACTGCGGCTGACTTGAATGAAACCTCTCTAGAACAAGCAGTAATTGATATTGCGGCTTTTACAGATGAAAGGGGTCTTCTGATAGCGGCTCGACCTCGTAGATTGATTGTCCCACCTGCTTCTATGTTCATAGCGACAAGGTTGCTTGACTCTGAACTGAGAACAGGAACTGCGGATAATGATATCAATGCGATACGCAACAACGGTTCTATACCTGAAGGGTACAGAGTGAACCACTATTTAACTGATAGTGACTCATTCTTCATCATTACTGATGTGCCTAATGGTATGAAACATTTTGAGCGTACTCCAATGTCAACAAGCATGGATGGTGATTTTGATACCGGAAATGTACGTTACAAAGCAAGAGAGCGTTATAGTTTTGGTGTTTCAGATCCTCTTGGGATCTATGGAACTGCCGGAACTCCATAGTTCGTACTCTGAAGAAGAAGGGGCTTTTAGCCCCTTTTTTTTTAAAAGTACCTAAGTATTTTGTTATTGAAAATAAAATGTTTCCTGTTATTATCTTATTACCTGACAGCTTTATGCTGACACTTGCCACGACAGGAGATACACATGGCTAACACAACTTTTTCAGGCCCGGTACGTTCAGAAAACGGGTTTGAAGTAATTTCAAAGAATGCAACTACAGGTGCTATTACCGTAATCAGTGGCAATAAAATGTTAACTGAAGCGTTAGGCGGTGCAGGTATTGAAGGAACAGCCGAGGTCTACGTCACTCAGGTTAACCGACTCAAGAGTGACACAACAACCAATGTTAATATTGTTAAGACCACAATTATAATTGACCTAACCGGACTGAAAGATGGTGGTTCGGCAGGTGATATTATTGGTAAAGATGGATCAGGTGTTGCTTATATAGGAAGAGTGACCACTGCTGATCAGGGAACTGTGTTTGGTGTAACCATGCAATGTTTGGAAGCACCTTCCGGTGGTAGTTCAGACATTGATCTGCACTCTGCTACGGAAGGAACTGGTGTTAACGATACTGCTATTTCTGATCTAACAGAAACTCTGATTATTAATGCAGGAACCCAAGCCGCAGGAACAAGAACAGCAGGTGGTGTGATTGCCGCTGATCAGTACTTGTATTTAACAAGTCAGGGCACAGGCGATGCAACTTATTCAGCAGGAAGGTTTATCATTGAAATCACTGGATATGATGTTGCATCTTAAAGGAGTAAATTATGTCTTCTTCAGATGTATTTGCTGTTACTTTAACTAGTACTGGAACTGCTTATGCCTCAAGGGTGAGGCTAAGGCAAATTGCAGTGCATACTGGTTCAGGTGCGGCAACATTAGTTTTAAGAGATGGCGGTGCAAGTGGTGAGACCAAACTTGACATGAAGTTTACTTCTAGTCAGTCGCATTCTGTTAATATCCCTGACAATGGGATATTGTTTCAAACAGACGTACACGCAACTATTGCTAATCATGAAAAAGCAACTTTCTTCTTTTCATAACTATGGCTACGACTAAAGATGTCAAAAGGCTTCCTTCAGGAAGAATAAGCTACCGGGGAGAAACCTTTTCGGGTTTTAACAAGCCGAAGAGAACCCCCGGTAAAGCTAAGAAGAGTGCAGTCTTGGCAAAGAAAGGAAGTGAGATCAAGATAGTGCGTTTCGGTGATCCCAATATGTCTATTAAAAAAGATCAACCTAAAAACCGAAGTAGTTTTCGTGCCCGACATAAATGTGCTTCTGCCAAAGATAAATTCTCAGCAAGATATTGGTCTTGTAAGGCGTGGTGATATAAATGGCTAATGGTTTTGATATACCTTCTACATTTCCTTCAGGTACAACTTTCACATCAAGAGATGTCCCTAAAGACAATGAACCCTCAAATAAAAGTAACTCTTTTTCTGAAATTAATTCTGATTTTCAATCTATTGGGGAAGGATTTGCTGATTTTTTTGAAGACATAAGTATTCTTCCTAATGCAATTGAAGCAATCATGGATAATGTTCATACTCAAGAAGATGTAAACGAAGCTGTTAGAAGTGGTGCTACTCCAATTTATTCATTTTATGATCATCCTTTAGAGAGAGGAAATCTTATAGGAGCAACTTTTGGAGATGGTCGGGTTGTTTCCAATTCTTTTGAAACTGCCTTTGGCCCTGAAATGCGAGATGCTTACAGGGATGCACTTAAATATGACATCTATTCGGGTCGTGGTGATCCGGGTGGCACAGACAATAATGAGTTTGATCAAATGATGGATTATGTTGCTTCTAATCCGAGTGCTGTCCAAGATATTTCAGGATCTCTTTCTTATAGGCTTCCTGATAAAACATTTTCTCCTCAGTTTGCAACCTTCAAAGGATCTGTGCAAGATGATGATACTTCATTGGAAGATATTGTAAGTCCTTTGAATATGGACACTCGTTTTGGAACGACCCGTCTTCAGCCTTTGGAAACGAATTATAACTTTGTGCCGGGAAGTACATTAGGTGTAGGTGAAGGATCTATTTCTCAAGATGACCTAGTAGGTTTTCTTGATAATATTCCAACTTATGGGACATCAAGTTTTGATAGTAGTTTTAATGATGCTATACAACAATTAATGGCAGATACTCAAATTAATTCAGACAGAGAACCCGGAACAGGAATATTTGGAGGGCCGAGTTTTGGAGTTGTTCCTGCAAATCCAATATCAACTCAGGGAGATAGCAATGTTATTTTTGGAGGTGATGAAACTTTATGATTTCAAGATCAAACATGGGAAAGGAAATAAAAAACCCTGCTCGTTCATCGAAAAAACAGTCTGCTACATCAAAAAACAAGAATGTAAAGACTGTCAAAAAGGTTATCTCAGGGCTTGAGAAAGCATCAAAAACCCATGCTTCACAAGCTAAAAAACTGAGTAGTACTTTAAAAATGAAAGAAGGAAAAAAAGTTAAGTCTAGAGTAAATGAAGCAGGAAATTATACGAAGCCAACATTGCGTAAGCGTTTATTTAATCAAGTAAAGGCAGGTTCAAGTGGTGGCAATCCGGGTCAGTGGAGCGCAAGAAAAGCACAGATACTTGCTAAGAAATATAAAGAAGCAGGTGGAGGTTATACATCTTAATGTCTCTAAAAAAAACGAAAACTAAATCTGTTGTAAAAAAGAAATCCGGTGGATCGACATTGAAGCCATCCCAAAAGTCTTTGAAAAATTGGGGTGATCAAAAATGGCA
>Ga0114933_10005217_pt1 | contig 11861 bp, 11 predicted proteins | sample 4SBtaG_FD_89691 | JGI IMG/M metagenome (GOLD analysis project Ga0114933, IMG submission 89691) | Deep subsurface microbial communities from Kolumbo volcano to uncover new lineages of life (NeLLi) - 4SBTROV12_W25 metaG | ecosystem: Environmental > Aquatic > Marine > Volcanic | place: Kolumbo...
TATCTGTCTCTACACCGTAGTAAGTTAAATAAAAAATTATAACTATTAAGGAAATTAAAGATAAAGCAAAAAAATTTAATAAGAATTTAGCAATTTAATTTATTTTTCTCTTTTGATTTATAAAGTGCTGCTTCTAAAAATTCATCAATGTCACCATCTAAAACACTATCTGGATCTGTATTTTCTAAATTATTCCTTAAATCTTTAACTAGTTGATAGGGTTGTAGAACATATGATCTAATTTGGTGTCCCCAACCTATATCAGTTTTAGATTTTGATAAATTTTCTGATTCTTCCTCTTTTTTTTGAATTTGGTACTCGTAAAGTCTAGCCTTAAGCATATTAAAACATGTTTCTTTATTTTTATGTTGTGATCTTTCATTTTGACACTGAACAACAATATTTGTTGGTAGATGTGTAATTCTTACCGCGCTATCGGTTGTATTTACATGTTGGCCTCCTGCACCACTAGACCGGTAAGTATCAATTCTAATATCCTTTTCTCTTATTTCGATTTTAATACTATCGTCTATAACTGGATATATCCAAACACTAGCAAAGCTAGTATGTCTTCTTGCCCCTGAATCAAAAGGTGAAATTCTTACTAATCTATGAACACCTGACTCAGATTTTAATAATCCATACATGTAAGAACCAGAAATTTTGAGAGTTGAAGATTTTATTCCTGCTTCCTCTCCTCTGTGTTCACTTATTATTTCAAACTTACATTTTTTCTTTTCTGCCCATTTAAAATACATTCTTCTTAACATTTCTGCCCAATCTTGACTTTCTGTTCCTCCTGCTCCTGCATGGATTTCAAGATAAGTATCTAGATGATCATTTTCGCCAGATAAAAAACATGCAACTTCAGTTTTTTTAATTTGATTAAGCAAGGAATTTAACTTTATCTCACAATCTTTAATAACTTGACTATTATTTTCATTATTAGCAAGTTCCAAAAGTTGTTCTAAGTTTTCTAATTCATTTTCTGTATATGAAAAATTTGAAATAATTTGTTCGAAAAATTTTTTTTCTTTGAGAGTTTTTTGCGCTCTATTTTTATTCTTCCAAAAATTTTCATTTAAAGTTTCTTTTTCGAGTTTTGTAACTTTGTCATTAATTTTGTTTTTTTCAAAGATACCCCCGAACATTACTAACAATTTTTTTTATTTTGATAATAGAATTTTTTAAATCTTTCATAACTAATAAAATTTTAATATTACTTCTTTATTTTCAGAATCATAAAAACCAAATCTATCTTTATCAGATAAATTTTCAAGACCAACTATAATATCATTTTTTCTTTTAAAAGATTCATATATAATTTTTTGGGTATTAGCATTGGGTTGTAAACCATTTTCAATATCAACTACCACGAGACTAATATCTTTTGGAACTTTAAAGGGAAGTGCATCTCTTTTTTTTACCACTTTTTTTACAAATTTTTTAAAAATTGGCAAGGCCGCTTTCGCTCCTGTTTCGTACTTTCCTAGTGCTTTTGGTTCATCAAAACCTACATAAACGCCTATCACTAGCTTTGATGTAAAACCTAAAAACCAAGCATCCATATTTTCATTTGTAGTTCCAGTTTTACCAGCAAGGTTTAGATTTAAATTTCTAAGTTTTCTTCCTGTTCCTCTTTTAATAACACCTTCCATCATAGAAGTAATTTGATATGCTGTTCCTGAAGAAATAATCTGCTTATTTTTATTTTGTAAAATAGGAACTTCTTTTTTAAGATATGAAATTTCTTTACAACCTAAACATTCTCTTTTGTCTGCATTAAATATTGTTTTCCCTCTTCTATCTTGAATTCTGTCAATAAATATAGGACTTACTTTTTTTCCTCCATTAACAAATGTACAATAAGCATTGGTTAATTTAATTAAAGTTGTTTCCGCAGAGCCTAAAGATACTGATAATAATTCAGGTACATCATCATATATTCCAAAATCTTTAGTAGTTTTAGAAATTTTATCAAAACCAACTTTTTGCGCTACCCTAACAGTCATTAAATTTCTTGATTTTTCTATTCCTGTTCTTAAAGTTGAGGGACCATAAAATTTTTTACCATAATTTTCAGGTTTCCATGTTTTTAAACCTTCTCCTTGTTCCATTACAAAAGGTGCATCAAGTACTAAAGTTGATGGAGTAAAACCATTTTCTAACGCCGCAGCGTAAACAATGGGTTTAAAAGCAGATCCAGGTTGTCTTTTAGCTTGTGTCGCTCGATTAAATTCACTTAACTTAAAACTAAAGCCACCAGCCATAGCTAATACTCTTCCAGTGTAAGGGTCCATTACAACAATAGCTCCATTTACTTTTGGTAGTTGCTTTAATTTCCATTTATTGTCTTTTATCTTACTTACATAAATAATATCATTCAATTGAACAAGATCATCAAAACTTTTTTTTCTTGTCCAATTTATATTTTTAAAATCTATAAAACCTATTTCTTCACTGTCAGTTTCAATTTTTAAACTTAATTTATTAATATTAATAACTTTAGCTAATTTCCAATTTAAACTTTTATCAGGAACAAATTCTTTAACTTCTTTGATCCAATTTACTGAATTAATATTAGTAATTGGTCCACGCCATCCATGTCTTTTATCATATTCCTCAAGACCTTCTCTCAATGCTGCGAGTGCTTGCTTTTGATAATTAGAACTTAGAGGTGTTCTAATTGATAAACCTCCTTTATAAAGAGTGTCATAACCATATGTATTATTAATTATTCTTCTAACTTCTTCAGAATAAAAGTTTGCTTCTTCTAAAAGTTTTATTTTTCTTTTTTTTGTTTTTATTTTCTTTTTTTTTAAATCTTGATACTCTTTTTTGCTAATATAGGAATTTTCAAACAAGTTGTTTAAAACAAAATTTCTTCTCTTTTCGGCTATACTCATTGATTTATAAGGATTGTATTTACTTGGGGCTTTAGGTAAAGCAGCTAAAAGTGCTGTTTCTTCATAACCTAACTCGTTAACAGGTTTATCAAAATACTCTAAACTTGCTGCTGCTACTCCATATGTACCTTGGCCCAAATATATTTGATTTAAATAAAGTTCCATTATTCTTTCTTTGGAATAAGCTCTTTCAATTCTAAAAGCTAAAATAGCTTCTTTTATTTTTCTTTTTAAAGAAACTTCACTAGTAAGTAAAAAATTTTTTGCTACTTGTTGTGTAATAGTTGATGCTCCTTCTAATCTTTTATTTGAAAAATAGTTTTTCATATTTTTTATTATTGCTCTTGTAATACTTTTTGCATCAATTCCTGGGTGTGAGAAAAAATTTTTATCTTCTGCAGATAAAAATGAATTAACAACTTTTTCAGGAATAGATTCGTAAGGAATGAATATTCTTTTCTGTAAAGCGTACTCAGCTATTAGTTGTCCCTCTCCAGAATGAACCCTGCTAGATACTGGTGGTTTATAATTGGCTAGGATCTTATAGTCTGGAAGATCAGATGAAAAATACCAAAATGTTGAAAATATGAACAAAAGGGCCAAAACAAAAATGGCAATTGTAAGTTTTATAGTTTTTTTTAAATAAACTAGCATGATTCTAAGAGATGAATTAATTCTGGCTTTCTTAAGGCATTTGTCATTTTTGATACAATTAGATAAAAAAAATTATATATATTTATCAACAATTTTGATGTATATATTGCTTATAGCAAAAACAAAATTCAAATTTATGAAAAAAATTAGCAAAACAAACGGAAACAATTTTTTATGGAAAAAAATTTATACATTGATGCATCGCATCCAGATGAAACTAGAATTGTACTTAAGTCAGAAAATCATATTGAAGAATATGAGTACGAAAATAAAAATAAACTTTATTTAAAAAATAACATTTATTTAGGAAAAGTAAGTAGGATCGAACCTTCTCTTCAGGCAGCTTTTGTGAATTACGGTAAAGCTAGGCATGGGTTTTTAGCATTTAATGATATCCAGTCTGATTATTATCAAATACCATATGACGATAAAATTAAATTAAAAAATGAAGAAAAAAATTTAAGACTCGAGTTAAAAGAAAAAAGTAAAAGTATTGAAGATACTGAAAAAACGAATGATGAAATTTCTAATTCCCCTATCGAACAAAATAAAAATGAAAATAATGATAATTTAGAAAAACCTAAAATAGAAAATCCTCCTTTAGAAAAAAATAACCAATTTAATGATCTTAAAAAAAGGTATGGTATTAGAAGATATAAAATACAAGAAGTTATTAAACCTGATCAAATAATTTTAGTTCAAATTTTAAAAGATGAGAGAGGTCAAAAGGGAGCAGCTCTTACGACTTTCATATCCTTGGCAGGCAAATATAGCGTTTTAATGCCAAACACAGCAAAAGGTGGTGGGATTTCTAGAAAAATAATTAATTCTGACGATAGAAAAAAAATTAGGAACATTCTTCAAGAAATTAAAATACCTGAAACAATGGGTTTAATAGTTCGTACTGCTGGATTAAATAAAACGAAAAACGAAATTAATAATGATATCCTGAATACCATTAGCGAATGGGAAACTATTAAAGAAAAGGCGATGAAATCTATTGCGCCTAGCCTAGTTTACGAAGAAGGTGATGTTATTAAAAGAGCAATACGAGATGTCTTTAATAATGAAACCAAAAATATAATTGTCGATGGTAATGAAGGTTATCAAAAAGCAAAAAATTTTATGAAATTCTTTATGCCTGACAATATTAAAAAAGTTAAAAAATATAGAGGAAAAATACCACTTTTTCATGAAGTTGGAATTGAGAAAAATCTTAATCGGATTTTTGAACCAACTGTCAAATTGTCTTCCGGAGGATATTTAGTAATTAACCCAACAGAAGCTTTAGTTGCAATCGATGTAAACTCGGGTCAATCAATTAAGGAAGTTAATATTGAAAAAACAGCTGTAAATACTAATCTTGAAGCAGCAGAAGAAATATCAAGACAAATTAAAATCAGAGATCTTTCTGGTCTTATTGTTATAGATTTTATTGATATGAACAACTTTTATAATAGACGAATTATTGAAAAAAAACTTAGAGAAAAACTAAAAGATGATAGAGCTAGAATTCAGTTTGGAAGAATTAGTAATTTTGGATTACTTGAAATGACAAGACAGAGATTAAGAGAAAGCTCTGTTAAGTGGAATATGACTCTATCTATAGATTCTTTTGCAATAAAAATTATAAAAAAAGGTGAAGAGTTAGCATTTTCTAATAAAGCTAAAGTTATAAATATTAATGTGCCACTTAAAGTTAAAATCTATATTGATACAAATTTGAATAAAGAAATTAATCATTTTAAAACTAAGTATAAACTTGAATTTAATATTATTTCGGACAGCGCTTTAGTAGTTCCTGAATATAAAATAGAATTATTAAATAAAAATAAAAAGACTATTAAAAAAGTTGAAAATATCGAAAATATTGAAAACAACTTTATAAAACAAGATTTAAGAGGAAAAAAATACCTTGGAAAAAAATTTAATAAAAACTTTAAAAAGCTGAATAAATTTAAAAAAAAAAGAAATTTTCAATCAAAAAATAAAAAGAGTAGTTTTCAACAAAAAAAAATAGTTAACTACTAAATACTAAAAAATTTAGATTAAATTTTCTTCTGGAGAAGATGCGCTTGCATATTTTCTTATTTTCATTCTTCCCGCTTTAAAAGCATTTCTGCCTGCAATAACCGCATGCTTCATAGCTTTTGCCATCAGTATGGGGTCTTTAGCTTCTGCAATAGCCGTATTAAGCAGGACACCATCACACCCTAATTCCATAGCAATTGTTGCATCGGACGCTGTACCTACGCCAGCATCAACAATTACAGGCACTGAAGATTGCTCTTTTATTATAGAGATGTTTATTTTATTTTGTATTCCTATTCCCGAACCAATTGGTGCACCTAATGGCATAATTGCACAAGCTCCAGCATCCTCTAATTTTTTTGTCATGATTGGATCGTCAGTACAATAAACCATAACTTCAAATCCTTCTTTTGCTAAAACAGCTGTAGATTTAATCGTCTCTATCATATTTGGATATAATGTTTTTTTATCGCCAAGAACCTCAAGTTTGACTAAACGCCAACCACCCATCTCCCTTGCTAGTCGAAGAGTTCTTAAAGCTTCCTCTGAAGAGTAGCAACCTGCAGTATTTGGAAGATATGTTATAGATTTTGGATCTAAGTAATCCATTAACAAAGGTTGATTTTTATCTAAAATATTTACTCTTCTAACTGCTACAGTAACTATATCTGCTTCTGAAGCTTTAATTGCTTCAGCGGTTTCTTCAAAACTTTTATATTTTCCAGTTCCAACTATTAATCTTGAATTGAATTTTTTATTAGCTATTGTAAAAGTATCTTCCATATTTTAACCTCCCCCAATAAATTGAACTATCTCTACCTTATCATCCTTGCTTAAAATTAGTTTAGGATATTTTTTTTTCTCAATAATTTCACCGTTTACCTCAATTGCTACTTTATTTTTTTGAATTTTTAGCTTTATTAACAATTCATCTAAATTGCTCCCACTATTTATTTCATAAGAATCCCCATTTAATTGAATTTTTGCCACATTTAAGTTATTCATTAATATTATTTTAACTTATTTAAATGATAAAAAAAATACTAATTATAAATGGACCGAATTTAAATCTTCTTGGTGAACGTGAGGAATCTAAATATGGCAAAATAACTCTTAAAGAAGTTAAAGAAAATTGTATATCTCATGCAAAATTAATTAATCTTGAAGTAAAATTCGAACAATCAAATATTGAAGGTGAAATAGTTACAATGATACAAAAAGCAAAAGGAGTTTTTGATGGTATAATTATTAATGCTGCAGGATATACACATACCTCAGTGGCAATATTAGATGCGTTACTTGCTATTAAATTACCAACGATAGAAATTCATATAACAAATATATATAATCGTGAAGACTTTAGGGAAAAATCTTTAATAAGCAAAGCTGCGAGAGGAATTATTTGTGGATTTGGTATAAATGGATATATTATGGCATTAGACTCAATGAAAAAAATTTTAAATTAAATGAAAATAAATAAAAAAATTATAAGTGAGTTAGTTGATTATTTAAAAGAATTTAATCTTACTGAAATTGAATACGCTGAGGGATCTACCAAAGTAAAAGTCTCTAAAGCTTTGGGTGGAACTAAAATCATATCTTCAGAAATTAATCCCAAAAAAAAAATTGAAACAGAAAATTTAGATTCCAGTTTAAAAGTAACCTCGCCCATTGTAGGTACAGCTTATTTGGCTCCAGAACCTGGAGCAAAAAATTTTGTAACAGAGGGGCAAAAAATTAAAAAAGGACAAACTATAATGATCGTAGAAGCAATGAAAACAATGAATCATGTTCCTTCAACACATGATGGAGTTATAAGCAAAGTATTAGTTAAAGATGGCGAGCCAGTAGAATTTGGTCAACCACTTATTTCAATAAAATAATGTTTAAAAAAATATTAGTTGCTAACCGTGGCGAAATAGCTGTACGTATTATAAGAGCTTGTAAAGAATGGGGAATAGCTACAGTTGCAGTCCATTCTGATGTAGATTCAGACAGCATGCATGTAAGATTAGCAGATGAAAGTGTTTGTATAGGTTCACATCAACCACAAAATAGTTATTTAAATATTTCTGCTTTAATGTCAGCTGTTGATGTTACTGGAGCCGAGGCAATTCATCCAGGGTATGGGTTTCTTTCTGAAAATGCTCACTTTGCTGAAATAACTACAAAACATGGAATTAAATTTATAGGCCCTAGTGCTGATTTAATTAAAAAAATGGGCGATAAAATACAAGCAAGAAAAATAGCTAAGGAAAATGGTTTGCCAGTAATAGAAGGATCTCAAGAAAATATTTCTAATGCAGAAGAGGCCAAAAAAATTAGCAATAAAATAGGATATCCGGTTTTAATCAAAGCTGCTGGGGGTGGAGGTGGAAAAGGAATGAAAGTTGTAAATAAACCAGATGAGTTAGAAAAATTATTTTCAATGGCTAAGCTTGAAGCTAAAAAATATTTTAATAATGACAATGTTTATATAGAAAAATATTTTCAAAATCCTAGACATATAGAGGTACAAGTTTTATCTGGAAAAAATAGAACTGTTCATTTAAACGAAAGAGATTGTTCGGTACAAAGAAACCATCAGAAATTAATTGAAGAAACACCAAGCCCTATTATTGATGAAAAAATTAGAACAGATTTATTAAATCGTACAGTAAAAATGGTTGAAAATATCGGTTATGAAGGTGCGGGAACGGTTGAATATATATATCAAGATGGAAAATTTTATTTTTTAGAAATGAATACAAGAGTTCAAGTTGAACATCCTGTTACTGAAGTGGCAACAGGAATAGATATTGTTAAAGAACAAATATGGATAGCTAATAAAGGAGATACAGCATTAACTCAAGAGGATATAAAACCTTTAGGCCATGTAATTGAGTGTAGAATAAATGCTGAAGATCCTAGCAAAAATTTTCAACCATCTCCTGGAATAATTAATACATGTCATCAACCTTCAGGTTTTAGAACACGTGTTGATGGTTCAATTTTCCAAGGATGTAAAATAACTCCTTATTATGATAGCCTGATATGTAAGTTAATATGCCAAGGTAGAAATAGAACAGAAGCTATTCAAAGAATGTTAAGAGCCTTAGATGAGTTTGTTATTGAGGGTATTACAACAACTATTGGTTTGCATAAAAAGTTACTTAGTCACGAGAAATTTATTAGTTCAGATTTTGACGTAAACTGGTTAGCTAGAGAAAAATTTTACTAAATATTTTCACAATTTATAATCCATAAATCATAAATTGGATGGTCAATAGATCTTAGGGTTGGGCTAGAAGCAAATGTCCAACCATTAAATAAAAAAACTTGATTATTATCTTTTGATGATAAATCTTTAACCTGCAAATAAGCTACTGTATCAATAAAATCGCTACTTTTAGAATATTGACATTTTAAAGCTTTAATTTCTAATGCACCAAAAAATTTTTTTTCACCAATGGCCAATTTCATTGTAGAAGTTTTGGCAGTTATTTTATCTAAAGCTTTTAGATTAACATAAATTTTATCAGTTTTTTCTATACTTGATTTTTCTATTAAATTTTCGTCAGTATTTAAATTATCGCTATTATTATCTATTTTTTCTAATTCATCTTTATCCTCTTCAAAAGTTGGGGATAATTCTTCTAAATTAATAAGAGGCACAGATTTAATTTTATCATCCGCTAAACTTTGTAGAGAACTAAAAATAAATAAAATTAAAATAAAAATCTTAGGGTTTCCAGGTATCATACTTTTGCATATTCTTTTTTTTACTCGAAAATAAAGATCCTTCTGGTCTATAAGCTTTTTTAGTACCAGTTAGATTTTCCTCATGCTCTTTCTGCCAAGAGAATTTTTTCTCACTATTTAATGGCACATTTCTGTCAATAAAATGTATCCAGGAATGCCACTCTGGGGGTATTTTTGTTGATTCTACATTATTTTTATAAATTACCCATCTTTTTCCCTTTGAATTAGAATAATATTTATTTCCAAATTTATCTTCTCCAGAAAATTTTCCAGTAAAGAAAGTATAAATAAAAGTTCCAATAGTTTGCTTATTCCACCAGGTAAATATTTGTTTAAAAAAATTCATAGCCAATTTATTTCGAATCGTTTTTTAATATATTTTTTCAATTAAATAAAAATCCACACAATTAAAAATTGTAAATAATTTGTTAGACTTAAAATATATTTAGTATATATCATATTAATGTTCTCAATATACAAAAATATCAAACTTAAAAAATAATAAATTATGTCAAAATATATAGTTGAAACCTTTTATACATGTACTTTTAAAATTGTTCACAAACTTGATGAACTTAATGAAAAGAAACTTTCTGAGCTTGAAAATCGAAAGGACGGAGATGTTAAAGTCTTGGATGTTAAATTAAATAACCGTAAAACTAAAACAGTATCTGCAAAAGGAGATATTGAGTCGCCTTCTAATGATTTTAATTCAAAACCTATTTCTGCTATTGTTAGTGAAAAAATTTCTAATCCGGACCAGTCTTCATCTTCAATTAAATCTGATAATATTAATATTTCCTCAACTCACTTCTCGAAAAATAAGAATAAGGAAAGATCAAAAATGCCTGATAGAAGAAAAGGTTATATACAAAAGGTTAGTATTGGTGACCATAAAATATACTTGCATACTGGTGAGTACGATGACGGAAAAGTAGGTGAAATCTTTATAGATACGAATAAAGAAGGTGAGCTAGTAAAAGCTTTAATGAATAATTTTGCAATAGCAATATCACTAGGATTACAATATGGCGTACCACTTGATGAATTTGTCGATGCTTTTATTGAAACTAAATTTGAACCTTCTGGTGAAATAAAAGGAAATGATAGAATACTAAATGCATCATCTATACTTGATTATATTTTTAGAGAACTTGCTATATCTTATTTAGGTCGAGAAGATCTTGCTCATACACCTTCAATAAAAAAAGATGTAAGTGAAAACTTTAGTAATAGTGATAATGAAGATACGTTCCTAAAACTAGTTAAAGGTATTACAAGTAAAGGTTTTGTCAGAAGTAATTATAAAGATAAACTTGTAGACTTAAGTAATATTAGAATAAATTTAAAAAGTAATAAAAAATAGGAAAACTACTTTTTATCTAAAATTTTTATATTCAATTCCTTTAATTGATCTAAACTAACATCAGATGGTGCGCTCATCATTAAATCTTGTGCATTTTGATTCATTGGAAACATAGTTACTTCTCTTATGTTTTTTTCATCTGCTAAGAGCATAATAATTCTGTCTATACCCGGAGCTATACCGCCATGCGGTGGCGCTCCATAACTCAAGGCATTTATCATTCCACTAAATTTTTCATCAACATGTTTTTTATTGTAACCAGCAATTGAAAAAAGTTTATACATTAATTCAGGTATATGATTTCTAATCGCACCAGATGACAGTTCGATACCATTACAAACAATATCATATTGATATGCTTTAATATCTAAAGGTTTGTTAAAATCTATATTATTTACTTCTCCTTGTGGCATTGAAAAAGGATTATGACTAAATTTAATTTTCTTAGTAACTTCATCTTTTTCGAACATTGGGTAGTCAACTATCCAGCAAAAAGCAAATTCATTTTTATCAATAAGTTTCAAATCTTCTGCAATTTTGTCTCTTGCTAATGCTAAAATTTTTTCTACTTCATTAATTTTCCCACAAGCAAAAAATATACTATCGCCAATTTCTGCAGATGTTATCTTCATGATTTCTTTTAAAGATTCTTCAGAAAATAATTTACCTACTGGACCCTTAGCTGAAATTTCTTTATTTTTTTCAAATGTAAAATAAGCTAAACCCGAAGCTCCCTGCTCTTTTGCCCATTTATCAACACCATCAAAAAAACTTCTTGGTTTATCGCCTGTATTTTTAGTAAGAATTGCCCTTACTTTAGATCCCGATTTCACTAATTTTTTAAATATTTCAAATTTTACATCCTCTCTATTAAAAATTTTTGTTAAATCTGAAATTATTAATGGATTGCGTAAATCAGGTTTATCAGTACCATATTTAATCATAGCTTCTTTAAAAGAAATTTTTGGAAATTTTTCATATTTTATTTTCTTTTTTGAAAATTTTTTAAACACACTTACCATTAATTTTTCTACTACATTAAATACATCTTCTTGCTCTACGAAAGACATTTCCAAATCTAATTGATAAAATTCGCCTGGGCTTCTATCAGCTCTAGCATCTTCATCTCTAAAACATGGCGCAATTTGAAAATATTTATCAAA
>Ga0114933_10005219_pt1 | contig 11860 bp, 11 predicted proteins | sample 4SBtaG_FD_89691 | JGI IMG/M metagenome (GOLD analysis project Ga0114933, IMG submission 89691) | Deep subsurface microbial communities from Kolumbo volcano to uncover new lineages of life (NeLLi) - 4SBTROV12_W25 metaG | ecosystem: Environmental > Aquatic > Marine > Volcanic | place: Kolumbo...
AAATTGGCATACATTTATACTTCTCGCATTCATAATGCCTGAAATACTTAATGTCGGGCAACATAGTCATTAAACTTTAATAATTATAATCTAGTTTATTTATGGATATATATTGATGAACAAGACCTAATAACAATATCCATAATATTTGAAAATTGTATTAATGCACTACAATGACTAGATGAAGCAAATTATGCATGTGAATAATTAACGCAATCTTATTAGTACTATGCCATTATATAGTCTAAACCTAACAGACTTTCCCGGAGTGTTTCATGCAAACACCTAAAAGCTTAGTTTCAAGAGTTTTGAAAGGAACTACTATTGGAGCAGCAACACTTGCTTCAGCGTTTATAATACTTGGCTCTCTTGGCTATATTGGTGCTGCAGCTGCTCTGGCAACCTGGGGAGCATTAACAGCTATTTTTGGTTTTGGTGTTTGGGTTATTATGTCAGATTTTATGGCTGTTCTTCATCTAGTTACCAGAAAAAGTAATAAGGAAAATAAACAATCAGTTAAAAAAATTAGAACCAGTATCGGTCAGGAATTGAAAGTTGCTATAGATAATTCTAATAAAGTAAATAAAGGTCGTATGCGCAGAAGAGAAGGTGATTTTGAAGAATTAGAAATTGCACTTGATGCTTTACCGGGTCCACTATTACAAGTTAATGCAGAACGTTATATAATTCGGGCTAACGAAGCCGCAAAATCATTATTTGGTGGAACTTTAGAACATAAGGATTTAGCAACAGTAATGCGCAGTCCTAATCTACTAGAGGCTCTTGATTTTGCTATACAGAGTCACTCCCCCCAAGATATACAGTTTACCTTACCAATCCCAATTCAAAGATCTTTTTTTGCACGTGTGATGCCACTAGATCGACCAGCAAGAGACGGAACAGCTCTAATACTAGCTCTTGTAGATCTTACGTCTGTAGAACGGACAAATCAAATGCGTGTAGATTTTATAGCAAATGCTAGTCATGAAATTCGCACCCCACTTGCAACTTTAATTGGGTTTATAGAAACACTTAGAGGACCTGCACGAGATGACTCAGAGGCTCGAGAAAAATTTTTGCAAATAATGGAAAGCCACGCAAATCGAATGACACGACTCATCGATGACCTGTTGTCATTATCACGAATTGAGGTGAATGAACACACTCCTCCAACAGAACCAACAAGGCTTTCAGATATTTTAGAGTCTGTACGTGACCAATTAGCATTGCAAGCACAAGAACGAAATGTTTCTATTAATTTAAACATTTCTTCTGAAGTAAAAAATGTTCTTGGAAATGATGAAGAACTTGTTCAGCTTTTTTATAATCTTTTTCTAAATGCTATTAAGTATGGGAAGTCTGATAGCACTATTACAGTAGTTGCAGAGATAAAAGCAAAAGCTCCTGATACTGTGGGCTGGCAATCATCGGAACATGGAACCGTATCGATAGCTATAAAAGATCAAGGCGATGGTATACACCGCGAACATATACCAAGATTAACTGAAAGATTTTATAGAGTAGATAAAGCTCGCTCTCGTGAGCTTGGAGGTACTGGTTTAGGTCTTGCTATAGTAAAGCATATAGTCAGTAGACATAGGGGGGAAATCACAATTGAGAGTGAGGTAGGTGTAGGCAGCACCTTCACTGTTTTTCTTCAACCAGCACCCACTAAAACAATTGGTGTAATAGAGAATATTAAAGCTTAATTACTATAGATATATAAATTGTTTTAATCTGTCACAAATCCGTAACATTTATAGTTTATAATTCAAAATCGTTTTGATTTGGATGCCTGTTTGGATGCCTGTTTGGATGCCTAGCTGTCTAACTCTTTTCAATTACAAGTTTACAGGAGCCTAATAAGGTCGTGCAAATTATTATTCTCATTGTTACCTCATTAGTTTTGTGTGCTATAGGCTTTTATTTTGGCAAAAAACGTGCATTTTCAATAGCACAAAAAGAATCACATCCGCTTCACTCTATGCCAAACTTCCATGGTTCTTATGTTGCCATGTGGTGTGCCATTCCATCTGTGATAGTAATAATTATATGGCTAATATTTGAGCAACAAATTTTAAACGCTCTTTTATTGGCACACCTCGGACCGATTATCACTGATTTAGGTCCAGCTCAGATTGAAGTTCTTATAAATGATGTAAGAAATCTAGCTAATGGTTCTAATTTCATTACAAATAAAAGTTTTGAAGTTATAGAAGCTTCTAATCACTATGAAAGTCTTCTTTCAACTGTGAGAGCCTCTGTATTAGCTGCAGGACTATCATTGTCCATAGCTGGTTTTTTATGGGCATGGCGACGGGTTTCTCCGAGGTTTAGGGCCCGCAACCATGTTGAATTTGTTATTAAAATCCTTCTTTTTATATGCTCAATTATTGCGATTTTAACAACTATTGGAATAGTTCTGTCAGTTATATTTGAGTCTATTCGCTTCTTCGGTCAGGTATCTTTTTGGGATTTCTTATTTGGCACTCATTGGAGCCCACAAACAGCAATTCGAGAAGACCAGGTTGCCTCATCCGGCTCTTTTGGTGCTATCCCACTATTTACTGGAACACTTACAATAACAATTGTCGCCATGCTTGTAGCATTACCAGTAGGCCTGTTTTCTGCCATTTATATGGCAGAATTTGCTAGTCCTCGTTTTCGAAAAACTGTGAAGCCAATTCTAGAAATTTTGGCTGGCGTTCCAACAGTAGTTTATGGTTTCTTTGCAGCTCTGACTATCGCACCTGCAGTTCGAGGGTTTGGGGAAGGGATTGGTCTAACTGTTGCGTCAGAGAGCGCATTAGCTGCTGGTCTTGTAATGGGAATAATGATTATCCCATTTATTTCTTCATTATGTGACGACGCCATTGTCGCAGTACCTAGAAGTTTACGGGAAGGTTCATTAGCTTTAGGGGCCACTCACTCCGAAACTATAACTAAAGTAGTTATTCCATCGGCCTTACCAGGAATTGTTGCTGCTTGCTTACTTGCTATAAGCAGGGCTATTGGTGAGACTATGATTGTTGTAATGGCAGCAGGTCTTGCGGCAAATTTAACAGCTAACCCCCTAAATTCTGTAACAACAGTAACAGTCCAAATGGTCACTTTATTGGTAGGGGATCAAGAATTTGATAGCTCTAAAACCTTGGCTGCCTTTGCATTAGGTCTCGTCTTATTTATAAGTACCCTTGGTTTAAATATAGTCGCTTTATATATTAGCAGACGGTATAGGGAGCAATATGACTAATTTTAGCTCTTCATCAAACTGGCAAGACTCAGAAAGATCACAAAAACGTATCAAGCAAAGATATAGGGCTGAAATGCGTTTTAAAATTTACGGTCTAACAGCTGTCTGTATTGCCCTTGTTATGCTAGGTATCTTGTTATCAAGTATCATAAGCAAGGGATATCCAGCCTTTACATCAACAGAATTGGCATTAGAGATTCATTTTGATCAAAAGATCTTGGATCCTGAAAATAAAAATGACTATTCCACACTATATTCCGCGAACTATGCAAAACTACTTAGGCAGTCATTATTTACTATGTTTCCTGAAGTTGCTGGTCGCAAGGATAAAAAATCATTATTAAAATTAATAAGTTCTACAGCACGTTTTGAACTTCGGGAGATGGTATTAAAAAATAGAAATATAATCGGAACGAAGCAAACTGTATGGTTAACTGCAGATTCTGACGTAGATTTATTTCATAAAAACCAGACTCATAGAGATGTAAATGAAAATAAACGTCGTTTAAGCAATAAACAGCTTAAATGGATCAATACTCTTTATACTAAAAATGCTATTAGGGGTGTCTTTAATACCTCTTTTTTCACAAACTCAGACTCTCGAGAGCCTGAGGTTGCAGGTATTGGGGGTGCACTAATGGGATCCCTCTTTACCCTTATAATTACTCTAGTATTAGTATTTCCGATCGGAGTGGCTACTGCTATCTATCTTGAGGAATTTGCTCCCAAAAACCGCTTAACGGACTTTATTGAAGTAAACATAAATAATTTAGCAGCCGTACCATCTATTGTGTTTGGGCTACTTGGTCTAGCAATTTTCATTCAAGTATTTCATTTGCCAAGGTCTGCACCAATAGTGGGTGGTTTAACATTAATGCTAATGACTCTGCCTATTATTATTATAGCAACACGTGCCGCACTGAGCGCTGTCCCTCCCTCAATTAGAGAAGCAGCCTATGGTGTTGGCGCATCAAAAATACAGGTGGTTACTCATCATGTTTTACCTTTAGGTCTTCCAGGTATATTAACTGGAACTATAGTCGGAATGGCGCAAGCACTTGGAGAAACTGCGCCTCTATTAATGATAGGGATGGTTGCATTTATAGTTGATACTCCTGGGGGACCATTTGATGCCGCCACTGCTCTACCAGTTCAGATTTTTTTATGGGCAGATAGTCCAGAAAGAGGTTTTATTGAAAAAACATCTGCTGCAATTATGGTACTGTTAGCTTTTTTGATTACAATGAACGCTATAGCCATATATCTTCGCCAAAAATTTGAAATTCGTTGGTAAGGTATTTTTAGGATTTAAAACCAATGGGGCAACAAGTTGATAATCATATTAATATATCTGGTCGCATTAGGATGCAGGCTAAGAATATTGATGTCTTTTATGGTGATAAGCAGGCCCTTAATAAAATTAATCTTGATATTGCCGCAAATCAAGTAACAGCGCTTATTGGACCCTCAGGATGTGGAAAATCTACTTTTCTTCGCTGTCTAAACCGAATGAATGACACTATAGACAGTTGTAAAGTGAAGGGTGATGTTACCCTTGACCAGCGTGATATATATTCGCGAGATATGGATGTGGTAGAGCTTAGAGCCAGAGTTGGTATGGTATTTCAGAAGCCTAATCCATTTCCCAAATCTATTTTTGATAATGTTGCTTATGGACCACGTATTCATGGTCTAGCCCATAATCGTCAAGAACTGGATAAAATAGTAGATCTTAGTCTTAAAAGAGCAGGGCTTTATGATGAGGTGTCTGAACGTTTAAACACACCAGGAACTAGTCTTTCTGGCGGTCAACAACAAAGGCTTTGTATTGCACGCGCGATAGCTATAAGCCCTGAGGTTATTCTTATGGACGAACCCTGCTCAGCTTTGGATCCTATCGCAACAGCTAAAGTTGAAGAGTTGATTGATGAGCTAAAAGAACACTACACAATTGTAATTGTTACACATAATATGCAACAAGCAGCTCGTGTATCTCAGTATACTGCTTTTTTTCACTTAGGTGAAATTGTAGAATTTGGAGAAACTGAGAAAATATTTACCAACCCGGCAGAAAAACGAACGCAAGATTATATCACTGGTCGTTTTGGTTAAAATTAAACTAATATTGTAACAATATACTACATAAGGTTATAGGAGTTATTAAAGTGAGTGATCATATCGTCAAAACTTATGACGAAGAGTTAGATCGTATCTCTAATAGTATTGTTCAGCTTGGTGGATTTATTGAAGATCAACTTGCAAGAGCTATTCATTCTCTAGTCCATAGAGACAGTGACCTTGCTGATTCAGTAGTAGATGATGATAAAAAAGCAGATGAACTAGAAGAAGATATTAATAATCAGGTAATTCGTATCTTAGCACTTCGTCAACCTATGGCTGTAGATCTCAGATTAATCACTGCAGCCTTAAAAATTTCAAGTGACCTTGAACGGATTGGTGACCATGCTGCAAACGTTGCAAAACGAGCCCACGCACTAAACCAATTTGAACCTGTTAAGCCGATATCTGCAGTATCAAGAATGGCTCAAATAGTTCAAAAAATGATCAAGGATGTTTTAGATGCATTTTTAGAGAGAGATTCTGAAAGAGCAATGGAGGTTTGGAGACGCGACGAAGAAGTAGATGAAATGTATAACTCTCTTTTAAGAGAATTGGTTACATATATGATGGAAGATCCGAGAAACATATCACCTTGTACAAATCTTCTTTTTGTAGCAAAAAATATAGAACGTGTTGGAGATCATGCTACTAATATGGCGGAAACTATTAATTTTTTAGTTCATGGAACTAACATTACTGAAAACCGTCCAAAAGGGGAGACTGACGCTATAAAATTACAGAATATACCTCCCAAAAATAACTAAAGATTGAGCTCATGAAACCATTAGTGTTAATTGTAGAAGATGAATCTGCTATAGTAACTTTGATTAGGTATAATCTTGAGTCTGAAGGATACGAAGTAATCGAAGCCATTAATGGTGATGAAGCTCTTATTTTAATTGATGAACGCATTCCAGACATTATCATTCTAGATTGGATGTTACCTACATTATCAGGACTTGAGGTTTGTCGTCGTATTAGACTTAATGATGCAGCTCGCAATGTCCCAATTATAATGTTAACTGCACGCGCTGAAGAAAGTGACAGAGTGCGAGGGTTAGATTACGGGGCAGATGATTATTTAGTTAAACCATTTTCAACAAAAGAGTTGTTGGCTCGTTTACGAGCTATATTACGCCGTATAAGACCAGCCCTTTCAGAAAATTCTCTTGAATATGCTGATATCTTTATGGATCTAACATCTTACCGTGTAACGCGAAATGGTATTAACATTCACTTAGGACCTACTGAATATAAGCTTTTAAGAAACTTCTTAGAGCACCCAAGTAGAGTATTTACGCGAGAGCAACTTCTAAACGCTGTTTGGGGTCATGGTATATTTGTAGAACATCGAACTGTAGACGTCCATATACGTCGGCTCAGAAAAGCACTAACTAGCAATGGTGGAAATGATTTAATCCGTACAGTACGTTCTGCAGGATATTCATTAGAGGAAATCATATAATAATATAAATAGTTAAATCTAAGCATAAAAAATTTAAGTTTCTTAATTTTTATATGAAAGAACTTTCAGTATTCAAACTATTGTTCCTTTCTTGCTCTATAACTGACCCATCCTAAAAGCAACAAACCCGGAATAGCAGCACCAGTTGTCAGAAGAAAAAATGGTATCCAACCAAGAATGTCAGCAAACCATCCAGATGGAGCTGACAAAAATGTTCTACCAGCTGCCATTAATGCACTTAAAAGAGCATACTGTGTAGCTGTATACTTCACATTACATAAGCTAGATAAATAAGCGACAAATGCAGCAGTACCCATACCCCCGGCAAGATTTTCAAACCCTATAACTAGCGCTAATACACCTGTATGATGCCCAACAGATGCTTGGAGAACGAAAAGTAAATTTGAAGCTAGCTGTAAAAAACCACATGCCCACAGAGAATTCAAAATCCCTAGTTTGGCGATCATAATGCCACCCACTGCAAAACCAATCATAGTAGCGGCAAAACCATAAATTTTACCTACATTTGCAATTTCGGCATCTGTAAAACCAGTCTCAACTAAAAATGGTCCAGTCATCACTCCAACTAAGGAGTCACCAAACTTGTATAATATTACGAATAGTAAAATCACTATCCATCCTGGACGCTGCATAAAGTCGACAAATGGTGTTATAACGGCTTGTCTGAACCAATCTAAAATGCCAGTTGTTTTTTCTATAACTGGAATTTTAGGTTCAGAAGCAATTAAAATTGTTACAATACCTATGAAAATTAATCCTGCCATAATTAAATAAACTAGACCCCAATTTACACTCCCAGCTAGGTAGAGTGCACCTGCTCCAGACGCTAGCATTCCAACCCGATAACCAAATACAACTGCTGCTGCGCCTGCCCCTAGTTTATTTTCTTCAAGAATTTCAACTCTATATGCATCTATTACGATATCTTGGCTGGCAGAACAAAAAGCGACTGCTAATGCTAAAATCGCTAATAAACCTGGATTTGCTACAGGATTAACTCCACCCATAAGAGCTATAGTCAAAATCAACCCAATTTGAGTGAAGATTACCCAGGCTCGTCTTCTTCCCAGATATCTCGTCAGTAAAGGGATTCTAATCTGATCTACTAATGGAGCCCATGCAAATTTAAATACATATGGCAAAGATACAGCAGAAAAAAGTCCAATCGTTGTTTTATCTACCCCTGATCTACTTAGCCAAATAGCTAGCGTACCTAAGGTTAATGCTAGTGGAAGCCCACTGGAAAAACCAAGGAAAAAAATTATTACTATCCGAGTGTCAAAATATACGGAAACAGCTTGCTTCCAGGTTCCCGAGACATGCTGGACAAATCTCGGTTTTGAGATATTTTTAATTATTTGCCCCATAACATCATCGCTGTTTCCAGAAATATTACCACAAGATTTTGAATATATTTATTTACCTGCTGTGGTAGAAATAACATTTTCATTCAAGTATTTCTCAAGCTATCGGCTCTAAATTGTGTTAAATTTATTTCAGGTCTAGCTCCTAAATGAGAAATAATCTCACCAGACATCAATGCACCAAGTCTTCCACATCGAGGTATGTCATAGCCTTTTGAATAGCCATAAAGAAAACCTGCTGCATACATATCACCGGCTCCAGTTGTATCAATTACCTTTGAAACCTTTGGTGGCTGTATCAAATACATCTCATCAGGAGTCACAATTACAGAACCTTTGGCACCTCTTGTAACAATTACAATACCACAATTATTTTGTGCACATGACAAAGCCTGATTAAAATTAGATACCTCAAAGAGAGATTGTATTTCTTGTTCATTTGCAAATAAAATATCTACATGTTTACTTGTTATTTCAATAAAGTCTTTTTTATGTCGATCAACACAAAAACTATCAGATAAAGAGAAGGATGAAAGTCTTTCAGAACTGGCATTTAAATTAAAAACTTTTCTAATAGCAGCCTTACCACCAGGAGAATCCCAAAGGTATCCCTCTATATATGTTATATTTGAATTTATTACAGAATCAGCATCAATGTCATTAGCACCTAGCTCAACGCAAGAACCTAAGTAGGTGCTCATAGTCCGCTCACCATCGTTAGTAACCAGGACTACACAATTAGCGGTAGTAGTCTCAGTACTTGAGTCTTTTGTTGCAAAATCTACACCTGCCTCAACTATGCTTTTTCTGAATACTTTTCCTAGGCTATCGTGACTAACTTTTCCAATAAATTTAACGCTTGCACCCAACTTTGATATTCCTACAGCTGTATTAGCAGCAGACCCACCGGACACTTCAACTGCCCCAGTTAAGCCTTTACAAATTGAATTTGCTTTATCAGCTGTAACTAGGGCCATTCCACCTTTAACTAACTCATTTTTATATAAAACTTGCTCATCTACTTTATAAATTATATCAACAATTGCATTACCAACCGTAAGAACATCTTTTTTTTCTGAGTGCATTTAAAAACCTCATATCATGACTGATTATTATTTTGATGGGTCATAAGAAATAAAAATAAAAGAACAGCAATTTAAAAACTGTTGTTACTAATATGCAAATAGAAACCTATTTAGTATATTCATATGAATTCTTATTCATATTTGTGAATTACTACTATCAACTTAATTTAAATGCATTACTTATATATAACTAGGTAAGTTAAAGTGGTTAACCTCAATAAATATAAAATCACCAAGAAAAGATGTTTCAATCAAGTATTGATATCTTTCCTTGCTGTATTTTTAACGTTTTTAACGGCTTGTACTAGTACTAATGTTGATTTAGTAAAACAGAAAAATGAAGTTTTAGAAAAAAAGTCTTCCAATGTGAAAGTTAATGAATCAAGGACTAATAAAACCTCCAAAGAAAAAGTCTTAGAAATCAAGACTGAAGGTAAAATTATTACAACAAAGTATAAGAAGGATGTAGCTATAGATTCTAGCAAAGAAAAAATCTTCAAGAAAAAAACTGATTCTAATACCAAACTTAAATCTAAAAGCAATATATCTTCAGAAAAACAAAAAGTTACAATTAAAATCGATCCACACAAATTGATTGGAATGACAACTGATAAAATTTCCTATTTAATGGGACACCCAAATCTTCGGCGTGTAGAAACTCCAGCAGAAGTCTGGCAGTACAGTTCAAAGGACTGTGTATTTGAAGTTGTTTTTTATGAAATGGAAGATAATAAAAATATTTTGCTTACAGAATATTTTGAAGCTCGAGACCGCTCAGCAAATTATTTTAACGCCTCTAGATGTCTTGAAGACATAATTAAAAAATTCAATGAAAACTCTGGATAGTATTTATAGGCAGCATTTCATATTTAAGTAACAAGTTCAGCTATAAGTTATATGCTTCTGGTTTTATTTTTATAGTAGCACAGATCTTGAACTATACATTCGGAGCAATTAGGGGTTCGAGCTTTACATATATAACGACCATGAAGAATTAACCAATGATGCGCATTTTTCAAATATTCCTTGGGAACGCGCCGCATAAGTTTTAGTTCAACTTCAACCGGAGTTTTACCCTTTGCAAGACCAGTACGATTAGAAACACGAAATATATGTGTATCCACAGCAATTGTTAACTCCCCAAAAAGAGTATTAAGTATTACATTTGCCGTTTTGCGACCTACACCAGGTAAAGACTCTAGGGCTTTTCTTTCAGAGGGCACTTCACCTTCATACTTTTCAATTAAAATCTTTGACAACGCAACAATATTTTTTGCCTTAGAATTATATAGACCAATCGTTTTTATAAAGGACTTCAAACCTAATTCATTAAGACTAAGTATAGCTTCTGGAGTGTTAGCTGATTTATATAGTTTACTTGTTGCTTTGTTGACACTTAAATCAGTAGCCTGTGCAGATAATACTACTGCAACTAAAAGTTCAAAATTACTTTTATAAACTAACTCTGTTGTAGGATTGGGTGCCTTTATTTTTAACCGCCTAAAAAATTCTCCGATTTCTTTTTGTTTCATTACTCCCACACAATAGTAGCGTTTAAATTAAGCCCAACACATCTTTCATTGTATATAAACCCGGACCTTTTTTCCTTGCCCAAGATGCAGCTACAATGGCACCACGAGCATATGTTTGTCTGCTTGAAGATTTATGAGTAAGTTCTAGCCTCTCACCATCAGCTGCAAAAATTACGCTATGATCACCAACTACATCTCCACCCCGCAATACAGAAAACCCAATTTTTCCTAACTCACGAGCACCAGTAATTCCTTCACGTGCTTTTAGTCTTACATCTTCTAGTGATACATTTCTTCCTTTTGCTGCTGCATCGCCAAGTCCTAATGCAGTCCCCGAAGGTGCATCTATTTTATAGCGGTGATGCATTTCCAAAATTTCTATGTCGTAATCTTCACCAAGTATTTTTGAGGCTTTCTCTGTGAGACTCATAAGTAAATTAACACTCAAACTCATATTTGGGGCTCTGACTATAGCAATTTGTTGGGATGCCTTTTCAAATAACCTATTAGAATTAGAATCAAAACCAGTTGTACCTACAATTAATATAGTTTGGTGTTTAACAGCTAATTCTAAATGTTTTTCTGTTACTTCTGGAAGGGTGAAATCAAGTACGGCGTCAGAAAGCTCAAACATTTTGTTTGCGTCTGAGATAACTTTTATTCCTAAAGGAGATAAACCAGCTAAACTACCAGCGTCTAACCCAATACATTCATGATTTGATTTTTCTGTGACAGCGGCTAAATCAACTGTAGAAGACGATACTACAGCGTTGATTAATGTCTTTCCCATTCTACCAGCTGCCCCAGGAATTCCAATTTTGAGGTCTTCTGCTGTCATAAAAATATCCTTGTTATAATTAATATATTACTAAAATAGCATGAGTTGTTATTAAGCAGCTAGAGGAGAAAAATTAAGTTAATAATTTCTATACTGTTATTTTATCTGTTTTAGTCTTTTAAATCTTCCCATAGGTCTCTTACTTTAGCAAAAAAACCTTCTGACTCAGGGCTATGACCAG
>Ga0114933_10005220_pt1 | contig 11858 bp, 11 predicted proteins | sample 4SBtaG_FD_89691 | JGI IMG/M metagenome (GOLD analysis project Ga0114933, IMG submission 89691) | Deep subsurface microbial communities from Kolumbo volcano to uncover new lineages of life (NeLLi) - 4SBTROV12_W25 metaG | ecosystem: Environmental > Aquatic > Marine > Volcanic | place: Kolumbo...
AGAACATGTGAAATTTATAGAATCAGAACCATATTCAAAATGGTATATTATACAGATTGATGATAAAAAAATAGGCTCGATTTATTTAACAAAAGAGAATGAAATTGGAATTCATTTCTTTACACAATATGAAGAAAATGAAAGATTTCAAAATGTAATTAAAGAGTTTTTTTTGAAGGAGCCTCAGGATAGATTTTTCATGAATGTTAGTCCAAAAAATGAACAATACATTGATTTGGCAAAGAAACTTGGATTCCACTTAGTTCAACATACGTATGAAAGAGATGAAAGCAAGATCTTTTAGATTTTATTATTAAAGAATAATTATTAATTAGATTAGGATTAAATCTGCCAAATTCACTTATACTGGATAAAAAAAACAATTTTTATGAAATATTGTAAAAAATGTCTTTACCCAGATACAAAACCTATGTTAAAATTTAATGATGAGGGCATATGTGATGCCTGTACTAATTGGGATAAAAAATCCACGATAGATTGGGAATCAAGAAAAAGTGAACTGAAAAAAATAGCCGATAATTATAGAAAAACAGATGGAAGTTATGATTGTGTAATTCCAGTTAGTGGAGGAAAAGATTCTCATGCTCAAGCACTATATGCACGGGACGAATTAGGATTAAATCCTCTTTTGGTTACTTTCATTCCTCGAGATTTAGTGGAATTAGGTAGAAAAAATATTGAAAATCTAAAAAGTTTGGGTTTTGATTATATTGAATTTACACCAAATCCAAAGATTTATCGAAAACTTGCAAAAATTGGTTTAACAGAATTTGGGGATGTAACATGGCCAGAACATCATGGAATATTTATTATTCCAATAAAGATTGCAGCCGCATTTAAAATTCCATTAGTAATTTGGGGCGAGAATCCACAATATGAATATGGAGGACCGGGTTTAGGAGATAAACTAGATTTTGAATGGTTAAGGACATTTGGAGGATTCTGGTTAGATAAATACAGCGTTAAAGAAGTTGCATTAAGACATGAAATAGAATTAAAAAATCTTAATCCATACATTTACCCAACTAAAGAAGAATTAGATGAAATGAAATTAAATTCAATATTTCTTTTTTATTTTTACAAATATGATATATACAAAAATTTAGAATTTGTGAAAAAGCACGGATTTAGTGTAGATGATAGACCTAAGGAAGGAACATATACGAATTGGGAAAATTTAGATGAAAAGTATACAGGCATGCATGATTATTTTAAATGGATAAAATATGGATTTGGCAGAGCAACAGATCATGCATCATTAGATATAAGATATGGAAAGATCTCTAGAGAAGAAGGAGTCAGGCTAGTAAAAGAATATGAAGGAAAAATTCCTTTAAGATATTTTAATGAATTTTTGGAAGATATGGAGTTAGATAGAGAAGGATTCTACAAGATTGTAGATAAATTTGCAAATAAAGATATTTTTGAGTTAGATGAAAATGGAAAATTCAAGAGAGATTCCGAAGGTAATCTAATAAAGAAATATAGTCCATAATCTAAGATTTGTCAAAAAGTGACTGGTAAAAAATTTTTGATGATGCACCTTCAAAATGAATTAATTTTGTAAGATAGTTTTGAAAGGATTTATTTTCATAGAAGAAATTTTTATTTTTAAGAATTTGAGTAGTATCATGTTTAATTTTTTCTAAATTAGAAATTATACAACCTTTCTCATTTTCTATACTAGACAATCCCCAGTTATAGTCAATTCCAGGTATTAGAATTACAGGGATTTTAAGAATTAACGCTTCTATTATTACACTAGATAATCCAATGGAAATTAATAATTTGGCAGAAGGCAGTAATGATGAGATTTCACCTTTAGTTATAACAGAAATTTTTGAATTCAGTTTTGGCGCCAGATTAACGATATCAAGAAGCTGTGTAGGAGAAGGATGTAATTTTATAATAATTTCTTCATCTAGTTCTGAAATAATTTTGGATGTTTCTAAAATATTTTGTAGATATTTGGTGATTTTTTTAATTCTTAGACCTTCCACCTCTTCTGGTTGAGGGTCAGCAGAACTTGCTATGACAATATATTTTCCAGGGGATTTCTTTGAATTGAATAGACTGTCATAACGTGGTGCACCAATTATGTTAATTTTTTCAGGAGGAATATTACCGAATTTTATGGCTAAATCTTTGTCAACTTCACCCCAGACATTTAACATTTCAGCATCATGCAAAAAGACACCTTGTGAAGTTAAGTTTTGAATTACTCCTTTAGAATCTGGGTGAAATCCTTCTTGAAGATGAATACATTTTATACCAAAATTCTTTGATAGTGCAGCAATAATTTGTTCAGAAAAACCAGATTCATTAATTATCACTGAATAATCAAATTTGTATGATTGAAACATTGTTTTTACTAATTCAATTTCATGAAAGATATGAGGAATATTTTTTTCAATAAGAGAAATTAATGTCGGTTTAATCAATTTGAATATTGGATGAGAATCAAATGTGAAGAATTCTTCCAAATCCTGATTTTTATCCCAAAGTTTTGATAGTTTATCATAAGCAATTTTTATTGATGCAGATTTATTTTTTTCAAAGTTTTGATCTTCAAGATTTTTATCAGTAATAATTTTACATTTTGAATCAATCATTGTTTTAAATGTCGACATATTCCAAAAAGCTGGACGTCGTCGTCCATAAAAGAAGATCTGAGTGTTAAATTTTTTAGATTCTAGAAATAAGTCTTTAAAGCGTTCTGTGTTAAATTCTGCAAAAAGTATTCCAATATTTGAATCAGAATATTGTCTAGGTTTTACAATAGTTGTAGTGATATTATCAATTAAGCTTTTAATTTTTAGGTAAAGGGTTTTATTTATAAAAAAACTTTTTTGGAATTTACTAATTTTAAGATCTAGTCTTATTTCATCATGAGTGAAAGAATAGGAATTTAATTTGGATGGGAATTCGTTTTTTACATAATTTGTAAAAAATTTTGTAATCTGAAAAAGCTCATTATCTGCGTAGAAATTTTTATTTGGATTTGCTTTAAAAATGGCTTCAATTTCTTTAAATTTTTTTAAGAAACGTACAAAAAAATTTATCATTTCATCAATATACAATCTTCCAATATTGATTTGATCATGTTCTAAGAAATTTGAAAATTTTTCATTAGTATACCAGTAAGAGAATTTGTATACGTATTCTTGAGCTTGTTGATATTGCTTGTCTGTAAGATAGTCCTCAGATAATTCATGAGAAATACTTTGATTTTCTAAAATTGTATGTGATTTATAATCAAAAGTGATTACTCTAATGTTTTTTTTATTTATTATTTTTTTTAAATTATTGAAATCGAAGCTTGAATCGATGAGAAGTATACTTTGATTTTGATTATCATTTATAGATGACAAATTCATTTTAGATAATTTTTGTCATGAATTAATGCTTATACAAGTTACTAGAAATTTATTATATAAGAAGTCTTTAAGATAGAACAATTATTTTGTGAGATAATTGATTTTTTTTATGATAAATGAAATTTCATTTTCTGTTAAATTAGGATGACATGGTAGTGAAATAATAGATTTAGTAATATTTTCAGTTATAGGTAAATTTACTTTAGAATTTCTATAAAAATTCATTTTGTGTATTGGATTATAATGAATTCCGGTTTCAATTCCAAATTCAGCAAGTTTTTTCATAATATTTTGTCTGTTTTTTACACAGATCCAATAAAAATGATATCCACAATCTTTGTCAAACCTCATTTTTGAATTTACAGTAAGTTCTTGAGAATAACGTTTTGCATTTTTCCGACGCTTTTTAATTTGCGAATCTAATTTTTTTAATTGTTCAATTCCAATCGCTGCAGAAAATTGATTCATGTAGTAGTTCCAACCAATCTTTTCAATGTCATATGAAAATTTTTTTCTGTTGGATATTCCACACCATCTTTTACTAAATAATTCATTACTAATTTCATTATGATTTTTGGTATTAATTGTAATTGCGCCTCCAGAAGGAGTAGGTAGATTTTTTGTTGGATGAAAACTAAAACATACTAAATCTCCATGAGTTCCAATTTTCTTATTATCATAGTCAGTACCAATTGCGTGTGCAGCATCTTCAATGAGAGCTAGTCCATTTTTTTTACAAATTTTTTTAATTGTATTCATATTACATGCAGTTCCAGCAAAGTGCACGGGAAGAATCATTTTTGTTTTATTTGTAATGCTATTTTCTAGTAATGTTTCATCAATACACAGAGTTTCAGGATTAATATCAACAAACTTGGGAATTCCACCATTGTAAATTATTGCATGGGCAGTGGTGATAAACGATAATGAGGGAATAATTACTTCTTTATTTCTAATATCAATAGCAGATAAAGCGAGATGTAATGCAGCAGTTCCAGAATTTACACAAACGCACGATTTTGTTTTAATATATTTTTTTAGTGATTGTTCAAATTTACCTACATTACCAGAACTTGAACCTGACGCCCAAAAATGACTTTCTAATGTCTTTTTTACTGCAAGTAATTCTTTATTATCTATAGATTGATCAAATAATTTTATTTGTTTCATTCTTCAATAATGATGAAAAGGATTCAGTTAAGAGTATTATGAATAATTTTGTAAAATGAAAAAAATTAGTTTTTATAATATAAACAAAAGTCTGATATATTGAGAATTTTAGTTACTGGTGGTTCAGGTCTCATAGGTTCTGCAATTGTAAAAAAATTATTAGATTTGAAACATGAGGTTAGTGTTTTTGATATTAAAAAGAGTAAATATCAAGACTGTAGTTTTTTTGAAGGCAATATTACAGATTCAGAGAGAATAAAGGATGTAGTGAAAGGTCATGAGATTGTCATTCATTTAGCTGCAACTTTAGGAGTGATAAATACAGAAACGAATCCAGTTAAGACATTAGATACAAACATGGGAGGAACAAGAAATGTTTTAGAAGCTTGTAAGATTCACGACGTAAAAAAAATAATTTTTTCATCATCATCAGAGGTATATGGAGAACCAACAAAAATTCCAATTAATGAATTAGATAAGCCAATTCCAATTACAACATATGGTATTGCAAAGTTTGCAGCTGAAGAATATATCAAGGCGTATTCTCGAAATTTTAATTTAGATTATACAATATTTAGATTGTTTAATGTCTATGGTGACGAACAAGCTGTTGATTGGGTTTTACCAGAATTTGTTAATAAGGCAATTCAAGATCAGGATATAATTATACACGGAGATGGATCACAAACGAGGTGTTTTTGTCATGTTTCAGATGTTGCAAATGCGTTTACATTGGCATTAGAAAAAGCAGAAGGAGAGATAATTAATGTCGGGAATAATTCTGAACCAATTTCGATAAAAGATTTAGCACTAAAGATAATTAAATTGACAAATTCAAAGAGTGAATTGAAATTTCAATCATTTGAGGAATCAAAACGTAATAGAAATGAGATTATGAAGAGAATGCCGGACATAGAAAAAGCTCAAATGAAATTAGACTACAAGCCAACAATCAGTTTAGAAGAAGGGATAATGAAAGTCGTTAATAAAATAAATTCTAGGTAGTATTCCACTTTTTGAAATCATAATTCTCAAAATTGACATTCATCATTTCATTATCATTAGGCTTCCAGGCAATGTCTGCTAAAACTAGAACTTTAGAGATAGTAGATGTTGGATTCAATATTGCAGCAGGAATTCCATTTTTAACAGTAATTAATGATGGAGTTTGTGCGTCTGTTTTTATTTCATGAAACTCTTCTCCATCATTTACAATTATTACAAGATTTCCTTCTATGCAACAAAAGTGCGTAGTTCTATTTTTATGAAGATGTGGTCCTTTAATTTCGTGGGGATTTACGGTATTTAGATAAACCATTTTTGGGGGATTAGGCAATATATCATCCCAATCACGCCATACAACAGTTAGATCACCATTAACATGAGAATCATTAACGTCTTTTGTTAGATGAGTCTCTAATTGATGAATAGAGAAATTTGTGGATTCCATTTTAAATTATTTATGAACTAAGCCAATAAAAGTTTGGATTAAAAAGCACTTAGGATATGATGCAAGATTTTATTAACATTTGAAAAATCTGATTTATATGAAATTACTAGTTACTGGCGGTCTTGGTTTTATCGGGAGTAATTTTATTCTAAAAATGTTAAATAATAATTCAGATCTCGATATTCTAAATATTGATGCGGAACTTGATGGTGCAGATAAAAAAAATCTCAATGATTTAGAGAATTCAGAGAATTATGAATTCATTAAGGGAAATATATCTAACAAAAAATTCATGAATGAACAAATTACAAGATGTGATGCAGTTGTAAATTTTGCTGCACAAACACATGTCGATAGAAGTATTAGTGATGCAGATCCATTTTTAGTTTCTAATATCAGAGGAGTATTCACTATTCTACAGATAATTACTGAACAAAAAAAACGTATGATACAAATATCAACTGATGAAGTTTTTGGAAGTTTAGACAATTACTCTGCAACAGAACAATCAAGATTCAATCCTTCTAGTCCGTATGCAGCAACAAAAGCATCTGCAGAATTATTAGTAAATTCTTTTTCAGTGACATATGATTCGGATGTCATAATTACTAGATGTACAAATAATTACGGTCCAAGACAATTTCCAGAAAAACTAATACCAAAAACTATAATTTTAGCAAATCAGAATAAAAAAATTCCAATTTATGGAAATGGTAAAAACATACGTGATTGGATTTTTGTGGATGATCACTGTGATGCAGTTTCTAATGTTCTTTTTAATGGTAAAAAAGGGGAGTCTTATAACATATCTGCAAATAATGAGATTGACAATATTACTATTGTAAAAAAAATTCTTACGATAATGGACAAATCAGAGGATTTAATGCAGTTTGTAGAAGATAGACCAGGTCATGATTTTAGATATAGTTTAGATTCAAAGAAAATATCTAATGACTTGGATTGGACAACAAAGTTAAGTTTTGAAAAAGGATTAGAAAAAACAATTCAATGGTACATGGACAATCCTGAAATAATGAACAATATTTCTGAAAAAGTATTAGATCATCAACCTTGGAAAAGTTCTAATTAATTGCTATGGGATTTGGAGTAGATGAAAGGAATAATTTTGCATGGAGGACATGGTACAAGATTAAGGCCATTAACACATACAGGTCCAAAACAACTTTTACCTATTGCCAACAAACCCATGTCAGAATACTGTGTTGAAGCCATAAAAGATTGTGGAATTACTGAAATTGCAATAATAATTGGAGGAATTGGATCTAAGAAAGTTAAGGAATATTATGGCGACGGTTCAAAATTTAATCTAAAAATTTCATATATTGAACAAGATGAACCAAAGGGAATCGCCCATGCCATAAATTTGTGTAAGAATTTTGTAGGAAATGAAAAATTCCTTGTTTTCTTAGGGGACAACATTATACAAAAATCCATTTCAGACATATCAAAAAAATTTGAAAATGATGATGATGACGCACTTATTTTATTATGCGAGGTTCCTAATCCTGAAAGATTTGGTATTGCAGATGTAAAAGAGAATAAAATTATAAAAATTATGGAGAAACCAAAAGATCCTCCTACAAATCTTGCTGTTACTGGAATCTATTTTTTGACAACAAAGATTTTTGATATATTTGTTAGACTAAAACCTTCATGGAGAAATGAATTAGAGATCACAGATGCGTTACAAATGATGTTAGAAGAAAAGGGCATTGTAAATTTTGAGATGATTACTGATTACTGGAAAGATACTGGAACTCCTGATGATATTCTACATGCAAATGCGGAAGTACTAAAAAATATGCAACCATATTTTCATGGAGTAAAAGATGAGAATGTTGAACTTGCTGGCAATACAATGATTGGAACGAATTCAACGATTCACTCAACTTCAAAAATTTTAGGTCCTTGTATAGTTGGAGAGAATTGTGTAATTGGCGAGAATTGTGTTCTGGGTCCAAACGTGAGTCTAGGTGATAACTCAAAATTGACAAATTGTAGTATTCAAAATTCTATTATCATGGAGAACTGTACAATTGATTCCAACATTAAAATCAAAGATAGTATTCTTGCATCAAATTCATCCATCACGCTTAACAATAATAATGAGAAAGTTCTACTCTTAGGGGAAGGTACAAAAATATCTTTGTGATAAAATTGGTTTTTTCAAAAGATATCCTTGTAATCAAAGACATTCAAAATGTCACAAAATTATTAGAAGATTTTTTACGTAAACAAACATTTGAAGATTATAGAAAACATGGAATAGTGATTGGGATTAGTGGAGGTATTGATTCTGCGGTTGCAATATCACTTGCATGTAATGCAATAGGTAAAGAAAATGTATTGGGAGTAATTCTTCCTGAAAAAGAATCTAATCCAGAGAGTCAAAAATTAGCAAAAATGTTATGTGAGAAATTAAAAATTAAATATATTATTGAAGATATTACTCAGATTTTAGAATCTGCATCAGTGTATCAAGTTAGAGAAGAAATTGTTCAAAAATTATTTCCAGATTATAACGATTTATGTAAATACAGACTAATCTTTACAGAAAATTTTGATAATGATGGATTAAGCATACCCTACCTAGAAATTCAGGATGCACAAGATCAAATTCATAAAATCAAAGTTACACTAGATGATTATCTTACAATGACTGCTGCAACAAACATTAAACATAGAACACGTATGAGTAGATTATACTATCATGCTGAAAAAAATAATTTTCTAGTTTGTGGTACTACAAATAAAGCTGAATTTCAACAGGGATATTTTGTGAAATATGGAGATGGGGGAGTAGATATAGAACCATTGGCAAATCTATTCAAAACTCAAGTCTATCAATTAGCAGAATATCTCAATGTCCCAACTGAGATAATACAACGTAAGGCATCTCCTGATACATGGAGTTTTGGTGTTAGTGATGAAGAATTTTTCTTTAGTTTAACATATGATGTTATTGATCTCATGCTATATGCAAAAGAAAAATCAATCCCACTAAACGACATATGCTCAACATTAGAACTTGACGAAGCTAAAATCAGACGAATATTAAAATCGCAAGAACGTAAATTGAACTCTAGTAAAACATCAAGAACTTTTTCACCAAGTTTCGATATAAAGGATACATCCTAGGAATTTTAAATTGAATGAATCTACTGATCCTTTGATTAGTATCGTAATTTTAAATTACAATGCAGAAGAATTTCTTCATGAATGTATTAGTTCAATTTACAAAACAGAAAAAGTAGGTTTTGAAGTAATTGTAGTTGATAATGCATCTACTGACAAATCCTTTAGAAAATTAACTGAAAAATTTCCAGAGATCAAACTAATAGAAAATGAAAAAAATCTTGGTTACTGTGAGGGTAACAATGTTGGAATTAGGGCTTCAAATGGAGAATTTATTGTTGTATTGAATCCAGATACAGTTGTAACTCCCACCTGGCTCCATGAATTAACTCAGGCATATCAAGTAAATGGAGAAGGCATCTATCAACCGAAGATTCTTGCAACAACTGATCACGCTATGCTCTTAAGCTCAGGACAATTCATTCAATTGTTTGGATTTGGTTATTCACGAGGCAAGGGAGAAAAACACGTTGAAGAAAATAATGATGTTGAAAAAATAAGTTATGCATCAGGAACTTGTCTTTTTACATCTAAAAACATTCTTAAAAAACTTGAGAACTTTGATCCTTTTCTATTTGCATATCATGATGATCTTGATTTATGTTGGAGAGCAGCAATGTTCGGAATTAATTCATTTTATGTTCCAACATCAATAATTTTTCATCCAATTGAAGGATATAGTTTCAAGTGGAGTAAATTCAAATTTTATCTAATGGAACGTAACAGACAATATTGTCTTTTAACACACTTTTCAAAATCAAGTTATTTGAAAATGCTTCCTGCATTAATCCTTGTTGATTTTGCTGTCAGTGTGTTTTATCTAAAAAAAGGAATGTTCATTACAAAAATCAAAACATCAGTAAATATATTAAAAAATTTAACAAGAATCTCATCAAGATATAAAAAAATTCAATCTACTAGGACGTTATCTGATAAAGAAATTTTAAATATTTTCCAAGATAAAATTCAAGTTCCCAAATGGGTTGCTAGTGAAGAGAATAGTGAATCTTTCAATAATTTCTTAAATAAACTGAGTAAAATGACACGAAATTTTTTGTAAATTATTATGTGGTTAAAGCAATTACCATTGCTATAGCAAAATTTCTTTCGTGTGAAATGGAAACAAGAAATCTGTAATTCAATTTTTTTTTCAGGATAATCTTTGGTTTAGAATTATTATGACTTGTAACAATCTCTATAAAGCTGATTTTCTCTTTTATTGATTTTTTAACAGCCTCTTTTATAGCAAATTTACCTGCAAAGTGTTCTGACTTATTTTTAAAAGATAAACAATATTTGATCTCAGATTTAGTAAAGATCTTCTCATAAAAAAATTTATTTTTTCCATATTCTTTTTTTCGAAATCTATCAATATCTACCATATCTATCCCAATATTCGAAATTCTCATAATAATTATTCATAGTAATAGATTTATTTATTATACTATGAATTCTGATGGATTAAAAAATTGAATTTAGATGATGATGTGAAAAAAATCTTTTTTGAAACCTTTCCACTTCTTACTGAATCTGATTTTGACTGGGAAAAAACACAAAATAACTACGAAGATTGGGATTCATTTGCTCAATTGAACCTCATTACTCTTACAGAAGCAAAATTTGAGATTAATTTTTCTGATGATGAGATTACTTCAATTAATAGTGCAAAAAGTCTCTTAGAAATTACAAAATCAAAATTATGAACACCATCAATAAATTTCTCATTGATTCATCGAAAGCTAATCCTGAAAAATTAGCATTAATCGATGAAAATTCAGAATTTACTTTTTCAGAATTAGAAGAGAGAGTAATGAAATTTTCCTCATTTCTAAATCAATTTGAGGAGAAATCTGTAATTAGTCTATTATTTGATAATACAAGTGAATTTGTTATATCTTATCTAGGCATCATTAATTCGGGTTGTGTTGCACATCTAATTCCAACTGGAATTTCACAACATAATTTACAAAATCAAGTATCATCAGCCGAACCAAAACTTGCTTTGACTTCAAACTCATATTTTGAGAGAATTGGGAATATAGAATTAGAAAATTTAGAGAAACTAAGATTCTCGGATGTTAAAGAAATATCTTCAAAGGATAGAATACCATCATCTAAAGATTATGCTTATTTAATTTACACATCAGGAACAACTTCTACCCCAAAAGGTGTTCCCATTACTCATTCCAGTTGTGACTTTAGTACAAAAAATATTGCTAAGACTTTACATTACTCAAAAAATGATATTGATCTCTTACCTCTGCAAATGTCTCATTCTTTTGGATTAGGATGTTTACATACTTCATTATATGTTGGTAGCACATTAATCTTACAAAAAAATCCTAAGCCAGAGGATATACTAGAATCAATAAAGAAATATAATGCCACAACACTGGCTGCAATTCCTTCCACATTATCAAATATCACGTCTAATAATAACAATGATTCACTAAATCAATTATCTAACCTAAGATTAATTATAACAAATAGTACTTTTTTTCCACCAGAAACTATAAGAAAATTGAAAAGTATTTTGAGAGAGGGAATTATTGCAACATATTATGGACTAACTGAAGCATCTCGTTCAACATTCATGATCTTTGATGATGAAAAGAAAATTGAATCAGTTGGAAGACCTTCAGATGGTGTTAAAATAAAAATTAAAGATGAAAACAATGAAGGTA